>Ga0307478_10001406_pt1 | contig 20895 bp, 17 predicted proteins | sample atmos_gasesECM4C_2_FD_203713 | JGI IMG/M metagenome (GOLD analysis project Ga0307478, IMG submission 203713) | Hardwood forest soil microbial communities from Morgan-Monroe State Forest, Indiana, United States - atmos_gasesECM4C_05 | ecosystem: Environmental > Terrestrial > Soil > Temperate... | reverse complement strand
CCGCCTGGCCGAGCCCGGCGAGTTCACCATGCGCGCCTTTCTCAATGGCCGCATCGATCTCACTCAGGCAGAGGCGGTGCGCGATCTCATCGACTCGCAAACGCTTTATCAGGCGAAGATCGCAGCGCAGCAGCTCGAAGGGGTTCTCTCAAAGCGCCTGCAGCCAGTCAAACAGAAACTGGTCGAGTTGATCGCAGTGCTCGAGGCCGGCATCGATTTCGCCGAGGACGACGTGTCGGTTCTGTCGGACGCAGTAATTCTGGAACGCATAGCCGCCGTCCGCCAACCCCTCGAACAACTCGCCGCGACGTTCGCTTACGGCAAGATCGTTCATCAGGGACTGACGCTCGCCATTGTCGGCCGTCCGAACGTAGGTAAGTCGAGCTTGTTCAATCGCCTCGTCGAACGCGAGCGCGCCATCGTCACTGCGACGCCCGGCACCACACGCGACCTGGTCAGCGAAACTGTCGCCATCGGTGGCATTCCAATTCAGCTGGTCGACACAGCTGGAATTCGGCAGGCGCTCGACGAAGCGGAATCCATCGGCATCCGCAAATCGATGGAAGCGCTGGCAGACGCCGATCTGATCCTGGTCGTGATCGATGTATCGCAGCCCAAGACCACGGAAGACGATCAGTTGCTGGGGCTCGTGGAGAGCCGTCCGGTAATTGTTGTTGGGAATAAGTGTGATTTAGCCGCCAGTGGTCCGTGGTCAAATGCCAAAGGCCAGACTTTACCGATTCGCGCTTCTGCCTTGACCGGCGAGGGCATTGCCGAATTGCGGACTGAGATTTTGCGGCACATCGGGGGCGAGACCGGAGCGCAGGCCGAAGCGGGATTTCTTACCAACGTCCGCCATCAAGGTCTGGTGCAGAACTCGCTCGCCGCGCTCGATGCAGCCGCGGACGCTGTGAACGCCAAAGTCCCACACGAAATGCTGCTGCTTGATCTCTACGGCGCGCTTCGCCCTCTCGACGCTATCACGGGCGCCACCACTACCGATGACATCCTGAACTTGATCTTCAGCACGTTCTGCATTGGAAAGTGAAAGCTAAACCACCGGCGCAATTGCTATTTCGAGAGCCCGGCCAGGGCTTCCCTGAACATGGCGTCGAACGATCCGCTCTTGCCGTTTTTCAGCACGCTCGCCAATGACTTTTCAGCCGCGGCCCGCTGGTAGCCCAGATTCACCAGCGCCGAGAGAACATCTTCTTCCACGGCGCTTATGGGAGACGCCGTGAGTGTTGCGGTTCCCGAGACCGGCGGCAACTTGTCGCGCAGCTCCAACACCATGCGCTCGGCCGTTTTTTTACCAATGCCGGGAATTTTGGTGAGCCGCGCCAAGTCATTTCCGCGAATCGCCGCTGCCATGTCATCCGCCGCCATCCCACTCAGAATGGTGATGGCCAGCTTCGCCCCGATGCCGCTCACGGTCATCAGCTTCTCGAACAACGCCTTCTCGGCAGGACGCAGAAATCCGTAAAGGGCAATCACATCTTCGCGCACGTGGGTATGAATGTGCAGCGCGACTTCGGCGCCGTTAGCGGGCAGTTCAGAAAATGTCGGGACGCTGATATTTACTTCATACCCCACTCCGGCCGTCTCAACCACCACTTGATTCGGATGCTTGGTGAGCAGGGTTCCGCGCAGATGGGCAATCATGCTAGTCGAGAATATCAGTAACTAGTATCAAGTACCGAGTCACTCCGCACACACCCCTGGACTGGATTTAAGACGCTCGGTACTAGCTACTAGGTACTAGGTACTTGAAAAAGCGAAAACGGCAGGGCCGACCCCCTGCCGTTTCGTGGAATTCAAGACTCGCTTATTACTTCTTGTTAACGGTTTTCTTCAGTTCAGCCCCAGGGGTAAACTTCGCAACCTTGCGGGCAGCGATTTTAATAGTGGCGCCGGTTTGCGGATTGCGCCCGTTCCGCGCCTTCCTCTGCGATACCGAGAAAGTGCCGAAACCTATCAAAGCCACGCGATCTCCTTTTCGCAACGCACCAGTAATGCTGCTTACGGTGGTGTCAATCGCAGTCGCAGCCTGCGCCTTGCTGATTTCGCATGCGCCAGCGATCTTGTCAACCAGATCAGCCTTATTCATAGTTTCTCTCCTCGCAGGTCTCTTTCATACCCAGTAACAAACCAGGAAAATAGGAGCTTGTGACTGAGTGGGAAACCCGACGGCTCGTATTTTCCTCTCTCTACAGAGAATGTCAACTGTGAAAATCCGCGCCGGAAGCCTGTTTTGCACTACCCGCTCCCGGAATGGGGCTGGCGGGGCGGGTTTTGGCGCTGGCTGCGGTTCCGCACCAGGGCAAGCGACCTCGTCTCGCACTTCAAGACCCAAGCGGGACGCGGTTTTCCTCAGCTCTCCACAGCCCCGCACAGCGCTGCACAGGTTGTACACAGGCACAGGGAGTTTCCTACTTGCGGGAAGATGGCGTCCGGGTGCAAAGTCAGAGAATACAATTCAAGCAAGGACTGAAAAAGAAATTGACCTCGACCAAGACACAGGCAGCGGTTTGCCCGCTATGCGACGGCACAGGATGGAAAACACTACCCGCCCGCTCCAACGCTCCCAAGGACCGGCAGGTCACGCGGTGCGATTGCCAACTGCGGGCGCGGTCTGGGGCCTTGCTGGCAGCAGCGCGAATTCCCAGGCGCTACGAACATTGCGAACTCGCCAGCTACACCACCGATTTTCCCGGAGCCCACCCCTCGCTGGCATTGGCCCACCTCAAGGCCTCTAGGTTCGCTCAAGAATATGACCCCCGAGATTACACGGGGCTCTTAATGATAGGTGAGATCGGCACCGGCAAGACGCACCTAGCTGTTGGAATCATCAAAGAGCTCATCCGCATGAAGGGAATCAGCTGCCTGTTTTACGATTACCGCGAACTCTTGAAGGAAATCCAGAATTCCTATAACCCTTCTGTACAGGCAACCGAGTTCGGAATTCTACGCGCAGTCTTCAATGCAGAAGTGCTTGTGATAGACGAGTTGGGAGGACAGACAACGAGCGAATGGGTCTGGGACACCGTCAGCCTCATCATCAACACTCGATACAACGACCAAAAGCCAGTTATTATCACTACAAATTTCCCGGATCTTCCCGCTGCCCCCGCCATTGGCCGAGACGAGAACATCGATCAGTTCAGGACAAAGAGCGCAGCCCGTAAATATACCCTTGGCGACCGCGTTGGTGATCGAATGCTCTCGCGTCTGCATGAAATGTGCCGCATCATCAAGATGGAGGGTGCCGACTTCCGCCAGACATTCCGCAGCGCCAGTTTTCGATAGTCTTTCGTACTGAAGTACAGAGACCGGCAGCATGATCCTTTTATTTTTCGTTTTCTCTGTGTCTCTGTGACTCTGTGGTGAATCCGCACTAGAATGATTTCGTGCCGACCGAGCGCATGGATTTCACGCCCGAGCACGACGTCGAAATCTTCGCCGCCGTCCCCGCCGCTCCAGCCGTGTTCCTGCTTCGCGGCGACGACGCACAAGCCGAGCCATACGTCGGCAAGACTGCGAATTTACGGCGCCGCTTGCAGCGCCTGCTGGGCCCCGTCGACGAGCGCACGAAGAAACTGAACTTGCGCGATCGCGTTCGCTGGATCGAATACAGCCCCACCGGTTCCGACTTCGAATCCGGGTTCGTGCTCTACAAAATCTTGCGTACAACATTTCCCAAGACTTACGCCAACCGTTTGCGCTTTCGCTTCGCGCCCCTGGTCAAGCTCCATCTCGAAAACGAATACGCGCGCGCCTCTGTGACCACGCGTTTAGGGCGGCGGAACACCCCCGCCCTCTATTACGGCCCATTCCAATCCCGCATTGCTGCCGAGAAGTTCATGAATGACTCGCTTGATTTTTTCAAGATGCGCCGCTGCGTCGACGACCTTCATCCCGACCCGAAATTCCCCGGCTGCATCTATTCTGAGATGAAGATGTGCCTCGCTCCGTGCTTCAAGGGCTGCACCGACGAGGAATACTCCACTGAAGTCGGCCGTGTGCAAGCCTACTTCGATTCCGGCGGAGAATCTTTATCCCGCGAGTTCTCGGCGAAGCGCGACGCGGCGTCGACCAGTCTCGCATTTGAAGACGCAGCCGCCCTTCACGTTCGCGTGGAAAAATTGAAGCCCCTACTCGGCCAACTCCCCGAGATCGTTCGCCGGCTCGACCGCCTTACGGCGCTGATCGTTCAACCGTGCCAGCAGCCGGACTCGGTTGCCTTTTTTCATGTGCAGAACGGAACGATCACAGGTCCTGCAGTGTTTTGCATCCAATCCGCCGAACACACGAAATCGCAGTCCATGGAATCGCGTGTGTCGGCGATTCTCGATTCTTTCCCGCCCGCGAAAGCATTGCCCTCCCTGGAAACCATGGAGCATCTTGCCTTGCTCAAGCGCTGGTACTACCGCGGCAGCCGCGTCGGCGAAATATTTCTTGCCGACGACAAAAATATTTTTCCCATGCGCCGCATCGTGCGTGGCATCGGCCGCGTCTTAAGAGGCGAGAAGCGCGACGATGATGCCGCTTTAGAGATTCAAAGAAGTGATGGTTCAGTTCCGCTGTCGTCTTCGTGATTGTCATCGCGAGCGGCAGCGAGGGACGACAGGCTGTTGACGACAAGCATGCTGATGACGGGAAGAGATTCGACGCACAAGAAGGTCGAACGATATGGCGAGTAACGATCCTCACAGCAAACAACTTCGCGAGCATGTGATCTATCTTCTGGACGGCGGGGGTGCCCACGCCAGGTTCAACGATGCTGTGAAAGATATGCCGGAGAATTTGCGCGGCGTGAAACCCAACGGGCTCCCGCATTCCGCCTGGATGCTGCTGGAACACCTTCGCCTCGCGGAGCGGGACATTCTGGAATTCAGCCGGAACCCTAAATACGAATCGCCGAAATGGCCCGAGGGCTATTGGCCCAGGACAGAGGCTCCTCCAAACGCGGTCGCATGGAACAAAAGTGTTCAGCAATTCCGCAAAGACCTGAAAGCCATGCAGGATCTAGTTGCAAATCCAAAGAAAGATCTGTACGCCCGCATCCCATGGGGCGACGGGCAGACTATTCTGCGCGAGGCTCTGCTGCTGGCCGACCACAACGCGTACCACGTGGCTCAGCTAATCGACGTGCGCCGCCTGCTGGGAGTGTGGAAGGGATGATGAATCGGGAGTTCCTTGGCCGCGAGCAGAGAGAAACCAATGAACATTGGCGGTTGTACAGCGGCGCTCGCCAAAATCGACAGGCCGTAGACCAGCCATCCGTACCATGCCGTGTATTGAAACTGCGGGGGCAGTAGTAATGAGAGTCCGTAATGAACCGCGTACCAGCCTACGTACGACCCGGCCAGAGATTCAACAACTAGCAGAAACAGGAAACCCTCGTATCCGTTACTGATCTTCAAGCTTTTCTTGAGTGACCTCCAGACTCCAATATCACTCGACAGCATGAGTGGTATGGCCATTCCGAACCAACTGACGATACTTGCGACGATCACATAACTGATCAGCGACGCAACCAGATTGAACCGTGCGAAATGTGCCCACCCAACGAGGCGGGTTAGGGTGGATAAAATGAATCCAAATACCGCAGTACCTGCCAGAAATATGCAGAACGTAAGCGCCGCAGTCAGCAAAAGTCCCCCGAAATGCTCGCGCGCCCGCTGGTAGCTGTCGCTCTTCCAAACCTCGCTGCTGTCGTCAGCCTTGAGACCGTTGACGGTTGTCGCGATGGCTGCAAGCGTAAAACACCCCAAGAACCAGCTTACGAAAAAGCCCCCAACCCGCACCGCGAACGCCTCAACGATTTCGGCCCAGTGATACTGAAGTTCTCCACGCGGGATCCCGCCGTAGATTGCGCGGATGCGCTGGTCCGCCATCAATAGAACGATGGAGGCGAGTAGTGATGTGGGTGCCGCAATACCGAACCAGCGACGAAGCTGACTCGCGTAAACGGCGTAGACATTCTTCAGCAGCACACCGGGCCGCGATGCACCCGAAAGTTCAACTGATTCGACAGTGGAGTAATTCGGATCCATGCTTCGCGCTCGGCTCGGGCCGCTTCCGGAACACGACTTTTACTCCCTCGCGCCAGCGCTCGTCAATCCCCACGAATTCCCATTCAATCTCCGGCGAGAGATAGCGCAGCAACGTATCGGTCGACGGATGCACGCGCAGCGCTGGCGCTACAAGAAACAAGAGCGGCTTCTCTGACGACAGTTCGCAGCCTTCGAAATATCCGAAGCGGGGAAATTCTTCGCGGGCATGATGCCACTCGACGCGTGCCCAATAGTCCAGCCCCTGCAGCGGCAGGTGAATATCTTCATCGGCTTTCAGTTCGACTACTGCAAGCCGTCCCGAATGCGTCGTCGTAAGAACATCGATCATGGCGCGGTCAGCGGCGGAGAACGCCGGAACTTGGGAATACCGGCACGACGGGACCAGGCGATCGTCGATCACACTCACGTCACCGGCCACCAGCGACTCCAGCCATCTCTCCGGACGCAGCCGCCACAACGGGTGCTGACGCCGTCCATAGGGATGGCGAGTATCGCGCAAGCAGTGCGCCAGTTGCTGGAATTCGTCGTCGTTCCGTAGTTCCAGAACCCGCTCCTCGGCGCCCACGCCAAACACGATTTCCTCAGTGCTGCGAAACGATCCCGGAATACCTCCCAGGCGCGCTCGCGCGAACTCCAGCCCGCGCCAGCGAAAGACAATCTCCGCCGCCGACAGCACGGCAACTTCACAATTCGGCAGAACCGCCTGCACCTGCGTAATGGAATCTTTAAATCGCTCTCGCGCCGCCTCGTCATCAGTGGCATGCACCAGCCGCGTCGCGACATTTCCGCGGTCCGCGCAATCAATCTCTACCAGCGCGTCGTGACGTTCGTCCAGTTCGAACAATGACCACTTGGCGGCATCACGGTTCAGGTTCGCCATGCGCTCGCGGACGAGAGCAGACGTTCCATTCGGAACAAATAACTTCAGCCCTTCGACCAGCACGTTCGCGGTCTGCGCCCGGCGGCAGACATCAAGCCAGAGAATGCCGAAAGTCAGCGCCGCGTCGATCGATGCCTGCGTTTCCTGCGCGTTCACTCCCAGCACTGCAAACACCGAGCGCCCCTGCCGCATGACCCCGCGCGTGTAAACCGGCCCGAAAGATTTCTCCAGATCCATAGCACCTGTCAGTTTCGTGATCTTGAATTCGGCAAAGTACCGCTCAAGAGTTCTTCGCAGCTTTTGTTCGTAAGCGGCCCGCACGACTCGGCGAGCCGTGGGAGAACGGCGATCCCGCTCGCGGCAAATTTCCAGCTTCGACGGACGCGCCTGTCCCAGCCGCTGCACTGCCAACCGTAGTGTGCCATTCTTGATTTCCGCATCCAAAACACGTCGCACCGCATTGCGCTCGGCCGACCACAGGTGCAGCAAGCAACGGTTATACTCGCCAGAAATTGAGTACTTGGATTGCGCCAGATCAAATGCGACCGCGCCGTTTTCCAGCACAACTGCTCCAGCAGCCTGGCTGAGGAAATCCTGCACAGTACGAGTAAGGGCCTGCGGCGTCACTGTCGGCATTGGGCGTCTCCGCTCTGGATTGTCCAACCATCGCGGTCGCGCCGTCTGTGACATGTGACCATCGTCACCGCAGCCGCTGTGGATGTTTCGTACACCCAGCCGCATGCCATGTGGGATAATTGAATATCCGCTCAACTGAGTCTGCCTCCAGCCCGGCGGCATCTAATTGGTGCAGGTGATTAGTTTGGATAGACAGTCTTTCGTCGATAAACAGCGCTTCTTCTTTGACCAATACGGCGTCACGGAAAATGACCTGGAACGCTACCTTGCCGCCGCGCTCTCTGCCGGCGGGGATTATGCCGACCTTTATTTTGAATATCTCTCCTCCACTTCGCTGATGGTGGATGAGTCGATGGTGAAGTCGGCATCGCAGGGCATTTCGGCGGGGTGCGGCGTACGCGTGGTCTCGGGCGAGCGCACCGGCTACGCCTACACGGACGATCTTTCCACCAGCCGCATACTTCACGCTGCGCGTACCGCGGCACTGATTGCCAGCGCTCCGGCTAAGACCCCGGTAGCCGGCTTCCGGCAAACCGCAGCGCGCAGCCTGTATCCCGTGACCTTGCCCTCGGTCGATGCCGAGATCACCGCCAAGGTTGAGCTGGTGATGCGCGCCGACAAGGCTGCGCGCGCCTACGATCCGCGCATCCAGGAAGTTCGCGCCAGCTACGGCGACGAACTGAGGAATATTCTTGTCGTCGGTTCCGACGGAACTTTCGCCGAAGATTCCCAGCCACTGGCCCGCATGAACGTGTCATGCATCGCTAAGACCGAAAATAATTCCGCTCGCGGCGGGTCCGGGGGCGGCGGACGCGTTGCTCTCGATTTCTTTTTCGGCGACAAAAATCCAGAGTTCTTCGCTAAAGAGGCGGCGCGTCAGGCGATTCTTCAACTCGATGCGCGCGAAGCCCCAGCAGGCGAGATGGAAGTGGTTCTCGGCCCGGGATGGCCTGGAGTTCTGCTGCACGAAGCGGTTGGTCACGGCCTGGAAGCCGATTTCAATCGAAAGAAAACTTCTGCTTTCGCCGGCCTGATCGGCAAGCGCGTTGCCAGCGAAGGCTGTACCGTCATCGATAACGGAACCATGCCCTGGCGCCGCGGCTCTCTAAATGTGGATGACGAAGGCGAACCTACGCAAGAAACCGTGCTGATTGAAAAAGGAATCCTGAAGGGTTACTTGAGCGACAAGCTTTCCGCGCGGCTAATGGGCATCGCCGACACGGGTAACGGACGGCGCGAAAGCTACGAACACATCCCCATGCCGCGTATGACGAACACCTACATGTTGGCTGGCCAGGATAATCCGGAAGACATTATTCGCTCGGTGAAGCGCGGCATCTATGCTGTCAACTTCGGCGGAGGCCAGGTTGATATCACCAATGGCAAGTTCGTGTTCGGAGCATCCGAGGCGTACTTGATCGAAGACGGTCAGATCACTGCGCCCATCAAAGGCGCTACCTTAATCGGCAACGGGCCGGATGTTCTGACGCGGGTCTCGATGGTGGGCAACGACTTGAAACTCGATGAAGGCGTCGGGACTTGTGGCAAAGATGGTCAGGCTGTGCCCGTGGGAGTGGGTATTCCGACCATTAAGATCGACCGCCTCACCGTCGGCGGCACTGCGAAGAAAGATCCCGGCGGCTTCATGCAGTAAGATCGAACTCACCACGGAGTCACAGAGAAATTCGTAGTTCCAGGTTTTGGTTTACTCGTGTTCCCCTGTGCGCTCTGTGTTGAAGATTTTCTTATGCCCTCGACTCAACTAGAAACCGGAAACCCGAAACTGGAAACTGACCTTCGCGAAATCGCGCAGGACATCGTCCGGCGCGCCATGAACGGCGGCGCAACGGCTGCCGAGTGCGTAGTGCGCGAAGGCGATGAGTTTTCCACTTTGGTGCGCCTCGGCCAGGTCGAAACGCTCAAGGAATCCGGATCCCGGTCCATCGGCGTGCGCGTCTTTAACGGCCAGCGCGCCGCCAGCACGTATTCCAGCGATTTCTCCCCCGCCAGCCTCGACCGCATGGTGAAGTCCGCGCTGGAGTTGTCGAAGATCACGTCCGAAGACCCGTTCGGTGGTATCCCTGAAGCGTCACAACTCGGCTCGCTCACCGGCGATCTCGATCTTTATCACGAGGACGTGTATTCGCTGCCCGGCCCGGACCGCATCGACTATGCTCGCCGCGCAGAAAAGGCCGCTCTCGATTTCGACCCACGCATCAAGAATTCTGAAGGGGGATCATTTGACGCCGCGACTGGCCACAAAGTTCTGGCCAACTCGCATGGATTCGTCGGCGAATATCGCCGGTCTTATTGTTCAGTGGCCGCGGTCCCCATTGCACAGACCGACGATGGCGCGATGCAGCGCGATTATTGGTTTTCGGTGGCACGAACGCTGTCAAAGCTCGAATCACCCGAGCGTGTGGGCAAGGTTGCGGCCGAGCGTACTCTGCGCCGCCTGGGCGCGCGCAAGGCGAAGACCGCACAGGTTCCGATCATCTTCGATCCCATGGTGGCGACGTCGATCCTCGAACATATTTTCGAGGGAATCAATGGCGATTCGGTCTACCGCGGCGCTTCGTTCCTCGCGGGCAAGCTGGGTCAGAAAGTCGCTGGCGACAACGTCACCATCATCGACGACGGCACCATCCCCGGTGGTTTCGGCACCAGTCCATTCGATGGCGAGGGCGTGCCTACACGTCGAACTGTCGTCCTTGAGAGAGGTTTGTTGAGCTCTTACCTCCTGAATACCTATACCGCCAAAAAGCTGGGACTCAAGACCACGGGCAACGCATCTCGCGGATTGGCAGGCACTCCGGGCATCGGTCCTGGTAATTACTTTCTACAGCCTGGAACCCGAACGCCGAAGCAATTGATTTCTGAAATCAAAGAAGGTCTTTACGTAACTGAGTTCCTCGGCCACGGTGCGAACCTGGTAACGGGCGATTATTCCCGCGGCGCTTCCGGCTTGTGGATCTCGGGCGGAGAGTTCGCCTACCCGGTCGAAGAGATCACCGTAGCTGGAAACTTGAAAGAAATCTTCTTCAACATCTCCGAGATCGCAAACGATCTCGAGTTCCGCGGGTCTGTGGCCTCGCCGACCCTTCGCATTGACGGACTCACCGTCGGCGGAGAATAAAATAACCCTTCGCCACATTTGCGGTTTATCGTGTGTGGACTATCCAGGCATTCTTCGCAGTTAAGAGCTTTTCAGTCCTGCTGTCGCGCCGAAGCCCAGAGTACAATCGATTGGCATGGGCGGACTGATCCAGCCAACTCCGGTAACCGAAGAAACCGAATCCAGCCGTCGAACCATCGCCATCGCGGTGGCGGTTGTCATCGTCGTCGCCGTCGTCGCGGCGTTCCTACTGCGAGGTCAGCCCAAGGGCGCGTCCGGACCGCCTCCCTATGCCGCCAGCCTCAAGCTTTCCGATTTCAAGATGAGCGCCGCCGAGAATTTTGTTGGCGCAACCGTCAGCTATGTCGACGGAACGGTCACTAACTCTGGCGACAAGACGGTCACACACGTAGGGGTCGAGGTTCAATTCAAAGATGACATGAGCCAGGTTGCTCAGCGCGAAGATGTCCCTTTGCAAATCCTGAAAACCAGCGGCCCCTATCCCGAAGCCGTGGATTTCAGCGTTTCGCCGCTTGGCCCGGGCCAGAGCAAGCCTTTTCGGCTCACGTTTGAGGGGATCTCCGCGCAGTGGAACCGACAGTACCCGGAGATTCAAGTCACCGATGTCGCGGTGAAGTAATTCCACCTTTCCTGGTTGGCAGCCAACAATCGGTACAATAGCTTCATGGCCGTAGCAAAACCATTCCGCCTGACGGAGTCGGTAAAAGCCGCGGGTTGAGCGTCCAAGCTGAGTCCGGCGGCGCTGGACACGGTGCTTGGGAAATTAGCCCGGCAACACGACCCGAATGTTCTGGTCGGCTTCGATCACGCCGATGACGCCGGAGTGTATCAAATCGCGCCCGACCAGGCGCTGGTGCAAACGGTCGATTTTTTTACGCCGATTGTTGACGATCCTTATACTTTCGGCCAGATTGCCGCAACGAATGCGCTCAGTGACGTTTACGCCATGGGCGGACGTCCTCTGACCGCGCTCGCGCTGGTTTGCTTCCCCGATAAAGCCGACCTGGAAATTCTTGAGCGCATCCTCGCCGGTGGCCTGGCGAAAATGATCGAGGCCGGCTGCACCGTAATCGGCGGCCACAGCATTCGCGACGATGAAACCAAGTTCGGATACGCGGTCACCGGCCTCGTCCATCCCAAGAAAGTTCATGCCAATAGTGGCGCTAAGCCCGGAGATGCTCTCATTCTCACCAAGCCGCTCGGCACCGGTGTGATCTCCACAGCGATCAAGAATGGCAAAGCTGAAGCGGAGTGGATCGATGCCGCGGTTCAATCGATGACCACGCTGAACAAACAAGCCGCGGAGTTGATCGTAAAGAAACAGTACCGAGTCCATGCCATGACGGACATCACCGGATTCGGCCTGATCGGCCATGCGCGCGAGATGGCCCTGGCAAGCAATGTCGCGTTGCGATTTTTTTCGAAAGATATCCCGATCTTGCCTGGAGCCTTGGATTGTATTCGCGCCGGCCACATCCCGGGCGGGTTAAAGGCGAATCGCGAATTCGCCGAATGCATGGTGGGATATGAAGCGCCAATCAGCACGGAACTCAAGACCTTACTGTTCGACCCGCAAACCGCCGGCGGCCTTCTCATCTCCCTCGCCGATGATGATAGTGCTGAATTTGTCCTCGAACTGGACAGTCTCAGAATTCCCGCCCGCCACATCGGCAATGTGACTGAATCCCACAAGCCGCTCATCCGCATCTATTAAGCAGCCAACGTCATAAATTAAACACTTTCTTCTGGAGGAATCGTCATGCAATTTCGTGAACTTGGACGTAGTGGTCTTAAAGTCTCAGCCCTCGGCCTTGGCTGCATGGGCATGTCAGAGTTTTACAGCGGACGCGATGATGGCGAATCCATCGCCACCATTCACCGGGCTCTCGAGCTCGGCATCAATTTTCTCGATACCGCCGATATATACGGACCGTACAAGAATGAAGAATTGGTCGGCCGCGCCATCAAAGGCAAGCGTGACCAGATTGTGCTGGCCACAAAATTCGGCATCGTCCGCGATCCCGCGAACCCAACAGTGCGCGCCGTCAATGGCAAGCCGGATTACATTCGGCGCTCTTGTGAGGGAAGTTTGAAGCGCCTGGGGATAGAGACCATCGACCTTTACTACCAGCATCGGGTCGATCCCAACACTCCGATCGAAGAAACGGTCGGCGCGATGGCCCAGCTTGTGCGGGAAGGCAAAATCAGACACATCGGGCTTTCCGAAGCCTCTCCGCAAACGCTGCGACGTGCTGCCAAGGTCCATCCCATCACCGCGCTGCAAACCGAATACTCGCTCTGGAGCCGCGATCCTGAAGACGAGATTCTTGCGGCCTGTCGCGAACTCGGCGTCGGCTTTGTCGCCTACAGTCCGCTGGGGCGCGGTTTTCTCACCGGGCAGTTCACCCGCTTCGAGGACTTTCCAGCAGACGACTATCGACGATTGTCACCGCGCTTTCAGGGAGAAAACTTCCAGAAGAATCTGGACCTGGTGCACCGAGTCGAGGAAATTGCGAAAGAGAAAAACTGCAAGCCTTCTCAACTCGCGCTGGCGTGGGTGCTGGCGCAGGATAAGAACATCGTGCCCATCCCCGGAACGAAGCGCCGCAAGTATCTGGAAGAGAATGTGGCCGCAATCGAGCTGAAGTTGACTGCGAAAGATCTGCGGCAAATCGACGAAATCTTCCCCACCGGCGCCGCTGCTGGACTTCGCTACCCGGAACACATGATGAGTACCGTAAACGGATAATTCTTCCGGCAAAAATTAAGGGCGGCCGCAGGCCGCCCTATCTGTTAGTCGTAAAAGACTCTACGCTCGCGCCGGACTCTCCCCGCCCTTGGCAATTCCCGGACGCCCCGGCTCCGGCTTCAATACCTGCTGCACGCCGTCGTCGGGCTTCGCTGGAGACTTTACCGGAGGCAGTTCCTTACCCTCCACGAGGAGCATCACTTCGGAAGCATCGAGCACTTCGCGCTCCAGCAAAGCCGCCGCAATTTTCTGCAGCGTATCGCGATTGCCTTCGAGGATGCTCTTCGCTGTCTCGTAGCCGTGGTTTACCAGCTTACGGACCTCGCCATCAATCTTGATGGCGGTGTCTTCGCTGTAATCGCGGTGCTGGCTGATCTCGCGACCGAGGAAAATCTGCTCTTCTTTCTTGCCGAAGGTGAGTGGGCCCAAGTCGCTCATGCCCCACTCGCAGACCATCTTGCGCGCCATTTCGGTGGCGCGCTCAATGTCGTTGCCCGCGCCGGTGCTCATCTGGCTGAGGAAAAGTTCCTCCGCCAAACGTCCACCCATCAAAATTGCCAGATCGGTCTTCAGATATTCTTTCGTGTAGTTGTGCCGGTCATCGATTGGCAATTGCATGGTCACACCCAACGCCATGCCACGCGGAATGATGGTGACCTTATGCACCGGATCGGACCCGGGCAATTTCGCCGCTACCAACGCGTGCCCCGCTTCGTGGTAGGCCGTCACCTTCTTTTCTTCATCAGAAAGGATCAGTGACTTACGTTCCACGCCCATCAGAACCTTGTCCTTGGCAACTTCAAAGTCGAACATCAGGACAGCCTTGCGGTTCTGCCGCGCCGCTGCCAGCGCCGCTTCGTTCACCATGTTGGCCAGGTCAGCGCCGGAGAATCCCGGTGTACCACGCGCCAGCACGGAAAGTTCGACATCCTCGGCAAGAGGAATCTTGCGAGTGTGTACACGCAAAATCTCTTCGCGCCCACGTACGTCAGGACGGCTCACCACCACCCGCCGGTCAAAACGCCCCGGCCGCAGCAGGGCCGGATCCAGCACGTCAGGCCGGTTCGTTGCCGCCATTAGAATGACGCCTTCATTCGACTCGAACCCGTCCATCTCTACCAGCAACTGATTCAGCGTCTGCTCACGCTCGTCATGACCACCGCCCAGTCCTGCTCCGCGGTGCCGTCCGACTGCGTCAATCTCGTCGATGAAAATAATGCAGGGGGCGTTTTTCTTGCCCTGCTCAAACAGGTCGCGGACGCGGCTGGCGCCGACGCCGACAAACATCTCAACGAAATCAGAGCCAGAGATCGAAAAGAAAGGAACGTTGGCTTCTCCAGCAACAGCCCGAGCCAACAGAGTCTTACCGGTTCCCGGGGGTCCCACCAGCAGCACTCCCTTGGGAATCCTGCCGCCAAGCTTCTGAAACTTCTGCGCCTCGCGCAGGAATTCGATAATCTCGCGCAGCTCTTCTTTGGCCTCTTCCACGCCAGCCACATCTTTGAAGGTGACTTTCTTCTGCTGCATCGAAAGCAGTCGCGCCCGGCTCTTTCCGAACGACAGAGCTTTATTGCCGCCCGTCTGCATCTGGCGGATCATGAAGAACCACAGCGCTCCCAAAAGAATCAGAGGAGCCCAGGTCCCCAGCAACTGCAGCGGCCAGCTGCCGCTATTGACATCCTTGATGTTGACTGAGACGCCTTTATCGTTGAGCGTCTTGAACATGTCGGGATAGTTCGCCGGCACCGTGGTATGAAATGCGGAACCGTCGCGGGCCTTCCCCTTCACCTGCTGGCCGTCCATGGTGACTTCATGCACGCTTCCCTGATTGACGTCACTCATGAACTCGGAAAAGTTGAGCTCCTTTTCCTTTGGGCCGCCTCTTCCTTGCTGAATCACGGTCCACAGAAGAAGCGCAGAGAGCCCAATCACCACCCAGAACACTACGGTTTTTACTGTTGAATTCACCAAGAAACTCCCGAAGAACCGGGGTCTAAATTCTTACGCGCCAAACCCCGAGGCTCCTACCTTTGGATTAGATGCCATTTCGCCAATTTCGATAGAAATTTCCTAAGACCACTATTCTACATTTTCCTTGGGGAAAAGGCTTGCCGTCCCGCGCGTGACTTAAGTCATCTGGGGACTTGCGCTTGCAGCCAAGTACGGCATATTGCGGTTGACCTGCTCCACTGCTCCCAACCCATAGCCCACCAGAAAGGTTTCATCTACCAGGAACCCGAAATAGTCCGGTTGCAAGGCCACGCGGCGTGCGGACTGCCGGTCCAGCAACGTCACCAGCTTGACGGAGGCCGCTCCTCTGGATCGCAAGTCGTTCATCAGGAACTCGCTGGTCACTCCTGAGTGCACCAGGCCCTCAACCAATAGTATATGCTGACCCCGAATATCCGGCTCATGGCTGAAGAAGATTTCCACAATCTCTCCGCCTGTGTTGCCCTGCTTGCTGTACTTCGGCTTGATGAACTGGCACACCACCGGAACATCCAATGCCCGCACCAAGTCAGCCATAAAGATGAATGCATTCTCCAGAACGGCCAGCGCCTGAATGGTCTGCCCCTGATAGTCATCGGAGATGTGGCGCCCGAGTTCCTTCACGCGCTTCTGAATCTGCTCGGACGCAATGACCTGGCGTAGTGCCTCGACTCTCTGCGCACTCATGAAACAGCGTGCCTCCAAGTCCTATCGCTGAGGATCTCGATAGGACTGCGCTTCCAACTAGTCTTTTAGATCACACTCCAGTTAGTCTCTATGCCTTGTCCCTCGCCACGTCCCATGGTACCTCGCGGATCAACAGAGCCGCGATCTCTGTTTTCTCCTGCAATCGAGCCGGCACCGGAAACCCGCGCATCCACACTACCTCGTCTCCGCTTACCACTACCGGCCAAAGCCTTCGCGCAGGCTGCGCCAGATGCCGCTTCTGCAGCAGTTCTTTGATCTTCCTCGGCGCCTTGGTGTGCGCCGGCCAGAAGCGGTCTCCTGCACGCCAGTTCCGCACCGTCAAAGGGCCCCGCAACAGTTCCGCGCGAAGAAGTTGTTGCGGATTATACTCCGCAATCTGCGACTGCGGAGTTACCAGCAACGCTTCGATTACTACCCCGACTTCCGGAATAGCCGCGCGGCCCGGCACCGGCAGAGAGTACTCGTAGTCCGGAATCCGCTCCTGCCGGCGCAAGTCGGGAGTCAGAAAAAGCATCGCCTCCGCCCCGCGAAGAATCTTCCACCCCAAGGGCAGCGACAGCCCTTTGCCCGATGGACCGTCCTCCGCAACGAACCGCAGGATCTCCTCAATGTGCTTGAACTCCAGCGGAATCCCCGCCTGCTCTCCGATCGCCTTTAACACTCTTCTCTGCACGGCCTTCGGCTCGGTAAGCAGCCAGGGCCGGCTCACCGAAGCATTCATCAGCGCGGGACCAGGTTGATCGAGTCGCGCCAGCAATTCAGGGTCGGCCACCTTAGGGCGGGAGGGCTGGATCTGCACCAAGGAGGCAGCGGAGCTGAGGTCGTCGAAGCCAGGAATCCCGCGCGTCCATTCCGGCTGCGACCATTGCACCACCGTCCCCAGCCAACCTGAGAGCTCGTTCTCCCAGTAGTCTTCTTCGTCACGCGCGATCTCCGCCAGCTCTGAAAAACTCTCAAACACCGCGGGATTAAATTCCCGCTCCAGCAGCGGAAGAACCAGTTTGCGCACTCGATTGCGGGTGAACTTGGAATCGGCGTTGGTCGAGTCTTCGCGCCAGGGCTGTTTGAGATGTTTCAGGTACTGCTCCAGTTCGATCCGCCGAATTCCGAGCAATGGACGCACGATCTCGCCGTGGCCCTCCCCATCCTCATGCTCAATCACGATGCGCGGATAAATCCCCGCAAGCCCACGCGGCCCGGTTCCGCGAATCATCCGCATCAGCACGGTTTCTGCCTGATCGTCGAGCGTGTGCCCAGTAGCGATCTTGTCCAACATATGTGGCTCGATGTCAGACGATGTTCGAGCCGGGTTCGGAAAGGACACGGCTTCAGCCGTGCCGATAAGACTTGCCATTGAATCGGGCTTTAGCCCCTGAGGGAAATCTTGGCCGCGATCTACCTCATCCGCGCCGAGCAGCTTGCCGAAAAATCCATACCGCAACTCCCGCGCCGCTGCTTCTAGCCCGGCCCCTTCTTCATCCGCTAACCGCGCCGTATCCCCGCTTTCAGAATAAAACTCAAGGCCATGTTCGCGGGCCAGTTGCGCGACAAATTCCTGATCCGCATCCGACTCCGCGCCGCGCAACTTGTGATTGAAATGAACGACAGAGAGGACGATGCCTAGGTCTTGATGCAACTCAATCAGCAGGCGAAGCAGAGCAACCGAATCAATCCCACCCGAAACCGCCACTCCCACCCGGTCTCCGGCACGCAGGAATTCCTCCCGCCGAATGTGGGCCAACAATCGCTCACCTAGTTCATGCACGAAAACATGGTACAACCTCGCAAGGTCCCGTCCCTATTTCCTGCCGCGGGTGAGCGCTGACAGAGCGGCATTGGTTGCCTTGAGATAATCGCGGGGAGCAATCAGGATTTGCATTCCGCGAATACCGGCGGAGACTGAAATGGTGTCAAAAAGATCGATGGCTGCGTCCACATAGACGGGATAATCCTTCTTGGCAGCTAGGGCGGTGACTCCGCCGCGAACATAACCGGTGAGCCCTTGCAGTTCTTTTACCGGAATGAGTTGAATCTTGCGATCTCCCGAGGCCGCAGCGAGTGCCTTAAGGTCGAGTTCGGCGTCGCCAGGTATCACCGCAATACAAATCCCGTTGCGGTCGCCGCGCGCCACCAGCGTTTTGAAAACCTGCTGAGGAGGTAATCCCACCTTGGCCGCGGCAGTTTCGGCGTCAAGATTTTCGGGGTCCGCTTCATACTCCCGCAATTCATATCGAATCCCGAACTGGTCGAGCAGGCGCACCGCATTGGTTTTGTGAGTCACTGTCGCAGTACACCGGCTGCCTACAATCCCGGATTCTTCTCCGCAATCAGCTTCTTAATCTTCTCCGCGAACTCCCCGGCCGCCATATCCTCAGTTTTCTCTTTCCCACGCGTCCGCACGTTCACCTTGCCGGCCTCGGCCTCCTTATCCCCAACCACCAGCAGGAATGGCACTTTCTGCATGGCGTGCTCGCGGATCTTGGCATTCATTTTTTCATTGCGCGCATCCACGTGCACGCGCACGCCGATGGCCTTGAGCTGTTCGGCAACTTTATTGGCATACTCCGCGTGCCGCTCGCTGATCGGAATCATCGCCACCTGCACCGGCGACAACCAAACCGGGAACGCGCCCGCGTAGTGCTCAATCAGCACTCCGAAGAACCGCTCGACCGAACCGAAGAGCGCGCGATGCACCATCACCGGCTGTTTGCGCGAACCATCCTCCGCCACGTATTCCAGGCCGAACCGCTGCGGCAAGTTGAAGTCGACCTGCACCGTTGAGAGCTGCCATAACCGCCCGATCGCGTCCACCAGCTTGATGTCAATCTTGGGCCCGTAAAAGGCCGCCTCGCCCGGCATGGTCTTGTACTCGATATTCCGGCGTTTCAGCACCTTCTCAAGCGATTCGGTGGCGTGGATCCATTGCTCTTCACTGCCCACAAAATTCTTCCGCTCGTCGGGATTCCAGGTTGAAAGCTCAGTCTGGAACTGGTCGAAGCCAAAATCCTTCAGCACATCCAGCGCGAAAACAAGACAACCCGTAATCTCGTCCTCGACTTGCTCCGGCGTGCAGAAGATGTGGGAGTCATCCTGCGTGAACCCGCGCACGCGCAGCAAGCCATGCATCACGCCAGAGCGCTCGTAACGGTAAACCGTTCCCAGCTCGCCCAGACGCACCGGCAGATCGCGATACGACTTCAACGAATCCTTGTAGATCAGAATGTGCCCCGGACAATTCATCGGCTTGAGCCGGTATTCGGCGTCGTCGAGTTCCATGGCGTCGAACATGTTCTGCGCGTAATAGCCCTCGTGCCCCGAGGTAAAAAACAACTGCCGCCGCGCCACATGCGGCGTGTAGACGAGAGAGTAGCCGCGCTTCAGGTACTCCTCACGCATCCAGTCTTCCATCTCTTTGCGGATGATCCCGCCCTTGGGATGCCAGAAAATCAGCCCCGGCCCGGCCAGTTCCTGGATCGAGAACAGATCGAGCTGCTGGCCCAGCACGCGATGGTCACGCTTCTTCGCCTCTTCCAGTTGTTGCAGGTGAGCGTCGAGATCCTTCTTGGAAAAAAACGACGTCCCATAGATTCGTTGCAATTGCTGATTCTTCTCATCCCCCAGCCAGTACGCTCCCGCAACGTTGAACAGCTTGAATGCCTTTATCTTTCCGGTGGAAGGGATGTGCGGCCCGCGGCAGAAATCCGTGAACTTGCCGGTACGGTAAATCGAAATCTTTTCATCGGGCTTGGTGAATTGCTCGATGAAATGGCACTTCATGAAATCGCCTTCTTTTTTAAATTCCGCCAGCCCCTGATCGCGAGGCAGAAATTCGCGCGCGTAGGGAATATTCTGCTGCACCAGCTCTTGCATCTTCTTCTCGATCTTTTCCAGATCTTCTGCCGTAAACGGAGTAGGGCGGTAGAAGTCGTAAAAAAATCCACTCTCAGTCGGCGGACCGTGCCCCAACTTGGTCTCCGGAAAAAGCTCCAACACGGCAGCCGCCAGCAAGTGTGCGGAGGAATGCCGGTACACCTCGAGGGCTTCGGGGTCCTTCTCGGTAAGAAAGCGCAGATCGGTATCTTTTTCCAGCGGCTTGGCAAGATCGATCAAATCGCCGTTGGTCTTTGCAACCAACGCCGCATCCGCCAGCCGCGGGCCAATCGACTTCGCAATGTCGAGCGCCGTCGTTCCCTTAGGAACTTCCTTCACGCTTCCGTCGGGAAGCTTCACATGAATACTGTCTGCCATAAAGTTGAGACCTGCAGGTGTCTTGAATCTTTCAGTTTATTGGAGAGAATCGGGAGGGTCAAACCGGAGCCCAATAGTGTCACGCAGGATAACCGGCCGTATCTGCTGATGGGTGACCCCGTTGAGGTGGATACAGAAATCCAGGCAAATCTCCAGCTTCGATAGCTCAGCTTGCCACCCAAACGGCTGGCATCACGCCTGATAATACAAATCTTCCATCGCCTTCTTCACCTTGTCCGACACCGCCTCCAGATTCCGCATCGTCAACCCCGCAGTCGAGATCGGTTCGCCAACCCGCATCTCCAGCGGACGGCACTTGATGTGGTAAGTGTTCATCGGCAGCAATTCAAAAGTCCCCACCAGGGCGACGGGAACAATATCCACCTGCGCCTTGATCGCCAGAAAAAATGCTCCGGGCAGGAACGGCTTGATCTCTCCATCCGGAGTGCGTCCACCCTCAGGGAAAATTACC
>Ga0307478_10001403_pt1 | contig 20908 bp, 13 predicted proteins | sample atmos_gasesECM4C_2_FD_203713 | JGI IMG/M metagenome (GOLD analysis project Ga0307478, IMG submission 203713) | Hardwood forest soil microbial communities from Morgan-Monroe State Forest, Indiana, United States - atmos_gasesECM4C_05 | ecosystem: Environmental > Terrestrial > Soil > Temperate... | reverse complement strand
GATAGAGCGAAGCGGTCGGCGTGCTGAGCATTTCATGACGAGCTGTTTCACGGTCCATCCCTTCGACGCGCTCCTCGATAACGAGGAAGGCGGCCTCTCCCAAGGACACCTCGCGTCCCCGTTGTTCACTGAGAACCTTCTGGTAGCGCTCCAACAGTTTGAGGCGGTCTTCGCTGAGTCGAATCGAGATAACCTCATGCCGGGGTTTCTTCTTGAGGATCGACATCATGGTTGACAGACTCTCCTACATCGCTGTACGATGTTTACGTTAGCGTAGCTCGATGGCCGACTGAAAGCAAGAAGAATCTTTTCCTCAGCTCTCTCGGAAGCCAACGAGCCAATTCGACTACCTTCTAGACTATATAGGAGTCACTAACACGCAATGGCCGTACCATCTCAAATCGAGACCTCGGTGCACATCGAGCGGCACTACGCCGTTACGGAAATCGCCGAAATGTGGAATCTAAGTGTAGATAAGGTTCGCGAACTTTTCGAGACTGAGCCCGGTGTGCTTGTGCTGGGAGATCGAACTCACCGCCACAAGAGACGGTATGTTACGCTGCGAATTCCTCACTCTGTGCTCGAACGTGTTCATCATCGCCTGTCATCGAAGTTCGGCGTCCGATAGGAGAATGCCACGATGCTGACCATTTATCGCAGACATCGCAAAGCATGTAGGCACCGCGACAAGGGCCGAGAGCATCGGCACTGCCAGTGCCCTATTTGGGTGGACGGCTTCTTGGGCGGCAAAGAACTGCGGGAGTCTTTGAAACTGCGCGACTGGCAGCGAGCGCAAGAGACCGTCCGAGAGTGGGAAGCCAATGACCGGAGAGACGTGAAGGCAGAGAGAAAGACACTGGTAAATGCGTGGGGCGATTATCGTGCCGACATGCAGGCTCGCAAACTCCACAAAGAAACCATCAGGAAGTACAAGACTTTGGAGTGTCAGATGGTGGACTTTGCTGCTCGTCAAGGCGTCCGCTTTTTGGATGAATTCACTTTGTCTGGCGTAGGTAAATTTCGCTCCGAATGGACTGATGGGCAACGCTCAAGCGGCAAAAAACTGGAACGGCTGCGCACGTTTTTTGGTTTTGGCCAGAAGCGCAAATGGATACCCGAGAATCCTGCCAGCGATCTGCGGGCGCCAAAAGTCACCCTTTGCCCTACATTGCCATTCACGCATAAGGAGATGCTTCGCATATTGGCGGCCATCAACAAATACAAGGATGAGTTCCCCGGTCGCGGTTCGGAAAATGCCCAGCGTATGCAGGCACTGGTTCTGCTGTTGCGGTACGGTGGAATGCGCATAGGCGATACTGTGAGTCTTTCCGGCGATAGGATCGAAGAGAATCGGCTGCTTCTCTATACGCAAAAAACGGGCGTTCCCGTAAACAATGTTCTGCCAGATTTTGTTTTAAAAGTTCTGGAAGGAACTCCCAAGGTTGCTGGCACCTACTATTTTTGGGATGGCGAATCAAAGCTGGAAACCATTATCGGGAGTTGGAGAAAACGATTAAACAGGTTGTTTGAACTCGCGGAGGTCAGTAGCGGCCACCCACACCGCTTCCGCGATACTTTCGCCGTAGAACTTCTTCTGGCAGGCGTTCCAATTGAGCGGGTTTCCATCCTACTTGGACATGAAAGCGTGCGGACCACAGAGAGAAACTACGCGCCCTGGGTACGCTCGCGGCAGGAACAACTCGAAGCGGACCTCACCCGTGCGTGGGGCCTCGATCCTGTTATAGCTGCCCAAACTCCCCAAGCACGGGGTACACGGCGGGTACACGAGAAAAAGCAGCGTTCTAACTCACACATTCTAAAGCGGGAATTTTGGAGGCGCGGGTGGGATTCGAACCCACGAATGGAGGTTTTGCAGACCTCTCCCTTGGGCCACTTGGGTACCGCGCCAAACGAATAAGTATAGCAAAAAATTTACCGCGGCCCGGAAACCGGACGGCCGCAGAGCGCGGACGCCGCGCTATTTTTTTGCGGGCGCCACGGGCGAGGCGATTTTGGCTTCGCGCAGGAAACGGGCCGATTCTTCTGGCGGCGTTGGATTGATATAAAAGCCGGTGCCCCATTCAAAGCCGGCAACTTTGGTCAGCTTGGGGATGATTTCGATGTGCCAGTGATAATGATCGTTGATCTCTTCGCCGATCGGCGAGGTGTGAATCATGAAGTTGTAGGGCGGCCGGTCCAGAACTGCATCGAGGCGCATCAAGGTGTCCTTCAACATGCGCGCCAGGCTGGCGTACATGGTGCTTTGGTTGTTTTCGTACGATGAGCCGTGAACCTTGGGGAGCAGCCACATCTCAAAGGGAAAGCGAGGAGCGTAGGGAGCGAGCGTGATGAAGTGATCGTTTTCGCCGATGACGCGTTCGCCGGTGTCGCGTTCCTGGCGGATGATGTCGCAGAAGATGCAGCGCTCTTTCTCGTCGTAGTAGTGCCACCCGCTATCCACTTCTTCGCGGACGCGGCGCGGCACGATTGGTAGAGCGATCAATTGTGAGTGGGTGTGTTCAACCGAGGCGCCCGCAGCTTCACCATGATTCTTGAAGATCAGCACGTAGCGAAACCTTTTGTCGTTTTTCAGATCAAGCATACGGTCGCGGTAGGCCCACAGGACATCTTCGATCGCCCGTTCTGGCAGGGATCCCAGCGTAGCAGCGTGATCTGGCGTTTCGACGATGACCTCGTGCGCACCGACGCCGTTCATTTTGTCAAAGAGACCTTCGCCCTCACGGTCGAGGTCACCTTCAATGCCGAGAGCGGGAAATTTGTTGGGCACAACCCGGACGGTCCAGCCCGCGGTGTTCGCTCCACCGTTGCTCCGGCCATAGACAAGAATCTCCGGCGGCGTCTTGGATTCGTGACCGGGGCAGAACGGGCAATTCCTGCCGTCGGGCAGGGGAGCGACACTCTCGCGCAGAAAATCGTTTGGGCGCTTTCCGCGCTCGGTGGAAATAATCACCCAGCGGCCTGTAATCGGGTCTTTTCGCAACTCCGGCAAAGCAAACCTCCTCGACAATGGAACAAAGATCTGGGCGCGGAAAAAGCCCCCTGGGCTCCGATTGTACCGCGTCTGGCGGCGCTGAGGAGGCGTTCCGCGCGATTTCCCTGTGGAATTTTACATTTGGGGGCTGAAGGCGTCCTTATGCAACCGGACGACTGGACTCTTGCCGGGAGAATTATCGATGGCCACGACGTCGAACCGGAATGGGCAGTCACCAACGCGGCGTTCCGCAAGGAAGTGTTGCGCGGTGCGAGCCAGGAGATGTTGCTTTCCTGGCGTTACGCTTAGCTCCGGCAAGGCGGACATTTCTTCGCGGACGGTCCTCGTGCGCACCTCGACGAAGGCCAGCGTTTCGCCGTCGTAACCGACCATATCAATCTCCCTTTTTGAAGCTCGAGGAGTGAAATTGCGCGCCACGAAAATGTACCCGTGGCGGCGGAGATACAAGAAGGCTTAAGTTTCGCCGCGAATGCCGGTTTGGCGAGCTTCGTGTTTTCTTGCTTCGGGAGACGCAGCTTCGCCTTCGCGCAATCCTTTTCGCGCCGCCCAGCAAATTGCCTGAAAAATCAATCGCGAAACAATCGGCATCGACTCTCCGCGGAAAGAAGCTTTATCAAGCGCAGTATAAACAAAAAACCCGTGGCTGCCATAAAACTTTTGCGGCAACCACGGGAGTTTCCAAAGTAAGTTTTGTTGGCGCCCCGAACTCTGCGGGAGCGCGTTAGCCTATCTTCTCCGCTTCGCGAATGCACTCTTCGAGAGTGCGAACGGCATAGTCGGCTTGTTCTTCGTCGATGAGAAGCGACGGCGACAACCGTACGGTGTTTTCGCCAGCGCCAAGGATGCACAGGCCCTTGTGGAAAGCGAGGTCGACGATGGCGTTGCGCAAGTCCGCGGCTTTTTCCTTGGTGCGCTGATCCCGGACAATTTCAATGCCGATCATCAAGCCGCGCCCACGAACGTCGCCCACGATCTTGAACTTCTTCGTCCAATCGGACAGACGGCCGAAAAGGTACTCGCCCATGCGGCCGGCATTCGCGAGGTACTGGCTCTCGATCAAATCCGCAGTGGCCAGAGCCGCCGCGATACAGACAGGATTTCCGCCAAACGTAGTTCCGTGCGCTCCCGGTTTCCAGTTCATGATGCTGGCTGGCGCGAAGATTGCCCCGAGTGGCATGCCGCTGGCGATGCCTTTGGCGCTGCAGATGATGTCCGGTTCGATTCCGGCGTATTGATGCGCCCACCATTTTCCGGTGCGGCCCATGCCGGACTGTACCTCGTCCGCGATGAGCATGATGCCGTGCTTGCGGCAAATGCGCTGCAGCTCCTGCAAGAAGAAATTCGGAGCAACGACATACCCGCCTTCACCCTGAATCGGTTCGATGATGATGCCCGCGACTTCCTCTGGGTCAAAAAGGCGCTTGAAAATCTGCTGCTCCAGTTGCTCGAGAATTTCCGCGCCACAAGTTTCTGCGGTGTGGCCGTGAGCGCAGCGGTACGCGTAAGGAAAAGGAATGTGCTCGACGCCGGGGAGCAATGCGCCAAAACCTTTGCGCTGCGTGGATTTTGAGGCGGTCAACGAAAGCGCGCCCATGGTGCGACCGTGAAAGCAGCCATAGAATGCAATCATTTTGTCGCGTTTGGTGGCATAACGGGCCAGCTTGATCGCGCCTTCAACGGCTTCGGCACCGGAATTGGTAAAGAAAGCCTTTTTCGGAGCGGTCCCGGACAGTGTGTTCACAAGTCGCTCGGCGAGGCGCGGCATGCTCTCGTAGTAAAAATCCGTGCCAGACATGTGGATAAGCTCGGCGGCCTGGTGTTGAATGGCGGCTACGACCCTGGGATGGCAATGCCCTGTCGAGCAAACGGCGATTCCTGCGGCGAAATCCAAAAAGGAGTTGCCATCCACATCTTCAATAATTGCGCCGTGGCCCCGCTTGGCAACAAGTGGGTAGTCCCGCGTATAAGACGGCGACATGAATTTTGCGTCGCTTTCCACAACGCGTCTGGCGTTGGGACCGGGCAGTGCGGTGATCAGCCTTGGTAGTTTTGTTTCCGCTGTGGCAATCATCTCTTCCTCCTGGGGAAAATGGTCGGCAGTTAATGTGGATGGGCTAGCGCAGAGCAGGTTTGTGTGCGTACACCAATACCGAGTGCACGCCCTACCAGGAGAGAGATTGCTTAGTCTACGCCGAAGAGGTTGGGACGCAGCTCGGCCGGGGAGAAATTGCCGGGGAACCGATAGAGATTAGAGAGTTTCATTTGCGTTTCCAACGGACGCTGCCGTCCTTTGCATCTTCAATCAGTATACCACGATCCGCGAGTTCTTTGCGGATGCGATCGGAGGCGGCGAAGTCTCGCCGCTGGCGTGCAGCCTGACGATCGGCGATGAGTTTATCGATTTCGGCGTCGCTCGGGCCGCTCTCGGCAGCGCCAAAACCTAGCGCGCGCAGCTTTTCCGCATCGTTGTCCTCCATAATGGAAAAGACGCGGTCGAAGTTAGCGAGGAATTCCTGGGCGGCGGCTACGTCTCCTTGGCGAAATTCGCCTTTGTCCATGGCGATATTCGTTTCGCGCAAGAGATCGAATGCGGCAGCAAGCGCGCGGGCCGTGTTCAGATCATCGGAAAGTCCTGCGTCGAATTCTTCTGCGGCTTCCTTCACGCGGGCGGCCATCCCCTTCTGCTTTCCCGCCGGAAATTTCCCCTGGCCCAGGCGCGCGGCGAAATTGCGAAGGCGCTCGACAGAACTTACCGCTTGCTGCAATCCGTCAAACGTGAAATTGAGCTGCTTGCGGTACGGCACGCTGGCCAGCGCAAAACGCAGCGCCGAAGGTTTGTATCCCTTCACAAACAAATCGCGCAGAGTAAAGAAATTGCCGAGCGACTTGGACATCTTCTCGCCTTCGACGAGCAGATGCTCGGAGTGCATCCAATAGCGTACGAAGGGCTTCCCTGTCGCAGCTTCGCTCTGCGCAATTTCGTTCTCATGATGAGGAAATGCAAGATCGATCCCGCCAGTGTGGATGTCCAGCGTCTCGCCGAGATACTTCATGGCCATCGCGGAGCATTCGATGTGCCAGCCAGGCCGGCCCTTGCCGATCGCCGTCTCCCAGAAATGCTCGCCGGGCTTTGGCGCTTTCCAGAGAGCGAAGTCGCGAGCGCTCTCTTTTTCGTAGCGGTCCACATCGACGCGGGCGCCGGCTTGAATTCCGGTTACGTCAATATTTGAGAGCTGGCCGTAGTGCGGAAACTTCCCAATTCGATAATAAATCGAGCCTTCGCTGGGATAGGTGTACGTCTTCTCTTGCAAACGCTCGATGAGCTTGACCATATCCTCGATGTGGTCGGTGGCGCGAATCCAATGCTCGGGCGTCTCGATGCTGAGCGTCTTGCAATCGTCGAAAAAAGCCTGTACGAATTTTTCGGTATAGTCGCGAATGCTCACGCCCGCAGCGGCGGCGTTGGCGATGATGCGGTCGTCCACGTCGGTCAAGTTCATGACGTGATTCATTTTGAAGCCGCGCAGCTTCAGGAAGCGCCGAAGTACGTCCTGAAACACGAAGGTGCGATAGTTTCCGATATGGGCGTAGTCGTACACCGTCGGCCCGCACGTATACATGCGGACCCCGTTGCCGTTTTGCGGCGCGAAAGCTTCAATCTTTCCGCCCAGCGTATTGTGGAAGCGTATTTCGTGCATCGCAGCTCAAACGACGTTTTGCTCCAAGGGATAAACGTCAGATTGTAGCCGAGGCTTCCAGACACCCGCAATGAAGAACGGGGCGGTCGGTGTGTTGAATCGCGAATGTGCGACTCAATGGGTCCGCATTGAAGGAGCCACGCCGGGACAAGCGCCCAGGCCGTCAAATCAAAGGCGCGCGGATGGAGCGCGCTTTGACCAATCGCCGCATTGCGGCCGATCAGAAAAGAAACTTCAGCGCCATCTGTACGAGACGCCCTGGAAGCGCCTCCGAAATTTCGCCAAAGTTGGGGGAGCTGATGTCGTTGTTCGGCAGACGGAAGTTGGCGTGATTGAAGACGTTGAAAAACTCCGCGCGGAATTGCAGGCTCTTGGACTCACGAATCGGGATGTTCTTGAATGCGGAGAAATCCCACTGCTGCAAGCCTGGTCCTTGCACTACGTTGCGGCCCTCGTTTCCGAACTGTCCAGCCTGGGTGGCCGGATTGAGGCGCTGGAACGCGGCCACGTTGAACCATTCTTGCGGAGTGCGTGGCCCGCTATTGGGATTGCCGATCACATCGGGGCGGTTGCTGGAGAACCCGGAGATTTCCGGTGCAGATCCTTCTAAAGAAACATCCTGGGAATCATAAACAGTGAAGGGAGTCCCGCTCATGAATGTGGTTATGCCGTTCAACTGCCAATCGCCGAAGGCCTGCTGATACCAGGTCTGCGGATGATTCCAGAAGGGAACCCTCCATTCGTAACTGAGCACGAACCGATGCCGTGCGTCGAACATGGACCTGCCTCGTTCCGCCGCCAGATCAAATGGATTCTGTGCCAGGTCGTTCTCGCCCGCCACGCTCTGTGAAGCCGAGCCGGTTATGTTGAAGGACGAGACGTCATCGATGGTCTTCGACAGAGTGTACGAGGCAAGGAATGACAATCCGTGGCTGAAGCGCTTCTTCAGGCTCGTCTGCAAGGCGTTGTAGCTGGAGTTCGCAATACCCGCGATCAATCCTACCGATGCGAAATTGCAGGGACTCGATTGCGCCAGCGTACAACCCGAATAGAGTCGTCTCTGGTTGACGTTATCCTCGGTTGAATTTGGCGTTCCGCCCGTTTCTCCTGGAACAAAAATAGCTGGATTCCCTTCGATGAATCGCGGCAACTTCGTGCCTTTCGTGCCGACGTAACCAACCTCGAACAGCCAATCTCCGGCGAATGCTCTTTGGAGGTTGAGGTTCCAATCCTGCGCATAGGGCAGGCGGAGGTTCTTGTCAATCGTCAGAAGGGTCATCGGCTGCGCGAACGTGCCATTAAAAGGACTTGCTCCGTTGAAGGGATCTGCGAAATTCGGGAAATTTAATTGTGGAGTCTGCAGATAAGGTGGAGCGCTAACGGGAGACTGTAGCGGCCCGCCTTGTCCGTTGTAATAGGGGTCATAGAAAATTCCGTAGGACGCGGTGACCAGCCATTGAGCATTGCCCCGAGGATCCCAAGCCAAGCCAACGCGCGGAGCAAATGCTGTTTTTTCTGCCGGTATCAAACCCGCCGATACGCCCGGATCCCCGGGGTATACCAAACCCGCCGGCGCGCTCGGAATCACGACAGACTGCACGCCGGGCTCAAAGAGGTTCTGGCGGTTGTGAATCTCCGTGTAAGGAAACGGAAGTTCGTAGCGCAGACCGGCATTCAGCGTCAAATGTGAGGTGATCTTGAAAGTGTCCTGGCCGTAGAAGTTCAGATTGTCTCCACGAAGTCCGCGCGACGGGTCTCCCCCGCCTTGCAAGAAAAACGCTGGGGCACCCAGAAGGAAGCTGGCGAAAGCATCGTTGGCAGGGACCGGAGCAAAAACGAAGAAGCCGTTCGAGGCGATGCCGAACAAAACGTTAATCTGGTCGTGCCCGTAACCCCCGCCGAATTTCACTTCGTGGCGGCCGTGAACCCATGTCAGGGACCCAGAGATGTCAAAAGCGTTCTCATAGGTGTCGCGCGGTCCCGTGATAGGATCGCCGACCGATGCATAGCCGCTGACCTGTATGAATGGCGGCCCGATGGCGGCATCCAACGACGGAGCATATTGGAAGCCCAAGCTCGACGGGGTGGTATGATTGATCGCTTCGTTGAAGAGAAACTTGTTCCGTAGAAACGAGAGCCGCGCGACGCCGGTTAGCGTCGTCGAGAATGTGTGCGCCTCCTGCGCCACAAAGTTCTGAGCCCGCTGCCCTTCTCCTACGGGAAAGCCAGGCACGTTAGCACCAGCCGTGGAGAGCGGATCAGTAGTGTTTCCCTGTGAAAACATGTAGCGAAAATTGAGGACGTCGCGTGAAGTCAGATAGTGGTCGACGCGCACTCCGAACTGGTCGTTATTCTGATCCAGCGTCGCGGTAGCGTTGTATGCGTTTGGCCCAAGGCTCGGCTGATTGGGCAGCGGGAAGAACGACAACAGTGCCTCGGAAAGCGGATCGACACCCGGAAGTTTGTTGAAGGGAAACGGTTGGTTCGAAAATTCGTTCACCAGCTGGCCCGCGGGGACGCTGCAAATGCCGGAAGCGTTAAACGTTCCCTTTGCCTGCGTGCAAAACTGGCCAAAGTCTCCTTGCTGTTCGGCTTGCGTTGGTACCGTTGCGCCAACGGTTTCACCCTGGCGATTGCGCAATCCCTCGTAATACCCGAAGAAAAAGGTCTTGTCTTTCTTTATCGGTCCGCCAAAAGTCCCGCCGAACTGGTTGCGCTTCAACGGCTCGACGCTGGTGGCAAAGAAGCTCTTGGCATCCATCGCGTCGTTGCGCAGGAATTCCCATGCCGCGCCATGAAACGCATTCGAGCCGGAGCGTGTGATGATGTTGGTCGTCGAGCCGCTGCTGTGTCCGAACTCGGCGCTGGCCGTGTGCGTCAGGATGTGGAACTCGGCGATGGAATCGATCGGCAGCTGGATCACCAAGCCGCCGTCAACGGCGTTGAAATTGTTCGCACCGTCAATCAGAAAATTATTGGATTCGGGACGCTGGCCATTCACGGCGTAGGCCTGTCCGTTGCGCAGAGAGCCGCCCGCCTCGGCAAGCCCTGGGGTGATGGGGAAAACGCCAGGCTGGAGCAAGCCGAGCTGAGAAAAATTACGCCCGTTCAATGGCAAATCCAAAACATCGCGCTCCCCCACCGTTTTTCCCAGGCTGGTGACGGTAGTCTCAACCAGGGCCGCGTCTGCCTGGACGCGCACTTCTTCCGTGGGGATTCCGACCGCGAGATGCACAATGACCGTGGCGGTCTGATTTACGTCCAGCGCGATTCCCTCCTGAACGTACTTCTTGAATCCCTTGGCCTCGGTTTCCAGACGGTAGTGGCCGACGGGCAGCTCGACGAGTACATAGGCGCCCTGAGAATCCGTTGTGGCCATCCGTTCGAGGCCTGTTTCCGTTTGAATCGCCCTGACCCTGGCCCCAGAAACGACTCTGCCGCTGGCGTCCCACACAGTGCCTCGTATGCTTCCAGCGATTTCCTGCGCCGATGCGCTCAAGACCGCATAAATGGCGATCGCCAGCATACAAATCAGCCTTCTGAGATTCCGCATGCGATTCTCCGGTTTCTCTCGACGAACTTTCTGGTTGTTGGGGTACACAAATCCTGCGAGCGCAAAAATGGCTTGCGCCCTAGGCCCGTGTGACGAACATCACCCCGTATTTGAGTGGCGCATTATAAGTAGCGAGCACGCCCAAGGGTCAATAATGCAAAAGAATTAGCGAGCGTCCCCGGACAAAATTGACGATGGGCCTCACTGTGGTTAAAGTCCTAGGTTCTAACTTCAGAGGTGCAGCGATGAATCGCTCCATATTGAGCAGTGGCCTACTCGGTATTTTGGCGCTCGCGGGAGTTGCCTGCGCGCAAGAAAAGCCCGCCGCAGATGTGGCCAAGATGCTTACGCCGGAGGCAGCTCTCAACTTGAGTTCGATTTCGGATCTGCAATTCTCTCCCGATGGCGCACGGGTGGCATTCGTTGTCGCCGAGCCGCCTAAAGGCGAACGCCGTGCGCGCCATATCTGGCTGTACGACAAAAAGTCTGGTGCAGTCCGGCAATTCACATTTTCAGCCAAGGATGAATCTTCCCCGCGCTGGTCTCCCGACGGTAAGCAACTCGCGTTTCTCTCGAATCGCGACGATCAGCAGCAGATTTACGTCATGCGCGCGGACGGCGGAGAAGCCGCGGCTCTAACCAAGGGAAAGCGGAGCGTGCGCAGTTTTGCGTGGTCTCCTGACGGGAAGCAAATCGCTTTTCTTGCCCCCAACGCCAAAAGTGACGCCGAAGAAAAAAAGGAAAAAGATAAAGATGACGCGCACGTCGTAGATAAAGACGACAAGCAACCCCGGCTCTGGCTGCTCACACTCGCAACAAGCGAGGCCAAAGCGCTAACAGACTCCAAATGGGAAATGAGCGACCTCGCCTGGCTACCGACCGGCGACCGCATCGTCGTCAGCGCCACGGATCATCCGGAATCCGACCAGGAAACGCATCGCATTTTTTCTATCTCGGTCTCGGACGGCTCGCGGCGGCTGATTTTCGCGCCGCACGGCCCATTCGCCGATTTGCGTGTTTCTCCGGACGGCTTCACGGTCAGCTACGTCGGCTCTCGCGTCGATGGTCCCTCGCCCCACGACCTGATGCTCTTGGACATCGGCAAGCGCGCCACTCGAAATCTCACTGGCGCTAGCCTTGATCGCGCTGTCTCTGAACATCGCTGGACGAAGGACGGCTCCGTGCTCGCGCTCTACGCGGATGGTTTCCGGCACAAACTTTTACGGTTTTCTCCAGAGGGCATGAGCCTAAATCCCACTAACCCGCCGTCCGGAAATGTCAGCGCGTTTACGGTTGCTGACTCCGGCGACCTTGTTTTCGTGGGGCAGTCCGCCACGACGCCTCCCGAACTCTGGCTGTGGGATCAGAAAAATCCCCCGCAACAGGTCTCTCACCTCAACGATTCCTGGAAACAGTTCACACTGCGCGCTCCTGAATTCTATAAATACAAATCGTTCGACGGTCTCGAGATAGAAGCTGCGTTATTGAAGCCCGCCGGAGCCGATTCCATAGATAAACTGCCTCTCATCGCGCTAATTCATGGAGGCCCCACGGGCAACTGGCAAGACTCGATCGAAGTTTGGGGCCAGCTCCTTGCGGCGCGCGGCTATGCGGTTTTCTATCCAAACATTCGCGGCTCGACTGGTTACGGTCAAAAATTGATCGAAATGAACCGCGGCGATTGGGGCGGCGCCGACTTCAAGGACGTTATGTGGGGCGTCAAGAATCTCATCGACCGTGGAATCGCCGATCCCGCCAAGCTTGGCATTGGCGGATGGTCTTACGGCGGTTATATGGCGGAGTGGGCAGTCACGCAGACGAACGACTTCAAAGCCGCGGTCTCAGGCGCGGGTCTTTCCAATTTAATTTCCGAGTATGGCAGCGAGGAGCACCCTTCCTACGACGAATGGTTCTACGGCGTGCCTTACGAGTCGGACAGCCTCGTGAAATATCTGAATAGTTCCCCGTTCACGCAACTCAAGAACGCAAAGAGGCCAACGCTCATTCTTCAGGGCGAAACCGACACGACCGATCCGCCCGGCCAAAGCCAAGAGTTGTATCGCGGCCTGAAGCACTATGGTGTGGAGACGGAACTCGTCATGTACCCTAGAGAGCCACACGGTCTGCGTGAAGAGAAGCACCTGCTGGACCGACTCAATCGTATGCTCGCCTGGTACGACAAGTACGTTAAATAGCGCTGGATCCGGCGACACCGTCTGCGCAGCCTTTCCTGGTGTGGTCCAGCACAATCAAGCACTATCTGTGGGGTAGCCCTTTACAGTGCATAATGCTCGTGGTAATCTTTTTTCCCGTACCGCCATCCACGCGCCAGGCGGCTGGGCCTCTGACTGAGAACCTGCCACACGTTTGTCTAAGCGACCGCAAACCGGTCGACTTGTCGCTCGAAAGACCCTCCCCTCGAGGAACAAAGCGTCGTCTCTCTACGCGTGTTTTGCCCCCGGCCCGTGTCGTGCACGAGGTATTCGCAGGCTGGACCGATGCCTTCGAGGATTTGGAAAGGCCAAACGGCTTAGGAGCAAACGCGAACCGACTGACATCAAGTTCAGTCGTGAAGCGGTGGACGACAAAAAGAGGACATCTTGCTTAAGCTCCGAAAAGTGGAAATCGTTGGCTTTAAGTCGTTTTGTGACCGCACGGTGGTCACCTTCAGCGGCTCCGGCACGACCTGTATCGTCGGGCCCAACGGTTGCGGCAAATCCAACGTGGTCGACGCCATCTCCTGGGTACTCGGCGAGCAGAGCCACAAGTCCCTCCGCGCCGAGCGCATGGCCGACTGCATCTTCAACGGCACCACCAAACGACCTCCTTTGGGCATGGCGGAAGTTACCATCACGATGGAGGACCCCGAGCTGGCGGAAGCCGCCCGATTCGTCCTCGAAGGCGCTTCTTCAATGGAAGGCGCTGCCGAGGCTGCTGGGATAGCCGCCCCTCCGACTCCAAGCGAACTAGCCCCAAGTGACGACCCGAACGTTCAGATTCTCTCGCTTGACCCCGCGCCGGCCCCCGAAACGCAGCAGGAAACTGCGCAATCTCAGGATTCTGCGCCGCAGTCCGACGAAATGTCTGCCGCGACTCCTGAATTCCTGAAAGGCAAGCGTCGCAAAAAAGGCGGCGACAAGCCGGTACTCGCCACCAAGCCCGGCGAAGTGGTGGTCACGCGCCGCCTGTACCGCTCGGGCCAGAGCGAATATTTGATCAACGGCCGCATCGCTCGCCTCCGTGATATTCAGGAAATGTTCATGGGCGTGGGGCTCGGTCCCGATTCCTACGCCATCATCGAGCAGGGCCGCATTGGTCTGATTCTGTCCACCAAGCCGATGGAGCGCCGCGCCATCATCGAAGAGGCCGCCGGTGTCACGAAATTCAAGACCAAAAAGCGCCTGGCGGAAGCCAAACTGGAATCCTCGAAACTGAATCTCGCCCGCGTGAACGATATCGTCGTCGAAGTTGAAAAACAGCTCGGCTCGCTAAAACGCCAAGCCTCCAAAGCCCGCCGTTACGCGGAAATTCGCGAACAGATGCGCGGCATCGTCCGCCAGATGCTCGCCGGAAAAGCCCGCGAGCTGGACGCGGAAGCGGAACGCATCGCCAAGCAACTCGCTGAACTTACCGCCGCGGAAACGCAGCACGCGCAGACCATTCAGCAGCAGGAAGGCGAACAGGACCGCCTCAACCATCGCATCTATGAATTGGACGCCGAGATTCGCCAGAGTCAAAATGTGCTGAACGCCACTGCGCTGGAAGTCGATCGCACCGAGAACCGCATCAATTTTAATCAACAGCGCGCTGTGGAGCTCGGCGCGCGGCGCACACAGGTCTCCGCCGAAATGGCGGAAGCGGCGGCGCAAGCCGCGGAGTGGGAAGCACGCAGCACCGCGCAGCAGCTTGCGGTGACCTCGCAGCGCGAAGAGTCCAGCGTTCTTTCCGGACGCGTGGATGGCCTTGCGACGCGAGCGGAATCGCGCGTCAATCAAATTCAGCAATCGGAAGCGCGCATCGAAGCTCTGCGCCGTTCCGCATCGGACGCCGGCGAAAGCCTTCTTCGGCTGCACGGCGAACAAAGGCAAGCGGAAGAAGCGCTGGTCCATCACTTGGAATCGCTCCGCAAACGCGAGACTAACGAGCACGATCTGCTCGAGACTTCCATTCGCGTTCGCGACGAGGCCGATCAGGCTGCCTACGACTGGGAAGCCGCAAGCGGCCAGCTCAATGCGCTCACCCAAAACGCGGCCAGTCTGCAAGCGCGAATCGGGGAGTTGCGCCAGAAGCGAGAGACAACTACGCAAAGGGCAGATGTCTTGCGCGACTCTCTCTCCGGCGTCCGCGCGCGCCACGAAACGCTCACGCAAATTCTCAACGACCGCTCCTACACCGCCGATGCCGTGCAAAAGCTATTCGCCGCCAACGAACGCGGAAGCGGCCAAAGCTTCCACGCGGTCGGTGTCCTCGCCGACTATGCCGAAGTCGAAGAACAGCACGAAGCCGCCATCGAGCAATATCTTCGCGACGAACTCGAATACGTGGTGGTCGAAACTTACGACCACGCTCGCGCTGGGGTTTCCCTGCTCCGCGATGAAGTCGGCGGCCGCGCCACTTTCTTCGTCGACTCGCTGCGCAATCTACGGCTGGCCGAGTACGAGCCCATCATCAATTTCCGCATCGAAGACGGCGTGATTTCTCGCCTGGACAAGCTCGTCGGCTTCCGCGATCCGTTGGGCGCCGCTGCGAAACAGTTTCTACCGCGGCTGCGCTCGGCCTACTTGACGGACAGCGCGGCATCCGCCGAGAAACTGGCACGCGACAATCCTCAGTTCGCTTTCGTCGCACCCGACGGCACATGCTATCAAGGCCGAATGGTTACCGGCGGCCGCGCGGATGAAGCGGGTCCGCTCGGCATGAAGCGCGAGCTGCGCGCTCTTGACGCCGAAGTCTTGCAGCTCGAACACGAAATGAACGAGGCGCAAGCTGCGCTGGCGCAGGTAAACACAGAACTTCGTGAAGCAGAGCAGTCGCTCGAACAAATTACTGTCCAGCAGCGCGATGCCGAGCGTAGCGTCTTCTCCGCCACGCACCGTCACGAGCACATGCAAAGCGAACTCGCCCGGCTCGGTCTCGAGCTGACCGTTTGCCAAAACGAACTCCTACGACTGCGGAAAGACTGCGAAGAAGCAAGACTCCGCGCCGAGCGCGCGAAGAATCAACACGCTGCCGCCTCCGTAACTCGCGCCGAAGCAGAAACCGAGAGCACGCGTCTCGTCGAACAACTCGCGCAGCTCCGTGGCTCTGTTCAGGCCGAGCAGAACGAACTTGCCACAGCCCGTGCCGAACTCGCAGCCTTGAATGAACGGCTTGCCGCCGCCGAAGCGCTCGCAGCGCGTCTACAAGAAGAGCGCGCCGAGCTCAATCGGCGCGAAACCGCCCTCCTGCAGCAGGAATCCTCCATCTGGGATGAAACCGCCGCGCTCACCAAGCAAAGCGAAGAACTCGCGCAACAACTCGAAGGGCTACGTGGCGAAAAACTTCGCCTGGAAGTCCGCCAGCGCCAGCTCGAGCAGGAGTGGGACGCCGCCCGCACGCGCGTCACGCAGATGGAAGATCAATTGCGCATGGGCCGCCAGTCGCTTCAGGAGCTCCGCGAACAACGCAGCCACGCGGAAGTGGAACACGCGCGCAACGATTCAGACCGCCAGCATCTGCGCGAGACCTGTATGACCGAGGTCAACGCGCAACCCGAGGATCTGATCGCCACCGAAGCTGCCTTCATGACCGGCGAAGAACTCGCCGCCGCCGAGACAAATTACCGCGATATGAAGCAGCGCATCGAGGCCATGGGCCCCGTCAACATGATGGCTCTCGAAGAGTTCAACGAGTGCGAGCAGCGCTTCACATTCCTCACCCGCGAGCGCGACGACCTGCTCCAATCCATCGCCGACACCCAGCAAGCCATCGCCGAACTCGATCAGGTTTCCCGCGAAAAATTCGAACAAGCCTTCAACGCCATCAACCACAACTTCTCCGAAGCTTTCCACACCATCTTCGGCGGCGGCATGGCGGAAATGCGCTTAACCGAACCTGACAGCTCTGGCGACGCCGGCATAGACGTAGTAGCTTCCCCTCCCGGCAAACGCATGCAAAACGTTCTTCTGCTCTCCGGCGGCGAAAAAGCCATGACCGCGCTTGCCCTGCTCATCGCCATCTTCCGCTACCAGCCGAGTCCCTTCTGTATCCTCGACGAAGTCGACGCGCCCCTCGACGAAGCCAACGTCGGACGCTTCACCCGCCTCGTCGGCGACATGAGCGGCCAAACCCAATTCATCATCGTCACCCACAATCGCAAAACCATGGAAACCGGCTCCGTCCTCTACGGCGTCACTATGCAAGAGCCCGGCGTCTCCAAGCTCGTCAGCGTCCGCTGGGAAGGCGACCAAGCTCCCGCGCTCAAGCGGCAAGCTGCAGCAGCTTCTGCGGCTTAACTACAGAGAGAGGGCGTAGCATCCGCTCGGGGTCGAAGAGAGGCGAGTCATGATCCTTCGCATACAATATTGCGTTTTCGTCGCACTGTTGACCGCGCTATCAGCCTGTCTCGCTTTCTGTCAGGAACTACCCGCTCCCGCACCAACCGTATGGTTTGCGATCGAGGAAGAGTTTGGTAGTAACGGCAAGCTTATTCTCGATCGTCTTACCACTGTTTCGGACGGAAAGCTGTCAAAAGTACCGGACGATTGCAGCTATGGCGACCCGGCTTACAAGCAGTTCTTCGCTGAATACCTCAATGCTGGCCACAGCTATTCCGTGCTCTTCGGGGGAAGCGCAGCGGGAATCGCGGTCGTCCGCGAACCCGACAAGGACTCTGTAAATGCTGTCGACTATAAAGGTCCGGCCCGAATTCGCGGGCAAGTGATGGGGCTTGCGACAAACGCCGTCATAAACCATACAAGCGCGTCCTCACGGCAAGCGCCTACGGCAATCGAACGTCAGGCGGCCTCGAATCTCGCGGAGAATCTTTTCGCAAAGGCCGGAGTTCCGCAAGACCTATTGGCGAAAATCAAAGTGCGCAACCTCACTCATACGATTCTGCTGCCCTCCAAATCTCCAAGCCTGATCGGCTCCTTCTCCCTAGAAACGGGAGGACCGCGGGGGCCGCACAACAACCTGTTTTTCATCGCCACCTTCAATGGGACCGACTACGCGCCGGAATTGGTATGGACAAAAATTTCAAAAGATGAAGTGTACAGTGAAAGCGCTACTTTAGTGGATCAAGGCGATTTGTTCGGAGATGGAGAGGAGGAGGTGGTTGTCCTCGAGGCGGGATATGAGGGATATGGCTATCGGATTTACCGCCGTACAAAAAATGACGCTTCTCGCTGGGAGTCGATCTTCGAAACAGGCGTATTCGGCTGTGCATAAATAGTGCTCTTCGGCTTCTGCCTAAGACCTTTCCAATCCAAGAATTTCTTGGAGAAAAATCCACCGCCTCCTCCTTTTACTTCACGTTGCGCTGCGCTAGAATGCTCCCCACCTTTGGGGAGAAACATTTCCGTGGCTGCCAGTCCCGTGTCGCGCATTCTTCATGAAACGCATTTCGCCGGTCTCACTCCCGCCGCGCGCGGGAAGGTCCGCGACATCTACGATCTCGGCGACAAGCTCTTGATCGTCGCCACCGACAGGCTGTCCGCCTTCGACGTCATCCTTCCGACGCCCATCCCCGACAAAGGCCGCGTCCTCACCCAGCTTTCCCTTTTTTGGTTCAACCTCCTGAAAGACGTCATCCCCAATCACGTTCTCAGCTCCACCGACTTCCCCGCCGCGTTCAACGCCTACCGCGAGGAACTCGACGGCCGCTCCATGATCGTCCGCAAGTCGCACCCTCTTCCCATCGAATGCGTCGTGCGCGGCTACGTCTCCGGTTCCGGCTGGAAAGATTACAAGGCCACCGGTAAAATCTGTGGCATCGCGCTCCCGGCAGGTCTGCGCGAATCCGATCGCCTGCCCGAACCTATTTTCACTCCAGCCACCAAAGCCGCCACCGGCCACGACGAAAACATTTCGTTCGAACAAGCTGCGTCTCTCATCGGCATGGTTCTCGCCGAGCGCGTCCGCTCCATTAGCATCGATATCTATCGCCGCGCCGCTGCCTACGCCGAGCCCCGCGGCGTCCTCCTCGCCGACACCAAATTCGAGTTCGGCCTCCTCAACAATTCTCTCGGCTCCCCCGACGCAGTCAACTCCCTCATGTGGATCGACGAAGCGCTCACTCCAGACTCCTCCCGTTTCTGGCCCGCCGCTCAGTACCAGCCCGGCGGCCCCCAACCCTCTTTCGACAAACAGTTTGTGCGCGATTACCTCGAGCGAATCCGGTGGCCCAAAACCCCGCCTGGCCCGGAGCTTCCGCCCGACGTCGTCGCTGCCACGCGTGCCAAATACCGGGAGGCCTATCGCATCCTGGCAGGGCACGAGCTCGACCAATAGCTGCAAACCGGCCCAGAACAAACTAGAAAAAAGTCGGCGGAGCGTGCGATCGTGAAAGATCAACTTGAGGGGCTTGTCATTCAAATGGTGGATCGGGGCATTTTATTTGACGAGGCGGTGGGAGAATTTGAGAAGCGTTTCATCAAGCGCGTCCTGGACCGTACCAACGGCAACCAATCCCGCGCCGCGCAGGTTCTCGGCATTCACCGCAACACGCTTAGCCGCAAGATCGACGAATACAAGCTCGCTTCGGGAAACCACCGCTCCCGCTGAAGTGATGCTCTAACGAGACAAGGCTCACCTGCAAAAAAAAACGGCTCTCTGGCAGCGCCAAAGAGCCGTTCGTATTCCGCTTCCAGTCTGGGTGCTTTAGCTTCCTGCCGGCTTCTTGCGCACGGTCTTCTTGGGCGCCGACTTCTCCTTCGGAATGTCCTCCTCGTTCACCTTGCCCTTTTCCCAGTGCAGCATGAACGCCGGGTCCGGATCATAAGAAGCAAGCGTCCCAGTAAAGTGAATCGCGCTGTCCTTCTCCACGCGCGACACTTCCGGCTGCCCGACTATCTTCACATCCATATCCGGCGTCGTCTTGGCATCGAACTCCGCGTCGCTGGTCACAAAGGCTACCTTAAGCAACACGACGTCCCCAGGAACGTTTTCAATCACCTTGGCAGGCACGCCGGGAAACTCCAAACCGCACGACGCCAACCAGGTCACTTTGGCCTTGTCTCCGCCAGCCTTCAGGTCAGCGATCACGGAGGCAATCGTCATATCTTTGCGCGCCGCGTCCAGGTCCGCGCTGCTCGGCAGGTTATAGCTTGTAGGACGGTCCACCGACCCCGCCGCGAGCTGCAGCAGTTCGTTGAGCTCAGCGTCCGTCAGGTTGTCGCACGCCGCTTGTTGATAATTCTGGAGCAGTTTCCGCAGATATTCTTTTAGTTGTTTGGCCTGCGCTTGCGTAGCGCTCTTCGAGGCCGCCCCGCGCGCGACGTACCAGAAGCCATCCATCGACTGGGGTTGCGTCAATGCGAGATAGGTCTTTCCGAGATTGTAGTTCGTTATCGGCTCATCTGGATTGAGCGCCAGGTAGGCCTTGTAAAATGTGATCGCGGATGGGTAGTCCTTTTGCACCGTAGCTGCTTGAGCTCCGATGCTGTTCAACGTCATCCTGAATTGCTTCGTCTGTGTGGCCCAAGCATCGTCCGTCACGCCGTCTGGTTTCTTAATCTCGCCCAGAGTCTTCACGGCAGCGGTGACTGCATCCTGGGCAGACTTGGCAAGCGCCAGATCCTTGGCTGCCTCCTTGCCTTTTACCGGGTCGCTGAGCAGCGTGCTGTAAGCGACGGCGTGCGTATAGTAGGCATTGAATCGCGCCGCGGCATCAATCTTATCGCCCAGCCCGGCGAGCTTGTCCGCGTACGTGATGACTTTCGGATAATCCTTGAGCTGGCCGTATGCCTGCATGTACAGCGGATAAACGTAGATGAGCAAAGCAGAGTTCGGGTACTTCGAGACAAAATCATCCAACAACTTTATCTGTTGTGCGGGATTCTTTTCCGCGGCCGCAGCTTGCTCGGCGTTGTACTCCGGCATCGTATACGGCTGCTTGCCCTGGCCGGCGTCCTGCCCTCCCGTCGCCGGCGCTTGTGCCCGCGCCACCGCGCTCCGCCCGTTCCCCTGAATCAGACAAAGCGCCGCGACAATCGCGAGGCCTGCCACTTTGCGTATTCCGCTCATTCCCACTCTCCTCGCCCAAGTTTCAAATCTGGATTTTTCGTTGCCAATCTTGCGTGCCCTGCCCCTGCCCATAATTGCGGTCGTTCCAAAACTTGGGAATTATAGGAAAAGCCCCGGTCTATCCGCAAGCCATCATCACAGAAAGATTTGAAGCGCCTGTGGAAGCATTCCATTGGCCTACGAGCTTCTCTCCGACTCCCCACCTACCTTTGAGGATCCCAAGCCATGAGGGAACTGCCGAGACTCCTGGATGCTAAGATGAGTTTCGCACAAAAAAGGTGGCAAGCGAGAGGAAGAATTCAAATGGCTCAAAAAGCATCTATAAATTCATGGTTACGCCAAACCTCCCCGCTGTCCGGAGCCGTCGCCCTCGTCACGGGGGGCAATCGCGGCATAGGTCGAGCCATCGCTCTCCGCCTG
>Ga0307478_10001399_pt1 | contig 20961 bp, 15 predicted proteins | sample atmos_gasesECM4C_2_FD_203713 | JGI IMG/M metagenome (GOLD analysis project Ga0307478, IMG submission 203713) | Hardwood forest soil microbial communities from Morgan-Monroe State Forest, Indiana, United States - atmos_gasesECM4C_05 | ecosystem: Environmental > Terrestrial > Soil > Temperate... | reverse complement strand
TGCAACTGCTGCCCTGGTTGTTGAGCGGCGAAAATCCGATCCGCTTCGAGTTCGTCAGCCACAAATTGTTGCGGTTGATCGTGCCCTTCGCTCTGTTGCTGGCGCTACTCAGCTGCGCTCTGATTCCGGCGCCGTTGTATCGCGCCCTGTTTGTGTTGCAGTTGGCGTTTTACGTCCTGAGCCTGCTCGGGATGGCGCGTATCAAGATGGGACCGGCGGCGCGCGCCGCCGACGCAGCTTTTACCTTCGTCGTCCTCAACACGGCGGCGATAGTCGCATTTGCGAATTTCGTGACTGGCCGAAAAGTGGCTTGGACACGGTGAGAAGGAGCACTCAGGGGTGGCGATGAATCAGGAAGCACAATTCCCAGCCTCGGCATTGCCAGCGGCTGCGCCATCGCGGCGCACGACGCTGGCCTATCGCGCCCTGGTGCTTTTCTCGTTGATCTATTTCCTCCGGCCTGAAGATTTCATCCCTGGGATGGTTTACATTCCGCTGGGGAAGATTGCCGGGGGTATTGCACTGGCCGCATTGATCTTCGGGATCAGACGGAAAGACCGCGGCAAGATGCCGCTCGAAGGCAAGATTCTGCTGGCTCTGCTGGTGCAGTTGATGCTGACGATTCCCTTCGCCTACTGGAGAGGCGGCGCGGCCGACACCATCATCAACAAGTTTTCGAAGGGCGTGATCATCGCGCTGCTCATTTCTCTGGTCGTCACGAAAATGAGCGACCTGAGGAAACTGCTCTTTATTCAGGCCGGATCGGTCACGCTGGTTACGATCGCATCCCTGATCGTGCATCACACCCAAGACGGTCGCCTCATGGGGATTCAAAAGGGAATCCTTGAAAATCCGAACGACCTGGCCATCAACATCGCCATCAATTTCCCGCTGTGTATGGCATTCCTGTTTGCGGCGAAGGGAGGCCTGCGCAAGGCGATGTGGGCCATTGGTCTGATCGTCTTGATGTACGGCGTGGTCGCTACCTATTCCCGCAGCGGCATGATCGCCATGATGATGACCGCCCTGATCTGCCTGTGGGAGTTTGGCGTGAAGGGCCGGCGCTTCATGCTGCTGGCGAGCACCGCGATCCTCGGCGTGCTCGCTGTTGGTGGACTGGTAGCCTCGCCAAAATACATGGCACGCATGGCAAGCCTCATCCGCCGCCCGGCCGCAGGCTCGATGGAAGAGGGATCGATGGAGGCGCACGGTGAAGGTTCGCTCGAAGCGCGTTCCCAGTTGCTGAAAGAAAGCCTCAGCCTGATGGTGCACCATCCGATTTTCGGAATCGGGCCGGGGAATTTCCCCGCGATCACACGGGAATGGCACGTGGCCCACAATACCTACACGGAACTTGGAGCCGAGGGTGGTGTTCCCGCCCTGGCGCTATTCCTGGCTCTACTGATTTGCTCCATGCGACGTATCCGGAGCGTGCGAAAGTTGCCGGGGTACGCTCAAGACGCAAGCATCCGCTTATGGACCGCCGGGCTCTGGGCGGGGATTGCAGGCTATGTGGCCGGAGCGTTGTTTGCCTCAACGGAATACAACCTGTTCCCCTACTTCATGGTCGGCTATATCTGCTCGCTGTACGAGATTGCGCGCAGGCCGGCGGAAGAGACAGGCGCTGGCGGTACCCAGCTACAGAACGGAAATCAGGAAGAACTCGGATATGGCGGAAGCACAGAACGTGAACTTGCCTGGACTCGCTGAACCAGTCTTGACGATCCTCCGTTGTCTCGATTGCCAGGCTCCCTTGAACGCGGGCTCGAACGGAGTGGTTTGTTCGAACTGCAGGCGCGAGTACCCGCTGGTCAATGGAGTACTTCGCTTTATCGATGCGCAGAACTATGCCGGGAGCTTCGGTTTTCAATGGAAGCTCTATTCGAGGACGCAACTCGATGATGCCAGCAGCCAGCGCTCGGAAAACGCGTTCCGCAGGCGCACGGGTTTCAAGCCCGAAGATCTGGCGGGCAAGCTGGTGCTCGACGTGGGCTGCGGCATGGGCCGATTCGCCGAAGTCGCCACCCGCTGGGGCGCGCACGTAGTCGGCATCGATTTAAGCCTTGCCTCAGAAGTGGCCGCCAAGAATCTTGCGCACCGGAACGCCTCGATCTTTCAAGCAGACGTCTTCAAGCTGCCATTTGCCGAAGAGAGTTTCGATTACATCTACAGCATCGGAGTCCTGCACCATACGCCGGATTGTGAACAGGCCTTCAAAGTGCTCCCGCGGTTGCTGAAGCCAGGCGGGCGCATCGCGGTCTGGCTCTACAGCGCGTACAACCCGTGGTACCGGATGAGCGATCTCTATCGGCATTGGACGCGGAAGATGAAGCCGGAGACATTGCACCGCCTGTGTGGGATGGTGGTCCCGCTGTATGAAGTCCGCCAAATGCTGAAGAAAGTGCCTGTGGTTGGGCGGCCTGCGAGCAGCGCGCTGGCTTGGGCGATTCCGATGTCGAACAATCCGGATCCGATCTGGCGCGTGCTCGACACCTTTGATTGGTATTCGCCCTGGTACCAGTCAAAGCACACCTATGAAGAAGTCTTCCGCTGGTTCGAGAGTTGTGGTCTGGAGGATCTGCGAGTCATCGAACAGCCGATCGCAGTGCAGGGAACCCGGCCAGGCGGCGGCCAGGGTCGTGCGGACCGCGAAGGCGCGGAGGTTGCCCAGTGTGCGGAATAGCCGGAATGGTGGGCCGAACCGGCGAGACCATTGACGCCGCCGACGTTCACCGTATGTGCCAGACGATCGTGCACCGCGGCCCTGACGATGAAGGCATCTATGCCCAGGGTCCCGTCGGCTTGGGGATGCGCCGGCTGAGCATCATCGACCTTTCCGGCGGGCATCAGCCCATACACAACGAAGAGAAAAACGTCTGGGTCGTTTTCAACGGAGAGATCTACAACTTCCCCGAATTGCGCCGGGACCTGGAACAGCGCGGCCACAAATTCTACACGCAGAGCGATACCGAGGTCATCGTTCATCTTTACGAAGAGATGGGTGCCGACTGCGTGAAGAAGCTGCGCGGCATGTTCGGTATGGCCCTTTACGACGAACGAAAGCAGTCGTTGCTGCTGGCGCGCGACCGGCTGGGAAAGAAGCCTCTGCATTATGCTGTGCATCAGGGCCGTTTGCTGTTTGGCTCCGAGATCAAGACTATTCTCGCGGTTGCCCCAGAGTTAGCCGACATCGATCCCGAGGGACTGCTCCAATATTTTTATTTCGGGTATATCCCCGATCCGCAAACCGCGTTCCGGCGCATTCGCAAGCTTCCTCCCGGCCATCTGCTTGAGTATTGCGACGGCAAGACCCGCATCCGCGAGTTCTGGAATGTCCCCGAGTACGGCACACATCCTGCGATGTCAGAGGAAGAGTGCCTCGCCGAGCTGGAGCGCCGTTTGGCAGAAGCGGTGCGGATCCGCCTGATCAGCGATGTGCCCCTCGGCGCGCTGCTGAGCGGTGGTGTGGATTCTTCCATCGTCGTTGCTTTGATGGCGCGAGCCAGCGCAAAGCCGGTAAAAACCTTCTCCGTCGGGTTTGAGGCCGAGGAATTTAATGAGGCGGAACACGCCCGCTTAGTCGCGGAAAAGTTCGGCACCGATCACCATGAACTCATCCTCAAGCCCAATGTGGAAGAGACACTAACGTTTCTTACAGGGATGTTGGAGGAGCCGTTTGGCGACTCCTCGATGCTGCCCACCTACTACGTTAGCCGCATGGCGCGGCAGCACGTCACGGTGGCGCTTTCGGGAGATGGCGGCGACGAACTATTTGCCGGTTACGACCGCTACCTGGTCGCGATGGAGCGCAAGAAGTTCGACCGCATTCCGAACTGGGTTGGACGCGTGTATCGGGATCAGCTCCATCATCGCGTGCCATCCGCAGTATATGGCAAGAACCTGGCCTGGAACGCCTCGTTGTCTCCGCGTGATCGATATCTCGATTCCGTCTCCTACTTGCCCGTACTGCATCGCGAGCGGTCGTTGTTCTCGAAAGACTTCCTGAAAGACGCGAGTCACTTGCCCGATCCATTGGAGCAATGGCAGCTGTACTACGATGAAGCTCCTGCTCGTGACGCTTTGAGCCGGTTGCTCTATCTCGACACGAAAACGTATTTGACCGGCGACATTCTGGCGAAAGTCGACCGCATGAGCATGGCAACGTCTCTCGAAGTTCGGGTACCCATGCTTGATCATGAATTCGTCGAATGGGTTGCCTCTCTGCCGGTGGAGTGGAAATTCCGCAGTGGTACGCGAAAATTTATTTTGAAAAAACTGGCGGAACGGCTGGGGATTCCGACCGCTGTCCTGCACCGTCGCAAGCAAGGATTCCAGTTGCCTCTGGTCGACTGGATGCGCGATTCCATGAAGGAACAATTCCTGAATGTGTTGCTCGAGCCACGAACTTTGCAGCGCGGATACTTCAAGCCCGAAGCCGTGCGTGGAATGATTCAGGAGCATATTCGTGGGCGGCGCAACCGTTCGGGCATTCTCTGGCGGATGCTGGTGCTTGAGCTATGGCACAGAAACTTTATGGAAGCCGGAGCGGCCCGCGGACAGACGGACCCGCCCAACGTAAGTTCCAGAGAAGTGCATCAAAGCGCCGCACGGCCGGGAATCTATACGCTGTCATGAAGCTGGCAGGCGCGTCTGCCGCCAGACGCGGAAAACCGATGGAAACGACTGAGACCACGATCACAGCAGCCGAAACCAGGGCCAACCGCCGGAGCAAGGCTCCGGTCTTCGTGCTGGGCTGTCCGCGGTCCGGCACGACGTGGCTGTATCACATGCTGCTGTCGGCCGGGAACTTCGTGGTCTATCGTGCCGAGTCTCAGGTGTTCAACTTGCTGGAGCCCCGATTTGGCGACCTCGCGATCGCGCGCAATCGGAAGAGAATGCTCGAGGCATGGGAGCACAGCAGTCTGTTCACCAAGACCGGGCTCGAGGCGGGGCAGGTCGAAGAAGAGGTCATGGCGCACTGCGAGAACGCCGGCGACTTTCTCCGCATTGTGATGGAAGCCATGGCGCGCCAGCAGGGGATGGAACGCTGGGCCGACTGTACGCCCGATCATCTGCTGGCCATGCGCAGAATCAAGCAGACCATTCCGAACGCGCTCATCATTCACATCATTCGCGACGGACGCGACGTGTCTCTTTCGCTGGAGAGACAGCATTGGATCCAGCCGTTTCCCTGGGATCACGGAAAAGAACTGCTTACCGCCGCTCTGTATTGGGAATGGGTTGTCAACAAGGGCCGCGAGAGCGGCCGGGCGATGGGCAACGACTATCGAGAAGTCCGCTACGAGGATTTGGTGGCCAGCCCTCGAGCGACGTTGGCGACCCTGGGACAATTTATCGGCCAGGACTTGGACTACGACCGGATCGAGCGCGTGGGCATTGGATCGGTGAGCCGTCCCAACAGTTCTTTCGGCAGAGATTCCCGATCAGGCGATTTCAAGCCTGTCGCCCGGTGGAGGTCCGGTCTGTCTGACCGTCGGCTTGAGGATGTCGAGGGTTTGGTTGGCGGCACCTTGGCGTCGCTGGGATACGAACTCGGGGAAAAGGCATCTTCGAGTCGGGTCCCCGCGCACCTTCGCAGGATGCGAACCTTGTATCAGTTTCACTTCAACACCAAGCTGAAACTGAAGACCGAAACGCCGCTCGGGCAGGTGTTTGCCAGCCGTGATCTCGATTTTCTGGGCGGGTGCGCCGAAGGATCAAACCTCACGCCCGATCCCGTTCGCGAACCGGCTCGCGTGCTGCAGATCGGAAATTACCCTCCCCCCATGTGCGGTTGGGCGATCCAGTTGAAGCTCGTTACCGACGAACTTCGTCGCCGCGGTCACACCTGCGAGGTGTTGAAGATCAATGAGGGACGGCAAATCAAGAGTTCCGAGTACGTCGACGTGCAGAGCGGTCCCGACTATGTGAAAAAAATATGGCGATACACTCTGCAAGGGTACCGCCTGAATGTGCACGTCAACGGCATGTCGAAGAAGGGCTACTGGCTGGCGATGGCGGCAGCGCTGACCGGCAGGATGGTGAACCGTCCGACTTTGCTGACGTTTCACGGCGGACTGTCGCAGGATTATTTCCCGCGCCATGATCGGAGCCTCGCCCACCTGGCGTTTGCCGGGCTGTTTCGCATGGCGGGAGACATCGCGTGCGATAGTGCGCCGATTCGGGACGCTATTCTCACGTATGGGATCCGCCCCGACAAAGTGGTATCAATCGGAACCTTCTCACCGCAGTACTTGCAGTTTGATCGGGTGGCTCTCCCGGAAGCCGTGGAAGATTTCCTGCGTCGCCATCCGCGGGTGTTCTTGTCTTACGTGTCATTCCGTCCGGAATACCGGCTTGATGTTCTGCGCGAAGGAATGAGGCTGTACCGGCAGCAGGATCCAGGGGCTGGCTTTGTGTGGCTCGGTTTCCCGGGAAAGGAAATGCCGGCGGCGGAGAAGTTTGTCAGCGAATGGAGTGCCGAAGAGCGCGAGAGCTTGCTTCTGCTGGGAAACCTGACGCATGACCAGTTCCTGACCCTGCTCAGTCGTTGCTTCATGTATCTGCGGACTCCTGCATGCGATGGCGTGGCGGCTTCGGTCCTGGAGTCGCTCGCTCTGGGGATTCCCGTTGTGGCCAGCGAGAATGGCCGGCGTCCGAAGGGCGTTGTGCCCTACGACGATCTCAGTGCCGCCGATATGGTGGAAAAGCTGCGATTCGTCCGTGCGCATTACGACCAAGTTAAAGCTGGCTTGCAGCCTGACCTGTACGACGATAATGTTGCCCGGATGGCGGACTGGTTGGCAGGCGATCCGATGCGCGATACGAGCAGCCAGTAGCATCTCGGGGCCATACTCATCCCGGTGGTTGGAGGTTCGCGTGCGTAGGTGCGTCTTCTTTGCGGCTTTCCTGCTGTTTGTCTGCGAGATTTTAAGCTTTGTGTGCGTCGCACAATCCGGCCCCGCCACCGGTCAATTCGATGGACCCGCGGAACTGCCGCGGGAATACGTGAAGAGCGCGATCTCGGACACGCCTGCCCCTGGGAAATCGATTCCAGTCAAAACGTCAGCCGAACTGGGCGCCGCGATTGAGAAGGCTGCCTGCGGAGATACCATCGTTTTGCAAGCCGGCACCGAATTTGCTGGCAATTTCAAGTTCCCCGCCAAGGCCTGCGATGACGCCCACTGGATCGTGCTGCGCACCAGCGCTTCCAACAGCGACCTGCCACCGGAGGGAACGCGCATTACTCCTTGCTACGCGGGCGTCGCATCCTTGCCCGGACGGCCGCGGTATGCGTGCAATTCGGCCACGAACGCCATGGCGAAGATGAGCTTCGACAATAAAGGCAGTGGCCCGATCACCTTTCTCGACGGAGCCAACCACTACCGTTTTGTCGGCCTCGAAATCACCCGCGGTTCCCCGGGAGCCACGATTTACAACCTCGCTTTCTTTCCGGAAGGAACCGGGCATCACCTGATCTTTGACCGGGTCTGGATGCACGGGACCGCCCAGGATGAAACCACACGAGGGATTGCGCTCGGCGGGACGCGCTATGTTGCGGTGGTGGATTCGTACTTCAGTGATTTTCATTGCGTCGCTGCCACGGGAGCCTGTGTTGATTCGCAGGCTATCGCTGGCGGCGTGGGCATGCATGACATGGGGCCATTCAAGATCGTCAATAATTTCCTCGAAGCCTCCGGCGAGAATCTAATGTTTGGAGGCGGGCCTGCTGTATCCGCTCCGATGGACATCGAGATACGGAGGAATCACCTTTTCAAGCCCGGCATTTGGCGGCAGGGTAGCGTGGGATTTGTAGGCGGGGCCTCAGGCAGGCCATTCATCGTCAAGAATCTCTTCGAACTCAAGAACGCCCAGCGGGTTCTTTTTGAGGGAAACATTCTCGAAAATAGCTGGGGAGGCTTCAGCCAGGCGGGATTCGCGATTCTGTTGACGGCCAAGAACCAGAACAACAAGTGTCCCGCCTGCAAAGTCACCGATATCACCATCCGTTACGATCAGATCGAGCACTGCGCGAGCGGTTTTCAGATCGCGACGGGATTGTCCGACGCGGGCGGGGCGAGCAGCGGCACGGAGCGCATCAGTATTCATGACGTGATCGTGGATGACATCGGAGGCCAGACCTACGGCGGATTTGGCGCCTTCGCTCAGGTCACTTCCAGGCAGCCAGCCTTGCGGGACCTGTTGATCAACCACGTCACTGCCATCCCCCCGAAAACGCTTTTCATCCTGGGCGCGCCCGTGGAGGGAGAACGGATGGCAAACTTCACCTTCACCAACAATCTGGTGGGGGCTGGCCAGCAGGAAATTTTCCCGCCCGGGGGCGGACCGCAGAACTGTTCATTCCAGCCGGCCCGGCAAACGCCTACCGGGGTCCTTAAGAGCTGCTTCAGCAGTTTCACATTCAGTCACAACGTCATTGTGGGGTCGTTAGGAGGATGGCCCAGCGGAAACGTGTATCCGAAAGATCGTGCTGCGGCCGGCTTGTCAGAATCTTCGGAAGGGCGTTACCACTTGTGTCGTGTCAAGAACGACGAATGTAAGAAGCCGTCGCCGGCGCTGCAGGCGGCGAGTGATGGTAAAGATGTCGGAGCCGATGTCGGCGCCGTCCTCGAGGCAACCAAAGGTGTAGAGTGAACTCGCCCGGTACTATCGGACTCCGGTTATCGCCGCGGTGAGCGCTACGATATCCGCTCCAAGATCTTTGCCGTCGGTCGCCGCATGCGCGAACGGACTGCCAGGTTGCAAACGATAGCTGGCCAATGGATCGGCAGCCGCGCTACTTGCGAACCGTACATCGGTAGTGGACGCAGGTGAGAAATTTGCCTGAGGCCACTTGCCAATGGCGCCGATGAGCACGTTGTGCGCGAAGCTGGAATCCTTAAAGCAGTTGCTGATGACGCCGGCAGGCCCCTGTTGATAGGCGCAGTTATCCGGTCCGCCCCCAGTCGTCGCAACCCCGCCGCTGCTGGTGAAGATGTTGTTGGACCACACGAAACCGTACATCTCTGGATACGATTTGTTGTTCCCAACCGTCAGCATGGCGGCCTTCGGGTTCTTGCTCAGCGCCGTTACGTGGCTAATGGCGATGTCATGCAGCACGCTGAGCGGGTTGCCATTCGACTCCTGCCATAAGTGACCGCCGCCGTTGTAGGCGGTGCCATCGACGTCGTCCACCACCACATCGTGAATACTCACGTTCCACATGCCTTGCGAAAGCGCTCCCGAATCGGAAGGACCATTGCCGATTTGAAAGCCCTCGCCGGCGTGGTTGATGATGTTGAAACGGATGGTGACATCGTGCACCACACAGATCGGGCATCCCCCGTTCTGATTCTTGGGCGTTAACAAGATCGAGAAGCCGGTCTGGCTGAATCCGCCCCAGCTGTTTTCGAGGACGTTTCCTTCGAATAGAACCCGGATTCCGTTCTTCAGCTCAAAGTGGTTCTTGACGATGAAGGGATGGCCATCGCGTCCACCCACGAAGCCTTTCTGTCCCTTCATCCAGATCATCGGCTTGTAGAAATGGTTGCGGCGGATCTCGATGTCTTCCGCGGTATGGTCAGCGCCACCGCCGCCAAAAATGATGTTCTCGCCCGCGGCCTCCAGGAAGTTGTTCACAATCTTGTAGGGTCCCATCGCCTCGGTGCCAATTCCGCCCCCGATAGCCTGGGAATCAACGCATACGCCAGAGACCGCAACACAGTGGAAATCAGTGAAGAAGGAATCGACCACAGCCACATTGCTGTTTCCGGTCAGCATAAGTCCCCGGGTGGTTTCCTCCTGCGCAGTTCCGTGGAGCCACGACCGGTCGATGATGATGTGATCGCTGGTTCCTCCATGCGCGTTGATGACCAGGTTGTATACCGGAGAGTTTCCGCTGCGGGTAATCTCAAGGCCTATCAGTCGATAGTGATTGGCCCCGTCAGCGAATTGAACCGGTCCGCTGCCGGTGGTTGCAAAGACCAGCTTGGCGAGTACGTTCTTGGTTGAGGAGCATCCGAAGGCGGGACGGCCGGGAAGCGACGCGACCCCGGCATAGCAGGGGGTGAGGCGCGTGCCTTCGGCCGGCAGCGCACTGTCGGGCGCAGCGGTTCGAATCACGATCCAATGGTTATCATCGCACGGCTTCGCTGGCAGGGTGAACGTGCCCGTGAAGGTTGCGCCCGCCTGCAATTGAATCGTGTCTCCACACTTGGCGGATGTCAGTGCCGCCTGCAGATTCCCTCCGCTCTTCACCGTCTGCACGGCGCCGGGCGCGGGCGTGTCCGCTAGAGAGGTCTTCATGTAGACGCGTGGCAATTCCGCTGGACCGTCGGTGTTGCCCGTGCTGGAGATGGCGACACTCAAGCTGAGCTTGCGGGAAGTCGTCTGCCCGGATGCGTCGGACAGTTCCGCCACGAAGGGAAAAGCTCCCGTTTGGCTCGTGATGCCGCCGATACCGGCGTCCGTGGAATCAAAAGCCAGGCCCGTCGGCAACGAGCCGGAAGCAATTTTCCAGTGATAGGGAGCGGTCCCGCCTGCGGCGCGCAAGGTGGTCGAATAAGGCGCGCCTTCTGTTGCTTCGGGAAGGCTGGTATTGGTGATCGAAAGCGGTGTCACGGACGACGCCGGAGGATTTACCGTGATCGATGCTATGGCTCGCTTGCCGGGATCCGCCTTGCTGGTCGCAACCAACTCCACGGTAGCGGTGTTGGTGACGGTGGGGGCGGTGAAAAGACCGCTCGCCGAAATCGCCCCGGCGGAGGCCGACCAACCCACTTGGTTGTTGCCCGAATTCAAAACCTGCGCAGCAAATTGATAGGACGTTCCCGAGATCAGGCTCAGACTGGCTGGAGAGATGGACACCTGCACGGCGGCGGCAATCGGTGCGCCTTGTCCCACCGAAATGGCAAAACGCTCCAATCGCCCCGAGGTGTGAGAGCTATCCGAGATAAAGGTAGTGAAGCCGTACGAGCCAGCTGTTTTGGGCAAGCCCGCAATGGTTCCGCTGGTGGGATTCAGGCTCAAGCCCGGTGGAAGTGTGCCACTCCGGAGCGCGACGCTATAAGGAGGCTTGCCGCCACTCACAAAGATGACACCGCTGTAGACAGAACCGACCGCGCCCACGGGCAAGCGGGCGGCTACCGTCATGGGTTGTGCGCCTGGGGTGGATGCGGCCGAACTTCCGGACCCGGCATTCAGAGATGCACAACCGGCTTCGACGCCAACTACGGCGAAGAGGAGTACGAAGAGCCGAATAGAAGGAAAACTTTTGAAGACAGTCGGGGTAACTCTGGATCGGGGGGTAACCAGGGACAACATCACACCGTCCTCGAAACGAATATTTAGGGGGACTTCAGCGTTTCCGAGTCCTGTCCTGACACTCTAAAGACCAACGATTCGATTACATAGATAACCTTAGGGCACTGGCCAGTCGAGACACAGAAGTACATCGGAACGCGCGGAAGATTCGGCATCCACGTGGTAACTATTACTACGCAAACGCGCGCGTCGTGCTGAGCCATCACGGATGGCAGGCGCTTATTTGGAAAGCACGCGGGCGCGAAGACGATCGTAGAAGGTATTTCCCAGCAGCTTTCGGGCTGAGCCACGAATGGCGTCATTGAATCGCATGGCTATGAGGCCATGGCCTTTCGTCAAAGCGTGAAAACGGGGAACGCTGGTGCCGCGCATAACGGCCACACGGCCAAGTCGAAAGGGATTTGTGCTGGCGGAATTCGCGGCAACCCGGCTGGTGGAGACCGATCGATAGCCAGACAGCTGGGCTTCCACCGCAACGCGTTCGTCCCAGCGGCCCCCAGGGCACGAGAAGTGGTGAACCGGCCGCCCCGTGATTTGTTCCAACTCCGCCTTGGACGCGCTGATTTCTCGGGCAAGTTCCTCGTCGCTGAGATCTGGAAGATACGGATGAGTCATGGAATGCGAACCCACTTCCATTCCAAGATCGCTGAGTTCGCGAAGCTGGCTCCGCGAGAGATAACCGCGCTTATCCAGAAAACCGACGGTCACGTAGAAAGTTCCAGAGAAGCCAAGTTGGCGAAGGAGAGGCGTGGCCGTTATTAAATCGGTCTCGCACCCGTCGTCAAACGTGATGACGGTTCCGGGCGATTCCGGTTCGGCGAGCGCTTCCGAGACGCTTTTTCCGCGCAACCCGAGCTTCTGCAGCGACTGCATTTGCAGCACAAAATCGGATGCGGAAACGACGTACCGCACGTACCCCGGTTCGTCCTGGCACATGGGCCGGGCCGGGAGTTCGAGTTCGTGATACATCAGATACACGATTCCCCGGCTCACAGGTTCACCGGTCCGTCGCCGTCGCCACGCATGAAGTAAACCTCGTGCTGCTTGCTCTCGAAGGCGAGTTTTTCAGCAAGAGACTTGGCGGCGGCGAAAATGAAGTTGGATGGCCCACGCAAGTAGCCACAATCCTTAAATGCATTTCCCCAGGCCTGGTGCGAGTGGTTCGCGATAACGAGGTCGACCCCGCGTTGTTGCAAAAAGCGCGTGGCTTCTTGAGCAACGGCGGTCGCGTTCTCGGGGGCGGAAAACGCGTCGGCGATCGTTCCGACACGAAGATTGCCAAAATACCGGTTGTTTTGCATCTGTGTGTCGAGCAGCACCGTCCATCCGAGTATTTCGGAGCCGCGCAGCACCTGCAGTCGCAAAAAGCTTTTGTCCGACGGGTAGAGGATATTCAGCGTCTCAGATCTCCGGTCGGCGATCATGGCATATCGGGAACCAAGCTGCTTCCAGAGATCATCGGCCCATGGGCCGAAACTCTCAATCGGTTCCGTGTTGAGATTCGAGATGGTCCCTTTGCGGCGAAGCCGGTGGAGGGTTTTGATTCCACCCCATCCCGCACCAGTCGCGGCTGCAAGCCCGGCGAGTACCCGTCGCGCGAGGCTTTGGCGTAGTGGGGCAATCTGACACAGAAACGCTGCGGGATGGTTCACGAAGAAGAAGAACGGAACTGCGCTCAGGCTCCATCCCATCGCTTTCAGCATGGTGGGGAGCGGCCGATCAAAACCGCCCATGCCCAGCGCAAACAATCGCGGCTGCATTTTGAGCGCGCTGCGCAACATGGTGACTCCCACGCTGGCATAAGCCTTATTGACGATGCCTTCGGAGACGGGAAGATGATAGTAGGCGATGGGAAGCGTCTCGCCTCCGAGCAGAAAATCCTGGAACTTGAGGATAAACGCTCCCCGAACGTCGTCTCCCTCGAGCGCCAGATAGTACTGCTGGTAAATGCTGCGCCCTTCATGTTTCGGCAGCCAATGCGGCACATTCGATTCGGGGAAGTGGAACTCAGGGGCGATGCCGCCCGCCGTCAAACGCTGGTTGAAGGCTTTTACTGCCGAAATCCTGTCTTCCGTGTAAGGACGGATGGCAATGGCCATGGCGAGAGGCTAGACCTGCTGCACTTTGCTCCCAAGAATTTCCAGGACGTGCCGGACGTCCTTCATTTGGTCGATTTCCTCGGGCTCGAACTGCAGGTCGAATTCCTGCTCCAGCGCGAGAACGAGGTTCAAATGATGAACGGAATCCCAGGTCTCGATCGTTTCGGGCGACGAATCGAGAGTAATTTTGTCTGCCGAAGTTTCGAGCACGTCGGCGGCAACCCGGCGAACCCGGTCGAGCAATGGCTCAGTCATTTCTTCCTTCGTCTCCGTTCAAAATGCGCAGCCGGATCCACTCTGGGGCAGGGAGTGAATTCGCAGCCAAGTCCAGCGTCCAGAGAGTACCATCCCCATTCTGATGCGCAGAAGTGAATCCGTGCGTTGAGTAGAAGTCGCGGGCAGGTGCATTCTTCTTGGTCGGCAGAAACCATCCCTGCAAGCGCTGTGCGCCTTGCGACCGGGCTCGGCCGGCAAGAAATGAGAGAAAGGCAGTTTCGACCGTGCGGCCAATGACTCGGCAGCTCATGAGGAAGGTTTCGATTTCGGTGGTGTCCCCATCCCGGCGAGTAATGGCGACGCCGACCAGACCGTTGTCCCCAAAGCGATCGCGCACCCGAATTGAGAAACACTCCCAGCCAGGTTTTGTATTGAGCTCAGCGACCTGCTGCTCAGTATAGCGGCGGGTGGTCAGGTTGAACTGGTTGGTTTTATTCGTGAGCTGCGCGATGCGCGCGAGGCTCGCCTTGGTGAGTGGCGCAATTTCCGCTTCCTGCTGCAATGAGCGGTAGAAGTCCTCCCGTGAGCTGACGCGCTGTTCCAGTTGCTCCCGGGCGTGTTGAGCCTGGTATATCGCACCACGCTGCTCATCTTCGGCGGAAACTGTCAAACGCTCAAACATCGGGCATTCGCGAATCGCAGTCTCGAACTTCATCGGGTCGGCCGGCAGGTCGATGACAAAGACTTCCGGAAGTGCAGTGCGCACCTGCTGGCGTTCGATGGGATTATCGTCGAGGAAGGCAAGGGAATCGACGCCGAGGTTCAGTTCGGCCGCAATTTCCCGCAAGTTCTGCGATTTGTCCGTCCAGTTGATCCGCATCGCGGCAAAGTGCGACCGGTTCAGAAGCATGCCGGGGTGCTTGTCGATGGCCTCGAGCGCGTCGTCGCGATTGTTCTTGCTGCAAACCGCCAGCAGAATTCCCCGCCGATAAAGATCCAGAAGAGCACGTTGAACCGCTTGATAGGCAGAACCGGGGTATTCGCTGCCGAGGCGAATCCCGGTCATTCCATCCTCACCGATGACGCCGCCCCAGAGCGTATTGTCGAGATCGACCACCAGCGCCTTGGCAACTTTGCCGGTGAGAGGATGAAGGAAGCGCATCCATTCGGTGACAAGACGATTCAGGTTCGGCGCCGCAATCGGAAGACGAACTGTGACCCATTTGCGTTCGTCGTGCCAGGTGGAGCGGCCGTGGCGCGCGCCCAGCGCATCGTAGTCGAGGACGTATACACCAACCTGCGAGCCCGCCAAATTGCGCAATTCTGCATTGATCTGGACGATCGCCGCACTCTGGCTCATGCCCGGCTGCGTATCGAGCAAACCCCGGGAAGGCAGCACTGGCTGTTCCAGGTTGTGCACGATGAGGTGCGCTGTGCTATTCCGGCGAAAACCTTGGACCCAATCGCTAAAATCACCGGCTACTCGTGCGACGCTGGCCCGTGCTTGTTCCACGCTGAGCGCACTGGCGTGATTCCAGATTTCGGGCGCGACATCGCGAGTCTGCACTGCGAGGATCACCGCATCAGGTCGAAATTTGTAGAGTGCGCTGTCTTGCTCCGTGATGGCCTGCACGTACGCGTTGAAGTCCGATACATAAACCGTGAGATCGATTCCCGCGCAAAAGGCTGCTGCCCGCAAGAGGGGAACCATCGGCTCTACGGTGAACGAACGCAGAATGCCCAGGCGATACGGCTGCAGTTTCAACGTCGGACGTAGTTGCTCGAAGCGCTGCACCACGAAGGACGCAGCGGACGGGCTCCCCTCATGCGCCCAGAGATCACCAAGAGCACGGCTTGCGCCGGTGCTATCCTCCGTAGAGATCAGGAGATCGACTTCGTGGCGGGCTTCAGAGCTGTTCACAGTGTGTATTCAAACCCGGCGTGAATCGCCGGCATTCTCTGGAATCGGTCGCCAGCCGAGCTACAACCTACGAGCCGCGTTCCAGGTATTCAATCAGCAACTTTTGACGCGTGTATACCCACGCGATGAGACGGCCTCCGAAGGCGACCGCCGGAAGCGGGTTCTTCACGACCAGGCAGCCCGCTCCACGGCTTAACTCTAGTTGCGCAGGGAGCGAGTCCACCTCGTAGCAAACGTGGTGTAACCCTCCTCCTTTCTTTATGAACTTATGCAGCGGCGACGCGTCCCCGGCGGGCTCGATAAGTTCGACAGCCGGCGTGTCCGGCGCTCCGCACCGCAGGAACGTCACTCGCGCTTCTTGCAGCGGATCGTGAATGATGTTTCCATCCCACTCGGCTCCAAGGGAGCGCGCAAACTCCCCTCCGATCTGCGAAATCGACGCGACCGCGTAGCCTACGTGGTGCAAGCTCGGCGCAGATGGCATTGTTAGGCTCTAGCCCCGGCGGCATGCGTGGTGCCGACTGCTTCTCCAGCTTTCGCGGTCACTATGGTCTTATGCAAGACTTCCACGAAGCGTTGAGTGATAACCGACCAGTCGTACTTGCGAGCGGTCGCAGCGGCCGCTGCTTCGTATCTGCGCCGAACCTCCTCATTCTGGAGGAAAGTAACGATCGCGCCCGCGAAACCGGAGGCAGAATCCTCGAGCAGAATGTCACGGCCGTGGCGAACGTCCAGTCCCTCGGCTCCAACAGTGGTTGAGACTGTCGCCTTTCCCATCGCCATGCCCTCGTAGATCTTGATCCGTGTTCCTCCACCAATTCGCAAAGGCACGACGAAAACAGCAGCCTCCCGGAGATGATCCACAACCGATGGAACGGTGCCGGTCACCTCGACCGAGTCGGAAGCCAGCCTCTTTACCCGGGGATGCGGGTCTCTCCCGACGATACGGAAGTGTGCCTCGGGCACCTTTGCCAAAACTAAAGGCCAAATCTCCTTGCAAAAAAATTCCACCCCGTCGATGTTAGCTTCCCAGTCCATGGATCCGGTGAAAACCACGAGCGGCCCGGATGGCCGGGATTCGGGGTCGTATTGATACTTACTGAGGTCCACGCCCGTGGGCACAACACTGATGTGTGAAGGATCGACCATGGTGCTCATGGCATCGCGGTCCGCTTCAGAGACTGCAATCACGTGATGAAAGCGGCGTGTCTGCTCGGGTTCGAACCTCCGCATCTTGGCGTACTCGATTCGTGAAACGACACGATCCCGCCACTTCACCTCGAAATCCACCTTCCTCTTCCACAAAACGGTTTCCACGTTGTGCTGAAAGAGAGCGGTGGGAGTCGCCAGGTCAGCCGGGAAGTTCAGCGTACTGGAGAGGAAATCGCAGACCGCCACATCGAATCGCCGCTGCGGGATCCACTCGCCCAGAAGGTTCTGCACGCGAGGATCGGTGAATTTGCTGACGGCGTATGGGGCGCGCCAAGCGAGGCGGCGCAGGTAGTCCATATAGCGCTCGAGTTCTGTGGAATCTGGCGCCGCGGTGTAAATGGTGACTGTTCCCGGAACATGGGAAAGAACCTCCCGCTCGTAGGTTTCGTCCCGCTGTCCTCCGTAGTACGAGAGGTAGGTGAGTTCGTGCGCGGCCGCGAGCTGACGCAGGATGTTGTAAGTTCGCAGCTTGCCGCCGGTGTCGAGCGGGAGAAGCTTGCCGGGCTTGACCCAAAGAATCTTCATGCTGCTACCAGCAGATGCCTTCGTAGGAACCGTTGTGCTCGATGCGCCGCGATTTTTCCAGGTTCACCAGGTCGATCACGATCTGGCCAGGCCGGATTTTCTGGCTCAAGGTCGCGCGATCGATGCCGCGCGTGCCGATGATCACGACTTCCGCTTCCGCCAGAGCCGTTTCCAGATCCTGGCAGAGCAGTGAGCCGAGGTGCGGAATGACCTCGTCGATGTACTGCCGGTTCGATCCGATCAGATGCCCAAGCGAGACGTTGTCGTCCCAAATTTTCAAATCACGCCCTTCGCCGAGCAGGCGCTTGGCAAGCTGCACTTGAGGGCTTTCACGCAGATCATCGGTGGCGGCCTTGAAACTCAGACCGAGGAGAGCGACTTTTCTCTTCCCGCTCGCAAGCACCATCTCGACCGCGCGTTCGAGATGCTCATCGTTGCTGGGCATGATGGCCTGAAACAGCGGGAGGTCGAGATCGAGCTCTTTGGCGCGATAGTTCAACGCCCGAACATCTTTCGGCAGGCAGGAGCCGCCGAAAGCGAATCCCGGCTTGAGGTAACTCGACGAAATGTTGAGCTTGGTGTCGGCGGTGAAGATTTCCACGACCGATTCGGCATCGACCCCAAGTTGCTTGGCGAGCGTCCCGACCTCGTTGGCGAACGATACCTTCACCGCGTGCCAGGCGTTGCAAACATATTTCGTCATTTCTGCGGACCGGAACGAGGTTTCGAAGATCCGTCCCGGAGCCCACTTGTAGATCTCACGAAGCAGGCCACTGTGGTAAGGGTCGGAGGCGCCAATGATGGTCATCGCGGGCTCGAGAAAATCAGCGACGGCCGTCCCTTCCCGCATGAACTCAGGATTCACGCAGACACCGATGTCGGGCCCGACCTTCTTCCCGCTGGCCTTTTCGAGCGCTGGAACCACGATCGTCTCAGCTGTCCCGGGCAATACCGTGCTCCGCAGAACGACCAGGTGGAACTTCGCCTTGTTCTTGAGCACATTCCCGATCTCGCGGCAGACCGGTTCGATGTGGCCCAGATCCAGCTTGCCGTTGCGCAGGCTAGGCGTTCCCACGCACAGGAAGGAAATGTCGGAGCCCATGACCGCAGAAGCGGAGTCGGAAGTGGCTTGCAGCCTGCCCGCAGCGTGGGCTTCGGAAATCAGTGTCCCAACGCGCGGTTCAACGATGGGACTGCGGCCCACCTGCATGGCTTCTACCTTCGTGGGGCTCAGGTCCACGCCAATAACGTTGTGTCCCATGTGCGCCAGGCAGGCTGCGGTCACTGTGCCCACGTAGCCAAGCCCGAACACGCTGATCGATCGACTCATAAGTAGTGCGTTACCCTTCGTGGCGCGGAGCGCCTTGCATGATCCGATTATCCTAAGCTAAGCCCTTATTTTTTATAAACATACACCGAAACTGACCGATTGGGCCAATGCGAAAATCGTGCCCCTTATGGCGTGGAAAAGAACCTGCGTTTACCGAGCTACTTCTACGCATCAGAACGAGAATCTTTAGAGACTATTAGAACTCACGCACCTGCGTTTGGGAAAGGGGACACCTCTACTCTTTAGTAACTAAGTCGAAGCGTTTCAACGGGATGACATCGGTACAATGGGTGGGATGCAAACCAGTCCAGCGGCGGAGCCGATTTTGAAAGAAGAGCCGACGACGCCTTGGACTGGGCAACGTACGAAAGTTTTCTACTTGCTCGACTCTCTGCAAGTAGGGGGAACCGAAACGCAAGCGGTAGAACTGGCCTTACGCATGCCCGCCTCGGACTACGAGATCACTCTGGGCTGTCTCCGTGCACAGGGCCCACTGCTTGAGAAGTTGCAGGGGTCGGCGGTGCAGGTTCGCGAGTTTTATCCGCGAGGCGGCCTCGATTCGCTCACCGGACTCTATGAGGTTGTGAAACTGACGGCATTCCTGCGGCGCGGGCGTTTTGATGTCGTGCACACCCATGACTTGTGGTCGAACCTGATGGGCGTGCCGGCGGCTCGCCTCGCTGGCGTTCCGGCGGTTATTTCGAGCAGGCGCGACTTGGCGCACTTTGACTGGTACCAGGGATCGAAGCGGAAATGGCTTCGAAGAATTCAGAACCTGTCGAATGTTGTTCTGGCAAACGCAACTCCGATTCGGGATGCGCTGATCTCCGAGGATGGCTTTGCTCCCGCGAAGCTGCGCGTAATTCACAATGGAGTCGACACCAGCAGGTTTCAACTCGGCAAACGTGATCGGGAGCGTCTGCTTCCCAATGCTGGGAACGGGAAGTTTGTTGTGTTAGTCGGAAATATGCATACGGATGTAAAAGGGCATCCCTGGTTGATTGCCGCCGCGCCCGCCGTCCTTCGCGACTTTCCGGCGACCCGCTTCGTTTTTGCGGGCGACGGTGAAGCCCAGGGCGCATTCGAAAAGCAGGTAGCCGAGTTGGGCCTGCAGCGTAATTTTGCGTTCCTGGGACGCCGCGACGATGTCCCGGATGTCCTCGCCAGTTGCGACATCGCGGTTCTTCCCTCCCGGGCCGAGGGTCTGCCTAACGCTGTGCTCGAGTACATGGCGGCCGGGTTGCCAACGATTGCCAGCCGCGTCGGCGGCAACGCGGAATTGATTGAGGACGGGGTAACGGGGTTGCTGGTCCCGTGCGAGGATTCAGGCGCGCTGTCGGACGCAATGCTGCGTTTGCTGCGCGATCCGGACCTGTCGCTGCGCATCTCGACAAACGGGCGACGCCTGGCGGTGGAGAACTACAGTTTTGAACGACTGGTCCGCGAAGTCAGCGGACTGTACTCCGAGTTACTCGCCGGCGCAAAGGGGAAACAGTAGACGATGGGCGTTTTGTCGCAAATGCGACGACGGGCCGCTCGACTCGGCGCCATGAGCCGCGACGAAGTCGTTGATCGAGTACGGCAATATTCTACTGCCCGGCTGGATGCGTATCGCTACAAGCGTGGCTACGACTTTGCCGCCGAATGTGCGGGAACTACAGGGCTCAACGGCAGGTTCTTCTTCCAGTCTTCTGAACTGCCAGACCTGTGCGAATTGCTGCAGCGGAGGTTTTCGGCGGAAGCCGCGGACACGCTATTTCGAGCCGAGCGGATCTGCCAGCATCATTTCGATCTTCTGGGCTACGAAGGACTTGATTACGGTTCGGTCATCGATTGGCACCTTGATCTTGTTCATGGCAAGCGAGGCCCGCGGAAGCCTTGGTTCAAAGTCCGATACCTCGACTACCAAGAGGTCGGCGACTCAAAAATCACTTGGGAACTGAACCGGCACCAGCATTTCGTGACTCTGGCAAAGGCCTACAGGATCATTGGAGAAGAGAGATTCGCTCAGGAGATTTTTGCGCAATGGAGGGATTGGCAAACCGAGAATCCTTATCCCATCGGGATGAACTGGGCGAGCAGCCTGGAGGTTGCGTTTCGGACACTGGCCTGGATCTGGACCTATTTCCTGCTTGAGGGAACTTCCGTGATGACTCAGGAAGTCAGGAGAGATTGGCTGCGGGCGCTGGGGCTTAACGGACGTCACATCGAAACATATTTGTCCACGTATTTTTCTCCCAACACACACTTGCTCGCTGAGGGGGTCGCGCTGTTCTTCCTGGGCACGCTGTTTCCTGGTCTTGTCTACTCGAAACGCTGGCGGGAAAAGGGTTGGC
>Ga0307478_10001398_pt1 | contig 20964 bp, 21 predicted proteins | sample atmos_gasesECM4C_2_FD_203713 | JGI IMG/M metagenome (GOLD analysis project Ga0307478, IMG submission 203713) | Hardwood forest soil microbial communities from Morgan-Monroe State Forest, Indiana, United States - atmos_gasesECM4C_05 | ecosystem: Environmental > Terrestrial > Soil > Temperate... | reverse complement strand
GCAAGACTGGGCGCACCGCTGGTACATGCTCCAGCCCAGATCAATGAAATAGCCATTCCAAAATAAACCGAACCTGATAGCCTGCTTCGATGCCAAATCGAAGGCCGACGCCAGCGCAGGTCGCGGCGCGCAAATATGAGATCGCCAAGCGCTACCGCCGCAAGCTGGCGAAGCTCGGCAACCGATCGCGCGCCATGGCTGCGATTCGCCTCTCCGAGCTCACCCGATGGCTGCACGACTGGAACGGCGCCGGCGCCGAACTCGAGGCCAGCGATGCCGGCTATTCCACTGTCCGCCTATTCGCGCACCACCTGGGCGGCCTTCCGGACACCCCGCGACGCGTCACGGTCTGGTGTGCGGCCTACGCCCCGTGGGTCACCCCGCGCGATCTTGAGCGCCTGATATCCGAGGTGGTCGAATGCCCGATCAAATGGGGGGCCGACAAACTGGCCTGGAAAATCCGCCTGACCGACGCCAAGCGCTCCGAACTCAAGATCAAGACCATCGGCGCCATCGACTGCGCCAAGGCGCAGCGCCTGATCCGCGCCAAAGCCAAACGAGCCGCTAGAGATGCAGCCCGACGTCCCCGCAAGCCCAAAGCCGGCAAGCCATGGGAAGTCCTTGGGATCAGCCGCCGAACTTGGTTCCGCAGGCGCAAATCAACCGGTGGCACTAATCCCGCACCCTACATACCTTAGAGCGTAATATGTATGGTGCAGAAACAGTGCCACGCAGCACCGGGAAGGAAGAGGCCATCCGAGGTGCCACAAGTCGAGGCAGCCAGCACAGTCCCAACGAGACGGCGTGCTGCAAGGGCAACCTCTACACCGGACAGCCGCTTTACAGTACGCAAACAGGGCGAGGTGACAGCATGAGCGATGAGTCGGACATCGAGAAGCAACTACGCGAATACGCTGGTACTGGTGGGTCTGAGGAATGTAGGCTGATGCGGGCCGCTGCCGACGAGATTGAACGGCTCACGGCTTCCATGGAGGAAATGCGGAGGAAGAGCTCATCACTACCTAAACACCGATAACTAGGTCCGTTTTGATACATATCAGATCGGTCATATTTGTTCAGTCTGAGGCCATCACCGTGGTAATCAAACCAACCTATTGATATTGTTATGGATTGCGCGATGACTGAGCTGGCGAAACGTGGATTGCCGGCGAAATGTAGTGCTCGACCAGGCAAAAGACCGGGGAGGGTGGTGGGGTAGGGGAAAACCTGGCGGCCTCGCGATCATCGACGTTTTCCCAATCTTTCGCGGTTTCACTCCAAACACTGTTGCATATTAGTCACGCCCAGTTCTGATCCGGGCGTGATCGTGCGTTGCAGCCGATAACAGTTGAAGCATGGTCGGTTTATGGAGCTTTTGAAGGAGCTTGGGCCGAAGATGCTGGCTTGCACGCCGCAGGAGCGGGTGTGGGTGCTGGCGTTTCTGGAACAGGGCGGCAAGGACGCCACGGAGGCGGCGCGGCGGGCCGGGTTTGAGGATACCGGGACCGGGGCGATCCGGGTGCGCGGGCATGCGCTGCGGCATCGCAAGCGGGTGATCGAGGCGATGCGGGAGGTGGCGACCACGTATTTCGGGGGGCTGCTGATGCCGGCGGTGCTGGCCGCGGAGGACATGATTTCGAACCCAAAGCACCGGGATCATGCCACGATGGTCAAGGCGGTGCTGTCGCAGGGCGGGCTGGGCGAGCGCAGCACGATCGACGTCAACCACAGCGGCGAGGTCACGGTGAACCACACCGACGCGGCGGTGGATGATCTGGCGCGGTATCTCGCGCTGGAGGTGCCGAGGGCCAAGCTGGAGCAGATATTCGGCTATTCCGGGTTGGAGCGGTACGAGAAGATGCTGGCGGAGCGGGATGGGCGGCGGGAGCAGAAGGTGATTGAGGGGACAGTGAACCGATGACCAGCCTTTCGGAGGCGCTGAAATACAATCCGTTCGAAGGGGACTTCGGAGATCAAGGCGACCGCGAGATGAGCGATAAGCTCGTCAAATTTCGCAAGGTCAATCAGTGTCACGTCTGCGGCGGCAACGTCGAGCCCGGCACAACGGGCAGAAGCCTTGCGATGCTCTGGCAAACGGACGGCATGATGACATATCGATATTGCGCGGAGTGCACGCAAGCGCAGGCCGATAGTTGGACGGATAACGGCAAGGCGATATGCGCGCGCTACCGGCTGCGCTCAAAAGTCCGTGCATGACCGACGATCTTGAAGAAGGCCCCGACCCCAACGAAATCCGCCGGCACCAGCAGCGGATGCTGACCAACGAGCAGTACCGCAAGAAATACTGCCGGCTGGATTTCTATCGGCCGAACGACAAGCAGCGCGAGTTCCACAATGCGCTCGAGCGCGAGATCATGCTGCGCGCAGGGAATCAAAATGGAAAAACGCATGCCGGCGGCGCTCAGATCGCGATGGACGCGCTGGCCATGTATCCCACCTGGTATCACGGGCGGCAGTTCCTGAAACCGCCTGCCGCGATCGAACGGCCGATGGAATGGCTGGGCTGGTGCGCCTCGACGGAAGCGGTCAAGGTGCGCGACAACATCCAGTTGAAACTGATGGGTTCCGTGGCCGACGGCGACATGGGAACCGGGCTGCTGCCGCTGGACTCCATCGTCGGCAAGCCCCTGATGTCGCGCAACGTCTCAGGTCTGGTCGACACGGCCAACCTGCGCCGCGAGACCGGCGGCAAGGCGGTGCTGCGGTTCAAGACCTATGAGCAGGGCCGCACCGCGTTCCAGGGCGAACCGACCGACGAGGTGCTGCTCGACGAGGATATCAGCCGCACCGACGCCTCGATCTACGGCGAGGTGCTGGCGCGCATGGTCACCACGCAGGGCAAGATCATCTCGTCGCTGACCCCGCTGCTCGGGCTCTCGCCGCTACGCAAGCGGTTCAAGCAGAAGCTTGGGCCCTCGATGCGGGAAATCCTGATGACGATCTGGGACGCCGCGGTCAGCAAGGGCGGCCACATCCCTGACGAGGAAATCCCCGGCATCATCGCCAGCTTCCCGGCCAACGAGCGTGAGACCCGGGCGTTCGGCGCCGACCTGCAGGGCGAGGGCGCCGTGTTCGATACGCCGAAGCTGCAGATCTCCGAGCGGATGGACCCGGCCACGGTGCCGCCCTACTGGCCATGGATGTGGGGGCTCGACTTCCGGCACTCGGGATCGCTGACCTCCGGCCATCCGTTCGCTGCCGTGCTGGGCTGCTGGGACCGCGACGCCGACGTGATCCACGTCGTGCACACCGAGCGCATGCTGGGGCTGGCCTCGACCCATGTCGCGGCGATGAAGAAACATCCGATGTGGGAGGCGCTGTGCGCCTGGCCCCACGACGGCGGCCGCGGCGGCTCGATCATCGACGGCGCCACGGTCGCTCAGGTCTACAAGAAGCTCGGGCTCAACATGCGGCCCAGCCACGCCACCTTCGCCGGCGGCGGCTTCACCTTCGAGAACGGGATCGACGAGATGCAGTCGCGGCTCGCCACCGGCCGGCTCAAGGTGGCCGAGCACCTGTTCGAATGGTTCGACGAATACCAGGGCTATCACCGCGAAAAGGGCCTCGTGGTCAAGGTCGACGACGATATTCTTTCCGCAACCCGCCAGCTCGTGATGGACATCCGGTTTGCCAAAGCGCCGCTGGCCGGCGTGTCGTTCCGCCGCACCGCGGTGCCCGGTATGTCGAATTTTGCGATCGGAACTTCGAACCATCCCGGCGGGGAATATCAGCTGTTCTAACGTGCGTTGCTCAAATGCCACGTCAAGCACAGTTTCCGCGCGCCGGTCTCCGAGCCGGATTATCCCCTTGGGCTTACCACCTCACGGCGGGATCGACCGGACAAGCCTGATCCCGCCGCCTTTTTGGAGAATTCAGATGGCCGAACAGGAATTCAAAATGGAGCCCGGCGCGGTCAATCGCATGGACGATCAGCCAGCGAGGCCCACTGCGGCTGTTCAGCTCCGCGAATTCGAGGACAGGCACATGGGCGAGGGCACGCCGCGCATCGCCGGCAAACTCGAGGACGGCAGCGGTGCGCCGCGCCATCATCTGCCCGATGACGTCAAGGCGTTGCACGCCAAGCTGGAACGGCTGGTCGTGCTGGAAAATGATGTGTCGCACAAGGCAGGTCTGCTCGCCGCGGCCGATGCCGCGCACCGGGGCGCCGTGACGGCGCTGGAAAACGCGCACAAGGAAATCGAGCAGCACAAACTGGTCGACCACCCTGGCGCCGAATCTCAAAGGCAGGATGCCTGACCATGGTCGAGACCCGCATGGACCCGCTGCGACCGCCATCTATCAACCAGAGCATGGAAGAGCTGGAGCTGATGCAGGCCCAGATCGACGCCGGGCAGTTGCCGCCCGATTTCATCGAGAGGCATTTCGATGCGGTCGACGCCAACGTGTTCGGGGTCGACGCGCCCAAGGACAAGCGGGGCTACCGGATCGAGCAGGGCCGCGGTTCGCCGGGCAATATGACCCAGCAGTCGGTCGACGCCTTCATCCGCTGGCATGGCCCGCGCGACGGCCATCCCAGCGGCGACGAGAACTACGCCGAGGACCTGAAGCGGATGCAGGCCCAGCTCAAGGTCAACCAGGACAAGAACCCGACCGACATGCGCGAGCAATGGCGGCGCCGACGCGGCAGGGCCGCCAAGGTCGCGCGCTGATGGCGGGCCAGATGACAATGCCGGTTCCCGGCGCGTCTGCCCTGATGGGTACGATGTCGATAGGCGATCAGGTCAGTGGCGAAACCGAGGAGGCGCGCAAAAAGCGGCTCGCCGCCATGGCTGCCTCGAAGCAGCTTCCGATCGGCATGTCGTCCCTCGCTCCGGACTATGGAGCAGCTCTTTCCACGAGTTGAGCTGAAATGGCCTTCTACGCGCCGCGCCTGATCGACCCGGACGAGCAGGATGACGTCAGGCTCGTGCTGAAACTGTTTTCCGAGCTGCAGAACTACCGCAACATATTCGCGGGCCAATGGGAAGAGGCGGCCGCGATCGGGCTGCCGACCAGCCGCAACACGTTCTTCTACGGCAGCTATAATTTCCCGGGCATGAAAAAGACCCAGCTGCAGGTCGACGCCACCGTGGCGCTGGCCATACATCAGTTCTGCGCGATTGCCGATTCGCTGATCACTCCGAAAAACCGGCTATGGCAGGGCGTCGAGTTTGACGACTACCTGATGAAGCAGCGCGGAGTGCGGCAGTATTGCGACGATCTGCGCAAGACCCTGTTCGATTATCGCTATCGCAGCAGCGGCAATTTCCATGGCCAGAACTTCTCCAACTGGCAGTCTCTTGCCGGCTTCGGCAACTCGATCATGTATGTCGACGCGCTGGATCAGCGCTGGCATCCCGGAAGCGGCCTGCGCTACAAGGCGGTGCCGCTGGGCGAATGCTTCTTTGCCGAGAACCACCAGGGCGTGGTGACCACGATCGTCAGGTGGTTCCGCCTGACCGCGGCGCAGGCCATGGAGAAGTTCGGCGAGGACTGGTTCCCCGCCATGTTGCGGCCCGCGCTGGAGCAAAACCTGCAAACCCCGTTCCAGTTCCTGCATTGCGTGATGCCGCGCGGGCAGGATTACGACCCTGAGCGTATCGACCACAAATCGATGCCGTTCGTATCCTGGTATGTCTCGATCGAGGGCCAGTGTTTCGTCGCGCCGGAAAGCGGCTATCGCACGTTCCCCTATGCGGTATCGAGATACGACCAGACCCCGGGCGAGGTGTACGGCCGCGGTCCGCTGCAGATCTGCCTGCCCAGCGCGAAAACGCTCAACCTGCAAAAGGGCGTGTTTCTCAAGACCGGCCACCGCGCCAGCGATCCCGTGCTGCTCACCCCGGACGACGGGCTGGTGGATTTCGATATGCGGCCCGGCGCCAAGAATCCGGGCGGCGTCAATCCGGACGGCAAGCCGATGGTGCACGTCCTGCCCACCGGCGACATCAAGATCACGCTTGAAATGATGCAGGAGGAGCGCGGCATCGTCGAGAACATCTTCCTGACCCCGTTGTTCAAGACCTTGATGCAGAACCCGAATATGACGGCGACGCAAGTGACCGAGCTGATCAACGAGCGCGCCATGCTGGTCGCGCCGACGCTGGGCCGGCAGCACAGCGAATATGTCGGCGGGCTGGTGCCGCGCGAACTCAGCGTGCTCGATCGGTTGCGCAACCGCAACGGTGCCATCCTGCCCGCGATGCCGCAGGTGCTGCGCGAGGCAAGGCAGTTCCCCGAGATCACCGACACCTCGCCGCTGGCGCTGCAGGCGAGGTCGAGCCAGATCGCCGGCACGTTGCGCACCCTTGACATCGCCCATCAGGTTGCGATCAACTCGCAGGATTCCAGCGTCTACGACTACTTCGCATTCGACCGTATCATTCCCGATGCCGGCGAGATCAACGAGATGCCGGTCAGCCATTCCGCCACCCCGCAGGAGATCGCGGCGAAACAGAAGAACCGCGCGCGACAGGCCGAGCGCCAGCAGCAGATCAACGCTATGCCGGCGCAGGCCGCAATGCTTAAGGCCCAGGCAGCGGCCAGCAAAGCCCCGCCCACCGCCGGCCCGCAGCCGCAAGCCCCGATGAGCCCGATGTGAAAAGGAAACAATATGTCCCTTCGCCGCCTTAACCGCACCATCAAACCATCGGCAGAACAAGGTAAGCCTGGCACGGCGTATCGGCATATCGAGATGCGTGCATTCCTGACGAAATGGGGCTGGCGCTTGCGCGGCTTCAATCCTACCAAGAGCTGGAGGATGTTCGCGAAGTGAGCCTGACCGCCAAAAAGCACGCCGACGAAATCCGCGAGATGTGGCAGAGCAAGGCGCTGCGCCACTCTACCGGCAAGCTGCGCAAGGTCGTGATCGTCGCGCTCGCCAAGGAATATCCGGCCGTACTGACGACGCTGATGCAGGTCACGTTCCCGGGCTTCGTCGATTTCGACCGGCCGTTCTTTACGAGCTACGCCCATATCGACGAGGGCGGCAACATCGTCTGCGACATGATCGAGCGCGACGGCTCGAAGGTGGTGGCCCAGATCGGCACCGAGCAATCCTTCATCATGGCGGTGCGCAAGCTCGCCGATCAGTTGAAGCTCGATGACCGCGACCGCGAGGAGATGTTCGCGGTGCTGCAGAAATGGGTCGCCTCCGACAAGCGCAAGGCGGAGAAGCTGGCGTCATGATCCGGATCAAAACGAAAGTTCGCGCGTCAGATGCCCGAGAAATAATCGAATGGGCGCTTCAGTTCGCTCGCAATTCTGCAAGTGATTTCGAGATGACCGACGAACAATTGAATCAAGTTGCAGACCATTGCGTCGAGGGACAGGACGCATGGGAATCTGCGGCTGCAATCTCTGAAGGGCGCAAGCTGAGAAAGTCGCGCCGGGCAACTGCGCCATGAACATGTTCCTCGCCGCCGCCCAGAAGCTCGGCTTCCGCCAGTCCGCGTATCGCAGCGCATTTCCGGAGGGCTCGGCGACGCATCTCGTGCTGGTCGATCTCGCCAATTATTCGCGCGCCTTCGATGCCGACAACGACGATCTCAGTGACCGCGGCCTGATCCGGATGAGCGGGCGGCGCGACATGTTCTTCCGCATCATCAAGCATCTGAAACTGTCGCCGACCGAATTGGAAGATGTCTATCGCCCGGCGCTGCTCGGCGCCGCGGCCCGTTTGCAACGAACACAAGGAGATGACGACAATGGGTGATACAGCAGGAGCGGCGGCAGCCGCAGGAGCCGGCGCTGGAGCTGCGGCGGCCGGTGCAGCAGCAGGGGCTGGTGCCGGCGCTGCCGCCGCACCATGGTACGGCGACAAGATCGATTCGGTCACCGTCGGCTTCTGGCAGAACAAGGGCATCGATCCCGCCGATCCCATCGCGGTCGCGACCAAGCTGACCGATTTCTACCGCAAGTCGGAAAGCTTCATCGGCGCCCCGCCGGAAGAAATGATCCGGATTCCAAAGTCGAACGCGGCGGAGACCGACATCAAGGCGTACTGGAATCGGATCGGCGTGCCGGCCGAGGCCAAGGATTACGACCTCTCTGCGGTGAAGCGTGCCGATGGCAAGGAATTGGACACGGCCTTTGCCGACGCGTTGCGCGACGCCATGCTCAACGGCCGCGTGCCGAAGGACCGCGCCGGCGAGATCGCGACCCGCATCGTGAAATTCGACGAGGCGCGCGAGGCAGCGGCGCTGGCCGACCGCACCGCGATCGTGAAGGCCCAGCAGGAAGTGCTCGACAAGAATTGGGGCACCAACAAGACCTATAATTCGGCGATTGCGCAGCGCGCGCTGGAGGACCTCGGCAAGGCCGCCGGGCTCACCCCGGAACAGACGAAACAGGGCTGGGATGCCATTTCGGCCGGCGGTCACATCGGCGGCGCCTACGCCATGGAAATGCTGCGCACCATCTCGACCAGGATGGGCGAGCCCGGCAGCCTGATCTCCGGCTCGCCTCCCGGCAGCGATACGATCATGTCGGTCGATCAGGCCATCGCCAGGATCGAGGCGTTGAAATCCGACAAGTCGTTCTATAAGCGGATGGTGACCGACAAGGAAGTCGCGGCCAAGCGCGAGTGGGATGATCTGCACAAGATCGCCGGGGCCGAGCTGAACCGCCGCCGTGGCGCCGCGGCATGAGCACCGCCGCTCAAGCCTTCGACGCCGCCGTGATGATGATGCGGGCCGGTCGCCGCGAGGAGGCCGCCGCGCTCTGCTGGGAAATCATGCGGCAGGACGCGACCGTGGCCGATGCGCCGGCGATGCTGGCCCGGATCGAATCCGACGCCGGCCGCTACCGCAACGCCATGCTGTATCACGGCATCGCATTGAAGGCCGATCCCGGCCGTTACGATCTCTGGTGCAACCGCGGCATCGATGCCATGTCGGCGCGGATGTTCGTCGAGGCTGAGGAAAGCTTCAGGCGGTCGCTTCATGAGCGGCAGAGTTTCGAGGGGTATTTCAACTACGGCAATTTGCTCTGCACTATGATGCGAGTCGGGGAAGCAGTCGAGCAATACCGCTGGGCCTTCCCATTCGACAAGCACGAGAATGCCCAGCTCCGCGTCAATTACGGGCAGGCCCTGATGGCCACCGGTGATTGGAAGGCCGGCTTCAAGAACTATCGCCACCGCTTCAACGCGCCCGGCTTCCCTCCCGCGCCGCGCCTGAACTATCCGGTCTGGAACGGTGAACCATTGGGCGGCAAGACCATTCTGCTGTTCTCGGAACAGGGGTTCGGCGATGAAATCCAGAGTTTGAGGTTTGCCGAACCGATCAAGAGGATGGGAGCGCGTATTATATTGGCGGTACGGCCACCGATGTTCCGGATGGTGCGCGACTCATTTTACATCAACCCGTATTACGGCCATCCCGTTGAGGTTATCCTGATGTACGACGAACCGCCGGTCCGGCCAGACTATCAATGCGCCCTGCTCGACGTCCCCGGCTTCGTCGACATGACGCCGGAAACCGTCCCGCTCAAAGGCGGCTATCTCAGCCCCCCCGACCGCGGCTTCCGTCTCCAATTCCCGCTCGGCCTCAACGTCGGCGTCTGCTGGTCCTCGGGCAAGCGCGATCTGCAGCCCCACGTCGCCGATACGGCTCGGCAGAAAAGCCTGTCGTTCGATCAGCTGGTGCGCCCGCTGGCCCGGCCCGGCGTCAATCTCTATTCGCTGCAGCAGAGCCACAACGACGACGCCGCGATGCGCGATCTCGGCGTGACCGATCCGATGGCCGGCGTGACCGATTTCGCCGATACCGCCTTCATCATCGACCACCTCGATCTGGTCATCACGGTCGATACCTCGGTGGCCCACCTCGCCGGCGCCATGGGCAAGCCGGTCTGGAACCTGGTGCGGTTCGACGCGCTGTGGCCATGGATGCAGCAGACCAGCGAAACCTGCTGGTACGATTCGATGGTAATCTATCGGCAGAGCAAACCGCTCGATTGGTCTGACCCGCTGAAGCGGCTGCTGGCTGATTTTGGCAATCGTGTTTTGTCGACGGGAACTGCGCAGGCCGCCGAATAGCACGGCGCGTGCGTTGCTCAGATATTCGATTGCGGCCAATTCTCCCGCCACCGAACCCGAGCGTAGCGGCGCCCCGCAAGGATAAGCGCCGTCGGGCAGTCCCGGCCCCGTAGCTGGATAAGCCGACATGGGTATCGCAATTGCGAACCCGCCGACCGCAAGGCCCCGGGCAGCCCCGGACAAGCTCATAGGTCCTCCGCGCGCAAGCGCCTTTGCATGATATGCAACGGGGATTACCTATGGCTGGCTTTCCATATCCGACCGCCAATTACGGGCTCGCGCCCGACTTCACGGCCCAATATTCCAGCAATATCGAGCTGTTGCTGCAGCAGGAAAAAAGTGTCCTGCGCGATCGGGTCACCGTCTATGGCGACTTGGTCGGCAAGATGGCGTCCGCCGTCACGCAGTATTCATCGATTGCAATGAAACCGCCGCTCGGCCGGTTCTCGCCGCTCAGCCATACCAATCCCTATTCGATCCGTCCCTGGATGATGCCGCAGCCCGGCGAGATCGTCGAACTGATCGACGATTATGACCGGCTGCAGACCATCGTCGACCCGACCTCGGCCTACATGCAGGCCGCGACCGCGGCGACCAACCGCTATTACGACGACGGCATCATCACCGCGACCACCGGCACCCGGCAGATCGGGACCGACATCGGCAACCTCGCCGCCGACACGTTCTCGACCACCAATTTCCAGATCGCCTCGACCTTCGGCTCGACCTCGGCTTCCGGCCTTACCGTGGCCAAGCTGATCGAGGCGCGGCGTATCCTGCAGCACTACCACAACGATCTGGAGCGCGACCCCCCGACGCTCGTCATCGGCTCCCAGCAGGAAGCCGATCTGCTCAACCAGACCACGGTGGTTTCGACCGAATTCAATGAGCGCCCCGTGCTGGTCGACGGCCGGGTCCGCCGCTTCCTGGGCATGGACATCGCGGTATCGGAACGCCTTTCGGTTTCGTCCAACGTCCGGACCATCCTCGTTTTCGTGAAATCCGGCATGGCGCTGGGCCTCTGGAAGGACATCGAGAGCTTCGTCGATCAGCGCGTCGACCTGTCGGGACGACCCTGGCAGCTCACGCAGCGCACCATGTTCGGCCCGGTCCGCACGCAGAACGGCAAGGTGGTTTCAATCCTTTGCAGCGATTCGAGCGGCCAGGACATCACCCCGTAGGAGCGACAAGAAATGGCCAACGATATCGTCAAATCCGCCTCGCTCATCAACCTCGACGCGACCCCGATCCTGGTCAGCAATGCCGGCCAGGGCGCCCCCACCGTCACCGGAAGCGTCGATGATTACTGCGCCGCCACCGCGGCGGGACTGCAGTCGGCCGCCTCCTACTATAAGCTGGTCCGGGTGCCGACCTACGCGCTGATCAAATCGGTCAGCATCTTCACCGACGCCGGCCCGAACCTTGCCGGCGCGCTGGCGCTCGACCTCAGCTGGGTGTTCTCGGATTCGACCGATGATGGCACCCCGCAGTGGCTGCAGGGTCTGATCCCGACCTCGGCCAACACCGGCGGCACCACCACGATCGCCTCCTATTCCAGCCCGAACAAGATGTACGGCACGGTCAAACCGTCGGCCTCGGCCGCGGCGTTCGGCCCGACCGACGAGGTATTCAACGGCCTCGGCGCCAACTACAGCTTCACCGGCGGCATCGCGAACCTGCCGCTGTACCAGATCTTCGGCTTCACCGACGGCCGCGGCTATCCGGCCGACCCCGGCGGCATGTTCGACCTGCTCGCTTATGTCGCGACCGGGGCCACCACCGGCGGGGCCTGCAACATCTACGCCCGCGTTAGTTACGCGGTGGCATAGGGGTAGCCGATGTCGTCGTTTTCGATCTCGATACCGCACGGCAAGGGCGGCATGCAGATGGTGGATTTCACGGTCGGCACGCTGGCGCCGAACGCCGGCGACGTCGAGGTGCGCGCCAACAACACCGACAGCAACTCGAAGAACATCTCGGACCACGAGATTGTCATCATGCTGAAAACGATTATCCGCCAGATCGAGAATGGCGGGGGCGCCGCGACCAACCTGCTGCCGCGCACCGGCACCACGCCACCGCCGCCTTTGGTGTAGCGAATGAGGCGCATCCTCGCCCTCTGTCTCGCATTGCTTGCGGCCCCGGCCGGGGCGCAGCAATCGGTCTTTTCGTATCAGAATATCACGACCGACGCCACGACGGTTGTGAAATCCGGTTCCGGGACCCTGCATGCGGTCTGCATCAACACACCGGCCGCCACCGGCACCATCACGATCTATGACAACACGGCGGCCAGCGGCACCAAGATCGGGACCATCACTTCCTATGCCAGCGCCACGCCGGGATGCTGGACCTACGATGTTCAATTCTGGACCGGACTGACGATCGTTACCGCGGTCGCCGCTCCTGACGTCACGGTAAGCTGGCGCTGATCGTGCGTTGCTCAAAGGACACACCGCCGTAGTTTCCCGGCATGATCCCATTCCGCACGCCGGTTGATGTCGGCCAACGCGCCTGCCAGCACACCGGCTCGCCGCTGATGAATCCGGCGTTGGGTTTCGGCGATACCTCGGTCACGGCAGCCGCCCAGATCAGTTTCTGCTACGACAAGCTGCGACAGTCCGAACTCAAGCGCAATTCATGGGTGTTCTCGATCAAGGAAGCCATGCTGCGCGCGATCGACGGCAATACCATGCTGATCGTGCCGTCGCTGTGGTCGCCGCTGACCACGTATTTCCGTGGCTCGATCGTCGCCGACCAGAGCAATAATTACTGGCGCTCGACCATCCCCGACAACCTCGGCAACGATCCCCTGCTGACCACATTATGGGAGCCGTATTTCGGGACGCTGACCGCCGCGCTTTACGATGCGTCAGGCACCACGGCCTATGGCGCGGGCGAGGTGGTCTACACCACGGCGGGCACCGGGACCGCACTGGTCTATCTCAGCCTGATCTCGGGCAATGCCGACGTGCCAGGAACGGCGACGCCGTACAGCGCGACCACCACCTATTACAAGGATCAGGTGGTGACGTTCGCGAGCGTCGCGTATCTCAGCCTGATCGACTTCAACATGAACAACGAGCCCGACCTGGCGCCGGCGCTGTTCAATATCGCCACCACCTATGCTGCGGGGAACAAGGTCGGCGGGTCCGACGGCATCATTTACCAATCGGTTGGCTCCGGCAATATCGGGCATGACCCGACGCTGGACGGCGGCGTGCACTGGACCAATACCGGCGTGCTCAACCCATGGACCTCGGTATTCACCGGCGGCACCGGTTCGATGAACTGGCTCCTGATCGGCGGCACCGGCTCGCCCTCGGGCGTCGCGCTGACCACGCTCAACATCCAGTATCCGATCGGCACCGGCCCATCCACGGATTTGACGAGCCGCAACATCTTCAAGCTCCCGGCCGGGTTCCTCCGTGCCGGCTATCAGGATGCCAAGGGCACAACGACATGGCTAGGCGGCCCCAGCGGCAACACCTTCCGCGATTGGGATTTCGAGAGCGGCTACCTGATCTCGACCGATTCCGGCCCGATCCGGTTCCGGTTCGGCGCCGATGTGGTCGATGTTTCCCTGATGGACGCAATGTTCTGCGAAGGGCTCGGCGCCCGCATCGCCTTCGAGATCTGCCCCAGCGTGACGCAATCCACGGCGAAGCAACAGACCATCGCGGCGGCCTACAAGCAGTTCATGGGCGAGGCCCGGATTTCGAATGCGATCGAGGTCGGTTACCAGGACCCGCCGATGGACGAGATGATCTCGGTCCGGTACTGATGCCATGGCAGCCGCATTTGCAGTCCCCCATTTTCTCGGCGGCGAATTATCGCAGGCCGCACAAGGCCGTTTCGACAAGCCGGACTTTCGCACAAGCCTGCGTGTCTGCCTGAATTCCTTCCCGGTCGAGATCGGACCCTGGACCCGCAGGCCCGGCACGATGTTCGCCGGCACCACGTTGAACGGCAATCCGGGCCGGGTGATCCGGTTCGATTTCGAATCCGTTGCGCCCGTCACGGAGGAGCACACCGATGGCAATCTGCGGTTTCGCTCCGGTCCAAACATCATAGGGGCCACGCTCGCCACGCCGTACACCAACGGAAGTTGGGCTGCGATCCGTCCGGTGCAGGGCGGAACCACACAGATCCTGCTGACCCCGACCGTGCCGTCGCAGGCCCTGGTCGCGACCATCAATCCCGGATCGAATCCGACGTTCGCGCTCGGGCCGGTCATCTTCAACGACGGCCCCTATCTCGATCCTTTCACCGACGGGGTAGAGGCGACGCCGGGCGCACTCTCTGGCGTGATCACGATCGAGCTGTCGTTTCAGGGCTACGTTGCGACCACGGCCTATCCGGTCGGCGCGATCGTCACCTATTCCAGCGCCAATTACATTTCGCTGAAGGACCAGAACGTCGGCAACACGCCATCCGGCGGCGCACCGTGGTGGGCGGCAACCAGCGCTTCTACTGCGATCAACGGCGGCAAGGGCTTTCTCGGCTCGGACATCGGCCGGCTGATGCGGCTGTTTTCCGAGCCGCCGTATTGGGCCAACGGCACGACCTATGCCGCATCGACCGCGACAGTGCCCGTGGTCGTCTCCTACAATCCGAGCGGCGAGGACGGCGCCACGACGTACTGGCAATCGCTGGTCGGGGCCAATGTCGGGTTTCCGCCGGGGTCCGATCTCACGCATTGGCAACTCGTGCCGCAGGGCGCTGCGATATGGACGTGGGGCAAGATCACGTCGCTGTCCAACGCGATCAGTCCATCGGGTCACACCAGCATCGGCACCATGACGGGAGGGGGCGGCCTAGCCGGCGCGTTCAACGGTGTGTTGTCGCAGCCGGCGGCGTCATCGGCAGAATTGTCGATATCGGGGACGGGCTCATTCGGCCCAACGTCCCAGATCACGATCTCGAGCTATGTCGGCAAGAATTTCTCCGGCGGTCAGGCGATCCAGCATGCCGCGCTCTATCCTTCCAGCGATGCAGGTTTCGCCACGGGCACGGTGACCGACGCCTTCGGCAACACCACAGTCGCCGATGTTTTCAGCGTTACCTTCAATTTGCGCGGCAAGGCAACCCTGCCGGCCAACTCCGCCGACGGGACGCTTCTCGCCACATCCGGAGCGCTCACCAATCCGAACTCGACCACTAATCTCGTATCGTCAGACCAAGCCACGGCATGGGCTTATGTCTGGGTAGAACAGGTCACCGTCGCACAATTTGGTGGCGGCACCGTTTACACCGGCTACACCTTCACCAACATCATCGGTCAGCTCTCGTTCTACAGCCCGACCGGCACCGGAACCGGCGCGGGCTGCAATGTCGAAATCCTCGGGCCGCCGCTGCTCTATACTAATCCGATCCTGACATGGCGGCTCGGGGTTTACACGGCGGGCTCGCTGCCGACCTGTGGTGTCTACGTTGGCGGCCGGGTGTGGCTCGGCGGCGCCGTAGCCAACCGCTTTGACGCCTGCTATGCCAACGGCATCACCGGCAGCGCGATCAATATGGCCCCGACCGACCAATACGGCCAGGTCACGGCGGCGAACGCTTTCGACTATACCCTCAACGACGACGGCGTGAATCCGATCTTCTGGATGATGCAGGACCTGCAGGGCGTGCTGATGGGAACGCAGGCCGGCGAATGGCTGGTGCTGGCCCCGACCGCCGGGCCGATATCAGCTCTCAACATCGACGCGCGCAACGTCACCAATCACGGAAGTGCCAATATCCAGCCGGCTCGGACCGAGCACACGAAGGTTTTCGTGCAGCGCTTTGCCCGCAAATTGCTGGAATATTTCCCCGACGTGTTTTCCGGCAAATTCTCGGCGCCGAACCTCGCCGACAAGACGATCCGCACCAAGCCCGGCGTGGCGGAATTGGCCTATACTTCGGCGGTCAATCCGATCCTGTGGGCACGCATGACCGACGGCTCCTGGGCCAGCATGACCTACAAGCGGGATTCGCTGGCGTCATCGCAGCCGCCTACGTTCTACGGCTGGGCCGGGCACACGCTAGGCTCGGGCCGTATCGTCGAAAGCATATGTTCCGGTCCATCGGTCGATGGCAATCTCGACGCTCTGACCATGGTCACCAACGATCCCAACACCGGACAGCGCTGGGTTGAAATCCTGACCGACGTGCAGGACGAGACAACCCCGCTGGCGGATTCATGGTTCCTCGATGCCGGCGCGGCGCCCACCGTGACGATCGGCACTACCGGTGTCACATTGAGCGGGCTGCCGTTCCGCAACAGCGGCACCACCACCGGGCTTGTGCAAGTGTTCTGCGCCGGTCTCGATCTCGGTGACACCGGCGAGGGCAGGCCATATTCCGATTTCCAGTGTACCGCGGGCGTGGTGACCGTGCCCTACGGCGATGGCATTTCGGCCGGGCCGGGCCGCGGTCTGTTCACGCAAGCGGTTGCGCAAGGCGCGGCCAGTCAGATCGTCGTCGGCTACACCTACAATAGCGACGTCCAGATCGTGCGGCCGATCATGCCGGCCGATAGCGGGTCGCGTGCCGGTCCGGCCTTGGGCGCCATAGCCCGCGCGCACGAATACGCGGTGCAATTGGTGAATACGCTGGGTCTCCAGCTCGGGCGGGATTTCAACCACCTCAAGCCGGCCAACCTGCGCAGCGATCCCAATAATCCGGCCACCGCGCCGGCAGCGCTCACGACATTCTCCGGCATCATCTGGGACAGCTTCAGCGACGACTACACCCGCAGCGCGTCACCATGTTTCCGCGTGTCGCGCCCGCTCCCGGCGACGATTGTTGCGGTCAGTTCCAACCGTGAAACGGCGGGTTAGCGATGGCAGCGCAGATTTATAATTTCGGTGGCAGTTCGAACGGTCTGCTCGGTTTCGGCGGTGGCCTGTCCGACAAGACCTTCGGCGACATCGCGGGCGGCGTGTCCGACCTGTTCGCGGCGGAAGGCGACAAAGCCAAGCAGCAGAACGATTATCTGGAGGGCCAGCAGTACGGCCTGGCCTCCGATCTCGCCACCCGGAATGCGCAGTTCACGCAGACCTCGACCAACATCAAGGAAGCGCAGCAGGCACGCGAGGCCACCGCTGCGATCGGCGGTGTGCAGGCCGACGTGGCCGGAGCCGGTTTTGCCCAGAGCGGATCGGCGCTGGATATCTTGCGGGACAGCGCGTCTCAATCGGCGCTGAGCCATGCCGTGATCGGGCAGCAGGGCCTGATCACCGAGGCCGGCTATAACGAACAGGCGCAGGCTGACAAGCTGATGCAGGAAACGGCGAACAACGCCGGCAACGCGGAAGGCAACGCCTCGACCTTTGCGGATATCACGGGCGGCATCAAGGCAATCGCCGGAATAGCGACGTTGGCATAATGGCAAATATCAGACCATACGAGGCCCCTGCCGGCATCGGACTTGCCCCGACAGAAATCGGCATCGACGCCGCGCAAGGTGCGGCCCGGCGGCTCTCCGCCTTTGGCCAGCAGATGGCCGATGCCAAGGCACAGGAGGGCCACGGGATTGCGGGTGCGATCACCGATGTTGGTGCTGTCGTCGATGCCGATATCACACATCGAGACATTAGCGCTGGCGCCGCGAACTTCGCGCAATTCATGGCGCAGAAAAACTCCGAGTGGGAGGATATCGCCAAGAACTCCGATCCGAACGATCGCAGCGTTCAGCAGAAGTTCCTGCAGGAAAATCTGGAGCCGGCGCTCCAGCAGTTCCAGCAAGGCTTCTCGACCGAGAAAAGCCAGGCATGGGCGCAACATTCCGTCGATGCCTATCGCAATCATATGTTCGAAAAGACGACGGCCACGATGTCAACGCTGGCCGGCGAGGCCGCGACCGTCAATGCCGCCAAAACCATTAACGGCCTGTCCAGCGCGGTCGCGGTTGATCCGAGCACGCATTCGATCGACAACGCCATTATGATGCTCGATCATTCGCTGGGGTCGACCGTCGACTCCAGCCCGAATATCACGGCAGAAACGGCGGCGAGGGTAAAGACTGAGCTTGCTCTCAAGGGACGCGAGGCCATCGTGAAGTCGGCGGTATCATCGATGATCACGAATAATCCGAACGTCGATCTCGGCGCTATCCAGAAGAAATACGGAGAGTATATCGACGGCGCGGAAATGAAGATGTTTCAGCGCGCCGCGCAAACGCAGGCCAAGTCGAATGCGCTGATGGACAGGCAGGCCGCGCTGCTGCAGCGTCAGCAGGCCGATCTTGCGGTGCACGAAGGCGCAAGCAAGGTGATGACCGATAACGTGTCGTTTGATCCGACAGGCAAGCCGATCATCGATCCGAAGTTCTTCAACCAGACGCTCGACCTTGCACGCAAGAACCCGAACGCTCCGGCCGCCGCCGCCACGGTACGCACAATGTTGGATTGGGGCGAGACCCAGCAGAAGCATGAGGTAGCGGCCATCTCCGATCCAACGGTTCGCGGCGATCTCCTCACGCGCATGTCATCGCCTGACAAGTTTCCCAGCGAGATAGAAATTTTGCGCGCACAGGCTGACCATAAATTGAGCCAGCAGGACGGAAAGGAGTTGCTTGAATTACAGAAGGCTATTACGCAGCGCCCGGAAGGCGATTCCCTCAAGCGCGATCACGCTGAATTCTTCAAGCAATTCGGACCAACAATTGATCCGGAAATGAAGCTCGGCAGTCCTACGCCTCTCGGTGCGCAGGGAATTTATAAGGCGGAAATGGACGCCTATCGCGTCGAAAGGTTTCTGCAAAGCAAAGGGCTCGATCCCCATCTTGCTTACGATCCTACCTCGCAATATTTTCTCGGAAAGCCAGAACGCATTAGCCTGTATCGCCCCACGATGCAGGAGAAACTTGATTTCGAAAAACAGACGCAGGGCACACCAAAGAAGGGCGAGACTGCGATGCCTGCCATTCCTCCGGCAGACCAGCGTACGCCCGGACTTTATGAGACGCCGAAAGGTAAATTGCGCTGGACCGGAACCGGCTGGGTGACCCCGTGACCGAAATGTCCGATGCGGAAGTCCTTGGCCCTTCTGCTCCAACCGGTCCAGCCAAGGAGATGACGGATGCGGAAGTATTCGCTCCTCCTGCCCCCGAGCCTGAAATAGACCATAGCGGCGCGCTTGATCGCCTCAATGCTGGTTTCCAGACCTACGCGCACGACACCGCGACATTCTTCAAAGAGGGCGTGCAGCAAACGCTGAATGCGCCCGGTCAGATCGCCGGGACCGCGCCGAACGATTTCGAGGATACCGGAACGCAGATCGAAAAACGCATGCTCGAAATGGGCGCCAGCAAGGAGGATGCGAAGTTCGAAGCCCAGCGGATGATGCGCAAGTTGCAATCCCGTGAAGGCATACAGGGCCTCGTGATGGGGCCATTGCAGGCGCTTGCATCATGGGTGCTTGGTGGCGTCCGCAGCGGTAGTCGCGCTGTCGAAGCAGAGACAGGCTTTCCGAAGGAGGGCGCAGAAGTCCTTGGCATGTCCGCGCTGGCTGCGGCTGGTTTGCGGCTGGGGCGCGTTCGTATATCTCCCGAAGGCGAGGTCTCGGCGCAGCCCATCGGCGGTCTGCCGAAGGCAGAGGATTTTTCCAGCGCAGCTAAAGTTCTTGGTTCACCGGAGGCAGAAGCCAATCTCAAGCGTATGTGGACCGATGACGGCGTTCATCCCGCAGAAGCGGTTAGCGATGCGCAAAGCGATGCTTTCCTGAAGCATGAAATCACGGAGCCATCGAAGGCTTCGCTGTCTGCCGATATCACCGATCCGAAGAGCCTTCCTCCTCCGGTCTCGCCGGAAGTGCAGCCGGTCTCGATACCGGGACGCATCATTTCCGATCTTCAATCGTTGCGCGACAAGGCGTTCGATGCCGGACAATGGGTGCAGCGTGCGCTTGCTCCTATCTCAATGGGGCCGGACTACGCCGTTCGCTATACGACGGAATATCTGAGCGCGCTGCGCCGGGTGACGTGGGATTATGATCGATACGACAAATATATCAAAGACAATCTAAACTTGGGCGAGCAGGAAGATGTCTGGCGGGCGATGGACGAGGAAAGCGTCATGGCCAGAACTGGAGAGCGGATACCGGATACAGGCTTCGATACCCTCAATCCAAAACAGCTTGCCATTGCCAAGGAGTTGTCGGCTCACGCAATCACGACGCGCCTTCAGATGATCGACCGGGGCATGGTGAAGGACGAGGGCTTGCCGCATTATGTTCCACGGCTATTCAGCGGAATCGATAAGGGCGAACAAGTAAGCATTGGAGATACCGGACGGTTTCGAACGACCGACAGCAGCCTCAAACAACGCAAGTATCTGACCGCCGAGGAAAGCGAAGCGGCGGCCAAAGCCAAGTATGGCGATCAGGTCGAGTTGGTCCGCAACGTTCGAACCTTGCCGCTTGTACTTGCGAGACAGCAGCGAGCGATTGCCGCGCACGATATGGTTGAGGGTGTCAGGAAGTTCGGCCAGGATATCGGCGATCCACAGGTGATAGAGGGCGAAGCACCAAAGGGCGAAGAAGCCAAGTGGATCGAAATGCCGGGAGAGTTCAAGACTGCATCCGGCCAAATCGATTCCGAAGGCAAGCCCGTTATGGTTCCGATGAAGATCAAGTCCGAATGGAAGGACATGATCAAAGCCATTGATGACAGCAAGTTCAACAACTGGGACAAGTTTATCACGGAAGTCAAAAACCGTCCGATGTCGCTGATCATGAACAGCCCATTCATTCATGCCAGCGTAGTCTGGAGCAAGGCGCTTCCCTCCAATCCCGGCAATCTATTGACCGGCCGCTTCCTTCGACAAGGACCACAACTGCTATCCGATCCGAAGTTTATGCGCGACATGCTCGACGGCGGCCTTGTTTTGTGGGGCCGCCGTCCCACTCTTAAGCAAGAC
>Ga0307478_10001397_pt1 | contig 20973 bp, 29 predicted proteins | sample atmos_gasesECM4C_2_FD_203713 | JGI IMG/M metagenome (GOLD analysis project Ga0307478, IMG submission 203713) | Hardwood forest soil microbial communities from Morgan-Monroe State Forest, Indiana, United States - atmos_gasesECM4C_05 | ecosystem: Environmental > Terrestrial > Soil > Temperate... | reverse complement strand
CCACCCTGACCGTCCATGGCGAGCGCAAGATCGAGAAGGAAGAGAAAGAGGAGAACTTCCGTCGTGTTGAGCGGCAATACGGAGAGTTCACCCGGTCGTTCACGCTGCCCAGCTCGGTAGATCCGGGACAAGTGACCGCCGACTACGCCAAGGGTGTGCTGAAGATCAACCTCGCCAAGAAGGCCGAAGCCAAGCCCAAGCAGATCAAGGTCAATGTCGGAACCGAAAAAACCCTAGAAGCCAAAGTGTCCGGCAAGGCCGCGTAAGTACAGCAGTCGGTGATAGAGATTGGGAGGTGGCTTTCTCGCCTCCCTTTGTTTCTCAACCGAGCGAACAGGAGAGATCATGACCAACATCAAGTTTGTGGTAAAAGTGAGCCGTGGGGGCACTCGCGCACCTGCCTACGTGCAGCGGATTGATCGGCTTCCCGTCCAGATGACAACCAACCGCAAGCTGGCCCTCATGATGGGAAAGTTCACGGCCGAAGACGCGATTAAAGCAATTCAAAATTCACAGTGCGTTCCGGAGTTAGTGCCCGTACAGGTAAATGCCCAGTAGACGCTTACGCCGCGCCTTGTACGGAAGCGGCTTCCAAATATCTGCAGACCAGAGGTGCGTCTGATCAATTTTGACCAGTCCGCAAGCTCCCACTCGTTGAATACTGGCGGCAGGTGATGCTGCGTGCTTACTCAGACCCCAAACCGCGAGCCGAACCCGCCCGCAATCCAATCTTTAAGCGCCAGTTTCGGACGATCGGGAAAGCGGTTTCTTTCAGACCTGGTTCTCACCAGATTAGGAGCAAATGTCGCTACTGAATACTGTGTTTCCCCCCAAAGGCATCTTGCAGGTGGTCAGCCCTAGCCTAGCTCTGGTCGGGGCTGCAACGGTGCGTACACGGTCGCAGTCGGAGCCGTCGCTCCCAAGCCGAATCGCGGTCATCGGGAACTATCTTCCACGACATTGTGGAATCGCTACGTTCACCACTGACCTGTGCAGTGCGATTTCCGAGGAGTACGGGACTGCTCGACTATTGGCGCTGCCGGTGAACGACACGCAACTGGGCTATGACTATCCCGCACGAGTGCGGTGGTCGCTCGCACAAGACGACGTGCAGTCGTATCAGGAGGCCGCTGAATTTCTGAACTTCAACAACATCGACATGGTGTGTCTGCAGCACGAGTATGGAATCTTCGGCGGTCCAGCCGGAAGCCATATTCTGCATCTGCTGCGGGGCCTGAAGATGCCTGTGGTGACAACGCTGCATACAGTTCTGCGCGAGCCAGATCCAAACCAACTGATGGTGATAGAAGAGATCGCAGAGCTTTCGGACCGTCTCATTGTCATGAGCCAACTGTCGTCACAGTTCCTTCAGGAGATCTTTAAGGTTCCCGGCAGCAAAATCGACATGGTGCCGCATGGAGTTCCAAACCTGCCTTTCCTGGATCCGAATTTCTACAAGGACCGCTTTGGCGTAGAAGGGAAAGCGGTTCTGCTCACGTTCGGCCTGCTCTCGCCGAATAAGGGAATCGAAAACGTAATTCAGGCATTGCCGCAGGTTCTGTCCAAACACAAGAATGTGGTTTACATCGTCGCAGGCGCGACCCATCCTCACATCCTCCGTCGTGACGGGGATAGGTACCGAGACAGTTTGCGGGCTTTGGCGAAGGAAATGGGAGTGGAATCGCAAGTGATCTTCCACGACCGTTTCGTCAATCCGGAAGAGATGGTCGAATTCATTGGCGCTGCTGACATTTACATCACGCCGTATCGCCACGAAGCCCAGGTGGTTTCCGGAACACTTGCCTACGCACTGGGGGCAGGCAAGGCAATCATCTCGACTCCTTATTGGCACGCGATTGAGTTGCTAGACGACCGTCGTGGCGCGCTGGTGCCCTTCCAGAACCCCGCTGCTATCGCACAGAAGACGATTGAACTTCTCGACACTCCTGCGATACGCCATGCCATGCGCAAACGCGCCTATCTGTTCGCCCGGGAGATGGTCTGGAAACGAGTTGCCCAAGGTTACATGGAAAGTTTCGCGCGCGTGCGTAGCGACCGCATGGAAACTCCAAAAGTGCAGTTCTCGGCCCGGATAACCTCCAAAGCGCTGGATCAGTTGCCGGAATTGAAGCTGAATCACTTGAACCAGATGACCGATGACACTGGAATGCTGCAGCACGCGATCTTCACGATCCCGAACCGTAGAGAGGGCTACACCACGGACGACAATGCTCGCGCCCTGATACTTTCTGTGCTCCTGGAGCACCTGGATAAAAATCGGTTTGGAGAGGCAGGTGTGCCTTCTGCAAAGTCCGCTGGCTTGTATCTGTCATTCCTGGAGCACGCATTTAATCCCCCGAAAGGTAGATTCAAGAACTTCCTCGGCTACGATCGCCGGTGGAATGAATCTGTAGGCTCGGAGGACTGTCACGGGCGTGCTCTGTGGGCGCTGGGGACGGTTCTAGGCCGATCCAGAGATCAGGGATTGAGGGGCGCGACCGGCCGCTTGTTCGAGTTTTCTCTCCCTACAATTCTGGAATTCAACAGTCCGCGAGCCTGGGCCTATGCTCTGCTCGGAATTCAGGAATACCTTACCTCGTATCCTGGAGATCGCGACGCCCAGAAAGTGCGATCTGCCCTCAGCCACCGACTGCTCGGAATGTATGAATCAATCCGAAGGCCAGATTGGAAATGGTTCGAGAATATTCTCGCCTACGGAAACGCCAGATTGCCGCACGCCCTGCTGCTAGTAGGCTCGGCTTGCTCGGATGATCGCATGATTTCCGCCGGCCTCGAATCGCTGGATTGGCTGTCAAGCACGCAACACTGCGAAATCAACCGCCACTTTGTTCCGATTGGTTCGCAAGGCTTCTATCGTCAGAATGGCGAGAAGGCCCGATTCGATCAACAGCCGCTCGAAGCCGCCGGCGCGGTTTCTGCTTGTTTACAAGCCTACCGCGTAACGGGTGACAGCCGCTGGCGTGGCGAAGCCTGGTCGGCTTTCAACTGGTTCCTCGGCGACAACGATCTGCAACTACCACTTTATGATTCCGCAACTGGCGGCTGCCGCGACGGTCTGCATCCCGATCGCGCCAATGAAAACCAGGGAGCGGAGTCAACGTTATCGTTCCTCATGGCACTCGTCGAAATGCGCTCGCTCGAAGAGCCTGAACAAAAGGAAATCCTTTCATGACTGTACCCGCTGAAAAGCAAGTGAGCCTGCTGAGCACACGCTTCGAGCCATTGCTTCTTCGCCATCCTGCAAATCCGATCCTGTCGAGCAAAGATTGGCCCTACCCTATCAATAGTGTGTTCAATGCCGGAGCAACGCTGCTCGCTGACGGTACGACCCTGTTGCTGTGCCGCGTGGAAGATCGTCGTGGCCTGTCGCATCTCTGCGCCGCGCGCTCTCGCAACGGCGTCGATGGATGGCAAATCGATAATGAGCCCACTTTGATGTCCGACCCGAAGAACCATCCGGAAGAGATCTGGGGCATTGAAGATCCTCGCATCACGTTTGTCCCTGAACTACAGCAATACGTCATCACCTACACTTCCTATTCGCGCGGCGGCCCCGGAGTCTCGTTGGCCCTGACCAAAGACTTCCGCAGTTTCGAACGATACGGTGTAATCATGCCGCCGGATGACAAAGACTCCGCACTGCTACCCAGGAGAATCGACGGATGCTGGGCGCTCATTCATCGTCCGATGACGACCCTCGGCTCACACATGTGGATTTCTTATTCTCCCGATCTGCGCTACTGGGGCAGGCACAGGCTCATGCTGGAAGCTCGCCGCGGCGCTTGGTGGGATGCCAACAAGATTGGGCTGTCGCCGCCGCCCATTGAGACTTCCAGAGGATGGCTCGTGTTCTACCATGGAGTACGGCATACGCCTTCTGGTTGTCTTTATCGCTTGGGCTTGGCCCTGTTCGACCTCGACAATCCGGAAAAATGCCTTTTGCGTGGAGACTCGTGGCTCTTTGGACCAGAGGCGTCGTACGAGCGGCATGGCGACGTGGATGACGTCGTGTTCCCCTGTGGATACACGATGGACGCCGATGGCGATACGCTTAATATTTATTACGGAGCGGCAGACTGCGCGATTGCCCTGGCTCGCGCCAGCGTGCGGTCTCTGCTTGAGTGGCTGGACGCCAACGGAAGTTCCGAACGCCGCCAGCGAGCGCAGGATTTATGAAACTGCTCTTGGGTGTCCTTCAGTTTATTTTTGGCTGCCGGCACCGTCACCTCAGCCGCGTGTTCACCATCAAACACCGCACCTACCGAGTCTGCTTCGATTGTGGCCGGGAATTCGACTTGCCTGACCCGCTTGCACCAGGCCCCCCCGATGCTTCTCCGGCCACCCGCTTCGGGACGAATCCTCACCATGCACGCTGAAAGTCCTAGAGGCCTTGATCCTGTCGCTGCATCTCAACCTTGGTTTTAACTTGTGAGCTATCTTGCTCAGACGTGCAACTCCGTACCTGTCATTCTTCTCGTACTGACTGTGGATACGAGCCGTGATCTTTGAGTCGCAGCTCTCGTTCTTAAGCTGGGGTCGGCGGCCCGACCAGGTGACCGCGAAGCGACCACAAGCCAATCAGGATTCTCGATCCGTGTAAGTCGGCAAATCTCGCGGCTGAACACGATTCGACTCTAAGAATTCTTGAAAATCGAAATCAGGCCGACGCCTTCAGGTGGATGAGGGGCGTTAGCTCGCGAAACAAGGAAGGTCAAAGTCATGCCTCTAATTCAACTGCTGGAAGTTCTGATCGTAGTGGGTGTCCTGCTGTGGCTGGTGAATCATTTCATTCCTATGCAGGGAACCATCAAATCAATTCTCAACGGCGTCGTTGTGATTGCCGTGGTTCTGTGGCTGATGAATACGTTCGGGCTGTTTCACTCGCTGTCCCGAATTCACGTCGGAATGCTCATGATGCCGTGAAGTCAGCCCGACAACTCACTGCACCAATCCAAGTTCGACACGGCAGACAGCTGCCCCAAGGAGACATTTTGAAAACCAAGCTGTTCTTAGCAATCGGAATCACCCTCAGTTTGAGCGCGTTTGCTCAAACCAATTCTCAAAACCTGACCGTCGAACCGATGAGGACGACGCCCACATTCCGGGTGACCGTGATCAGCCGCAGCGTGAAGGCGGTCAACTATCAGCATCGCAGCGGAGGCTCGAAGCTGGATTTCGCGGGCACGGACTTGATGCCCTCCGGGAATGGTGTGGCCGAAGTAAACAGCAAGCGTGGGTCCATTGCGATCGATGCGGAATTCGGCGGTCTGCAGAAGCCGACGGCATTCGGCAATGAATATCTGACCTATGTCCTCTGGGCGATTTCGCCCGAAGGCCGCGCTGTGAATCTGGGCGAAGTTCTGCTGGGCGGCAACCATCGCAGCAAACTGAAGGTCACAACGGATCTGCAGGCATTCGCTTTGATCGTCACCGCGGAGCCGTACTATGCAGTTCGCCAGCCTAGCAACGTGGTCGTGCTCGAGAATTTAATTCGCGAAGATACGAAAGGCACTAGTGAGGCAGTGAACGCAAAGTACGAACTGATGGAGCGTGGTGGCTACATTCCCACCGGCTACAAGTTCGACCCGGTGGTCTTGAATGCCAAGCTACCGCTGGAATTCTTCGAAGCGCGAAATGCACTGCGTATCGCTCAATCCGAGGGAGCCGAGCAGTACGCCCCCGACAGTTATCAGCATGCCGTTAAGCTGATGGATAGTGCGGATGGCCACGCCACCAGCAAACACATAGACAGAAAGCCGCTGATCGCGACCTCCCGTGAGGCAGTCCAGACCGCGGAAGATGCACGTGCAATCGCAGTCAAGAAAATGGACGACGTTCGTCTGGCAAATGAACGCCAGGATTCAGCTGATGCGCAGGCCAGAACGCAAGGACAGGCCGATGAAGCGACGCGGCGTAAGGTGCAAGCCGAGTCCGATACCGCAAATGCTCAAGCTGCCAAAGCTCAGGCTGAATCTGACACCGTGAATGCGCAAGCTGCCAAGGCTCAGGCGGAAGCCGATTCGGCTAAAGCCCGGAATGACGCAGCGGATGCACAGGCTGCAACCGCGAAGGCCCAATCCGATATGGCCGTCAGCCAGGCTTCCTCCGCAACTGCACTCTCGGCTGCCCAAGCTGATGCCGACCAATCGCGGGCGGATACGCTGAAGGCGCAGCAGGCCGCGCAAAAGGCGGAGACCGATAAAGCAGCCATGCGCGCGAAATTGTCCGAGCAACTGAACTCTATTCTTCAGACTCGCGATACGGCGCGCGGCCTGATCGTGAGCATGTCTGATGTTCTATTTGACACCGGAAAGTATTCGCTGAAGCCAGGAGCCCGTGAGAAGCTGGCGAAGGTCGCTGGCATCTTGCTGGCATACCCAACGCTCAACATCGAAGTCGGCGGCTATACCGACAACGTTGGTGGCGATGCCATGAACCAAACCCTGTCGGAGAATCGTGCCGGATCTGTCCGAGACTACCTGGTGCAACAAGGAGTGTCATCGAATTCGGTTTCCTCCAAAGGTTTCGGTAACAGTCTGCCGGTAGCCTCCAACGGTAACTCCGCGGGGCGGCAGCAGAATCGGAGAGTTGAACTTCTCGTCTCCGGCGAGGCCATCGGCAGCCCGGTGAACGCGACAACTGGAAGCTTGCGCTAGAGCAAGGGCTGGCATTGGAAGGAACAGAGGTAACACGTATGAACGGAGTTAGCATCACCAGCACAGCCATTCTGTCTTTGCTTCTCGGAATCGCTGCTCCTGCTTGTGCACAGCACGAGCAGCAGGGGGAAAAGCAAGACCACCCCCAACAGCAACAGAGCAAGCACGAGCAGGCCAAACCCGCCCAACAACATGCTCAGCAGCCACAGCCGCACGCTCAGCAGCAGCAGCGGCAAGACAAGTACAAGCAGCAACAGCATGCTCAGCAACAACAGCGGCAGGACCAGAACAAGCAGCAACAGCATGCCCAGCGACCGCAGCGGCAAGAGCAGAACAATCGGCAGCAGCAGGCTCAACAGCGGGGCCATGAACATCCACAACGCACACAGGAACAGCAGCGCGTCCAGCGGAGCGCATGGCAAGAGCATCGGTCACAACGCTGGGACTCTGACCACCGCAACTGGCAACAACGTGGCGGCTACGACGGTTACCGTATCCCTGACGACCGTTACCGGGGATACTTTGGTCGGGACCATGGGTTCCGCATCTACGGCCTGCCGTTTCTGGTTGTTGGAGGGTACCCACGCTTCCAGTATCAGGGCTATTGGATCAGCCTCGTTGATCCTTGGCCGGAATACTGGGGCAATGACTGGTATGACAACGACGACGTTTACGTCACCTACGCCGACAACGGCTATTACCTTTACAACCGCAGGTATCCCAACGTCGGAATGGCGATCAGCATTTCGATGTAGCGGTGTCCGCGGTGCAGCCTCAGGAGAGGCTGCACCCTCCACGAATACCCGATAAGGAGCAAATCATGCTTGGAACTATATTGATCGTGATCCTGGTATTAGCCCTGATTGGTGCGCTGCCCCGCTGGTCGCACAGCCGGGGGTGGGGCTACGCCCCGACCGGCGGATTGGGGCTCGTCCTGGTTGTCGTTGTGGTTCTCCTGGTTCTCGGTCGGATTTGAACCATGCGCCATCCGCCAATCTCGTCAGGCGCCAAAGCCAAGAGCTGGCGCCTGCTTTCTATCCGCGCGTTGGCTCTTCTTCTAGTCGTGTTCATGTGCAGGGCTAATTCGTCCGCGTACTCCGTTTTGACGCACGAGGAAATCGTAGACCTGCTCTGGACCGATAAGATCCAACCCCTATTGCTTAAGCGATATCCGGGACTGTCGGATGACCAGATCAAGGAAGCCCATGCCTACGCGTACGGAGGCGCCGTGATCCAGGATCTCGGCTACTACCCATTCGGCAGTAGAGAATTCAGCGACCTGGTGCATTACGTCCGAAGCGGAGACTTTGTTCGTGAACTGCTGCTCGAAAGCCAAGATGTCGACGAATACGCTTTCGCCCTGGGATCCCTGTCGCACTATGCGTCGGACATTGCCGGCCACCCGGCCGTAAACCGGTCCGTAGCCATTCAATACCCGAAGCTACGGGCAAAGTTTGGCCAGTCGGTCCGGTATGCGCAAGACAAGACGGCACACCTGAAAACAGAATTCGGGTTTGACACGGTGCAGGTTGCGAAGAATCGTTATGCGTCGCAGCAATACCACGATTTCATCGGATTCCAGGTTTCCAAGTCTCTGCTGGAGCGCGCCTTTCCGGTTGTATACGGGGTGGAGTTGAAAGACGTGCTTGCCCACGAGGACTTAGCGGTGGGTTCGTATCGTTTCGCTGTGAACGAGCTGATTCCGCAAATGACCCGAGTCGCGCTGCAAACCCATAAAAAGGAGTTGATGCGCGAGACGCCTAATTTTTCGAAGCGGAAGTTCCTGTACCGTCTTTCGCGCTCTGACTACGAAAGGCAGTGGGGAAAGGACTACGTGAAGCCGGGCCTGGGTAGCCGGATTCTGGCAACGATCCTGCGCTACATGCCTAAAATCGGACCTTTCAAAGGGCTGGCGTTCAACAACCCTACCCCTCAAACCGAGGACCTGTATATCAAGAGCATCAATACCACCGTCGATCAATACCGGGCTTTTCTCGAAGAAGTGCCCACTGACACACTGGTATTGGCCAACTGCGACCTTGATAGTGGCCTAGCAACCAAGGCGGCAGAATACTCGTTGACCGACGATACATATGCCAAGTTGCTGGCTCAATTGTCGGAACGCAAATTCGATCTTACGTCGCCCGACCTGCGTGACAACATCCTGCAGTTTTATTCTGACCTCTCAGTGCCGATCGAGACGAAGAAAGACGGGGTTCGCTGGCAAGCCGTGCTGACCGAACTGGCCCAGTTGAAGGCCGTGTCGCCGGTGCCGATCGTCGCCAGCTGCCCCGCACAGTGATCCTCCGTGCGGTTACCCTACTTCAAGAACGCGGCGGTCAATGTGGTTCATGACATGGAAAAGAACCACACCATGGCGTTCGCTGCGGCGCTGGCGTACTACTTTGTTGTGGCCCTCTTCCCTTTTCTGATTTTTCTTTCCGCGGTCGTCGCCCATCTTTCACTACCAGACTTCTTTAGCCAGGTCATGGGGTTGATCGCGCGAGTGGTCCCCGCCGCCAGCATGGGGCCTCTCAGGAGCTTGATGAAGGACACGATTTTGTCCACGCACAGCCGTCTGTTGACATTCGGTATTCTGTTGACTCTGTGGTCAGCATCGAGCGGGTTTACGGCTCTGATCGACGCGCTCAATACTGTCTACGATGCGCCTGAGACGGGGCGCTATTGGAAGACACGCAGTCTCGCCATCGGTCTTACGTTTTCGGTTGGATGTCTGCTCGTCATTGCCCTCGGTCTGTTGCTTGTGGGCCCAAGACTAAGCGCACAGTTGACCGAAGCCTTCGGAATTGCTCATCTCTGGCCGTATGTTCGATGGGCAGTCGCAGTCGGGTGCACGGTTCTTGCGGTCAAGCTCCTCTACTTCGTTGCACCCAATGTGAAGTACAGATTCGTGAGCACGCTGCCCGGAGCGTTAATCGCCGTAGGCGGCTGGATCGGACTATCTCACCTGCTCGGAGTCTATTTCCAGACTTTTTCCGGGTACAGTAAGGGTTACGGCAGCCTGGGAGTTGCGCTCGCGTTCAGTATTTGGCTTTACTGGACCGGCTTCGTCGTTCTGATCGGTGCTCAATTCAATGCAGAACTCCTACAGGAAGCTAGAGCGGCGCTGGCGTCTGAAGGGATACGATACGCGGAGCCGAACTTGTTCGCCTAAGGGGAAGGAAACATGGCAGACCACGAGTGGACAGTAAAAGAACTGATAGAGGCCCTGAAGAACTTCCCATCAGAAGCGAAGGTTTACTACGAGATGGGCCCGAACGGCGCAGGAACAATTGGGAAAGCGCAATACGTGAAGGCCCGAGGCGAGGAAGACGAACTGGGAGTGTTACTGGACCGATAAACATTGGGTTTGCGGGTTCAGCAGTTTGACAAAGGCAGTCCAAAGGACTAGCGTTAAAGGTGAGGTGGTTTCCACCCTTCCCCTCTTTCAGGTTCCCTGAACTAAGGCAGCTCATCTGAAGTTTTCCCCTCTTAGCGACAACAACCTTTAGGAGGTTGATATGTTTGCACGCAATGTCACCGTTCATCTGAAATCCAACATGCTTTCTGATTACACGCGCACCTTCGAGAATGAGATTCTTCCTTTACTTCGCAAGCAGAAGGGCTTCAAGGACGAAATCACATTGTCAAATCCCGGCAACCCCGATGTGATTGCGATCAGTCTGTGGGACAACAAAGCCAATGCAGACACCTACAACACCAATACTTACCCAGAGGTGCTGAGACAGTTTGCAAGAATGATCGATGGAACACCCAAGGTTCAGACGTTCGAGGCCGTCACCTCGACTTTCCATAACGTCGCTGTCGCAGTGTAAAGGTTCATAGGCATGTCGCTCGGTTCGGGATGGCGGGTAACTCCGCCTTTCCGTCTTAACAAAAGCATCAACTTAATCGCTTGGAACGGAGGTTCCTTTCCTTGAAAACCCTTTTATTTGCTATTCTCTCTCTCTGCTTTGCTCTAAGCGTCGTCATCGCTCTCTCACAGGACGCGCCTAATCAGGCAGCGAAGACTCCATCGGACATAGGGGCAAGGCTGACAATCGTCATGGGTACAGTTGAGGAAGATGGCGATAAATTGAGGTTCGTAACCGAACAAAGAGCCTGGAAGGTGGATAATCCGAAGACCCTCAAGGGTCACGAAGGACATTACGTGCACGCGGAAGCTTACGCCTACCCGGACAAGAACTTACTTCACATCACACAAGTGAAGATACCGACCCCACGTGAGACCAGGGAAGCCGACATCAAGTAAGCGCATGGTGCTTTATCATAGCCACCCACGGCTTACAATTACACTCACTAAGAATGGGCTGACCCAAAGGTGAATAAGCGTTATAGCGATATTTTGCCAATCGAACAGATCTGCGAACTGAGCGTCCAGAATGGATATCCATGCCCTGCATGATCCGCAATGTTCATCTTGCCCCGATGGCTGGTGTTCTACGTGCCGCTCTACTGATGCCCTGCTTTCGGCGGCGCAAACTCTCGAGTTATATCCGCGCGTTTTCACTCACGACCCGGTCAACGAGTGATGCGCAAATTAAAGGGGGGCATCTCACCAGCGTGGTTGCGACCCGTGCCACTGAACACAAGAAAGGTCTCCTCAGCGTCCGCGCGCGGAAGACAGAGCCACGCAAAATCAGCCCTTCGCGAGGCCAGCAGGCTGGTCTGAACTGAGGACTAGCTCCTCAATAGAGAATTTCCCATTATTCTTGTCGCGCTCCAACTCGCTAAGGCGTTGTTCCGCCGCTTCGCGGCTATCGAATGGTCCTACACCCGAAAGCCTTTCTCCTAGATCGACAAGAATCCCATCGTTGATGAGGTGACGCAACACGTATGCCATTTGAAACTCCTTATACGACGACGCTTGTTCGAGAAGATAAAAACCGGATTTGTGCAAGTCGCTGTACCATCGCTCGGTGGGGCAAAACGGGAAGCGACTTTCCGGGCTCCGGAGACTGCTTATCCTTTGGGTTGCGTTTCCACAGCCTCGGCCGCGGAGAGTTTCCGGTCTCGGTGCGGCTCGGTTCGCGGAGCGCCCGTATGCAGTTCACAAACTTCCCCAACCGCTGCACCACATGTGGTACAAGGCACGGATAGTATCTGTTCCGGGGTGAGCTCCTTGGATTTCACTTTTGCATGATGCAACACTCCCCCACCGGAAAAATGTTCAATAATGCTCAGTTTTCAAACATTTCATCGCGCAGAAGAGTGTTAAGTGGGTCAGGCAACATTATTTCCAATTCTGAGCAAAAGAGAGCATCTTTAGTGGCTGGCTTCGGAGAAAGTATTTGAGGGTGTAGCTCGACGCAGGAGGAACCACTGATGGCGCCAGCCGCGACCGCCAAGAAAAGCCCGACTTTGACCCACGGAACTTTCTTGCCACCATCGGCCAGGGCAGAAGAGTCGTGGCCATTTCCAGGAAACGAACAATCTTTACGCAGGGAGATGCGGCTGACGCGATCTTCTACATCCAGGCAGGCGAGGTTCAACTCACCGTGGGATCGAAGATTGGCAAATAAGCAACTCTGGGTCTATTGAGCGATGGACAGTTCTTCGGAGAAGGTAGCCTGGCTGGACAGGCTCTACGCATGGGGTCCGCAACCGCAATGACGGAATGCGAACTTCTGTGCATTGACAAGAAGGCTACGATGCTTGCGCTTCACCGGGAACAAACGTTGTCGGACCTACTCGTAGCCTATCTGCTGGCACGAAACATCCGATATGAAGAGGATCTGGTCGATCAGTTCTTCAATTCGAGCGAAAAGAGATTGGCTCGGCTTCTGCTGTTGCTTGCTCACTTTGGCAAGGAAGGAGCACCCGAGACGGTAATTCCCAAGATCAGCCAGGAGACCCTCGCTGACATGATAGGCACAACCCGGCCGTGAGTCAGTTTTTTCGGTTCTGCACAACAATCTGTAGGAGTGTGTATTCTATGCGGCTTTCTGGAATGCGACGAATTCGGTCTTCGTGGCGGCCAAGCCCTGCGCCTTCAGCAGCAGATAGTTCATGTCTCGATAACCGCGGCCTGCGTCGAAGCAGAGCTTTGATGCTGCCGTTGATGGCTTCCACCACACCCATCGGTACTTTCATCCGGCAGTAGTTCAAAATGCCCTCGAGATGATCCAGCAACATTTGGGCTAGTTTCTCCATCGGTTTCAGCCGCTGCCAGCTCAACTGTTCGATCCATTTCTGTAGATAACGCAACATGGCCCCTTCGTAGCTGTAATCCCACAAATGCGAGAGGCTTTCCTTAATAAGATAGGCTTTGAGAATGCGCCGGTTCAGTGCAAACAGGGCGTTCAACTGACGCCGCTTGCCGCGATCCAGATTGAGCCAACTGCTCAAAAGCAACCAGCGCTTGCCCCGCACCAGATCCCGCGCGGCTCCTTCTTTGCGGAAGAACTCAGCCCGCCGTACTTCGTCCACCGCTTGGCTGGCATGCTGCAGAATGTGAAACTTGTCGTACACGATCCGGCACTCCGGCACCCACTGTTCCAGGCTTTGGCGAAACGGTTCCCACATGTCCACACACGCCGCTCGTATCGCACTTCGTTGAAACGCACTCAGATGTTTCTCGAAAAACTCGTCCAGCGTTTGTTTCTTCCGCTCCCGTCCCAACCACAGCGGTTCTCCCGTTTCCAGATTGCTTACTACCGTCAGAAACTTTTGCTTCTTCCCCAGATGGATCTCATCCACTCCCATCTGCCGCAACGCCGGCTTTCTTCGCCCCTCCGGCCAGCGACTCAGATAGCGCACATCGATGCCTCGCACCGTGCTGCTCTGGCCAAGCCAAACTGTCGCGCCACTCGTCGGACCGCCGCGCTCTCGCACGCCAACCCCACCGCCTCTTCGAAACGCTTGCTGAACGGCGGCTTGCTCGGTAACTGCGGCACCTTCTCCGTCTTCACCCCACAATCTGGACAGCGCACTCGATACAGCTCCACCACCACCGTCGTCCGAAACTCGAAACACGGTAGATCTCGCACCTCGCGCTCGTAGCTGTCATACGCTTCGGCGAACTTCGGCCCACACCCTGAGCAAATCAGTTTCCGGTTTCCTCGCTTGCGCCGAACCCACAGCTTCAATCTCTTGGCCGGCTCATCGATTTCGTGCCGGTAGACCCGATACCCCGGCCAACCCAGCACTTTGCTCCAGTCCGCCTCTCTCATCCGGCCGAGTGTATCCAGATTCCCTCCGAATCAAAAACCCCCATTCCATCAGGGGGCGTTACAGTCTCTCGCTCAGAGCCGTTTTTTCATGAATAGGTTCAGAGAGTTAGGCTTCCTCGACTATGGCGAGAGCGGGCTGCAAGTTCATAGTTCCCTTCTCAATGTCGTTCTGCACGACTAGATCCCGTACGAACCTTCCAGCAAACGATGCCTTGGGGAATCCAATTTAAGGTAACCGCGATTACGCTTCGATACCGAACACGATTCCCGTTGTGATTCCGCACCGGATTCGAGTCTGAAAGTGAAATGCCGGTTCCGGTGGGAAGGTAAACGGTTTTTGCTAGCGGAATCGCGTTAGATTTCGCCAGAGTTGATCACAATTGAACTGTTTACCGGCAGGCTTTATAGCATCCTTAGTGAGTGACTGTCGCTCCACCACGCTCTCGTATCGCTAGGCCGACCCGCCGCGGGACGGCTCTAATTGTTGCAGTAATCGCCGCGATACTCTTGCTCGCCCTTATTTTCCTGGTGCCCACCGCCCTCAACGTGGATCGCTACCGGCCGAAGGTAATCTCGTATCTCCGGGACACAACTGGGAAGCAGGTCGAAATCGGAAGGCTGGCACTCACGCTTTTTCCGCTAACGATTCACATTGATAATCTCGGAGTGAAGAACCCTCCGATATTTCCAGCTGGTTATGTTATTCAAGTGGCGCGAATCAATGTCGAACTTAGCCTCGGAGCGCTGCTGCACCGGCAGGTGGTTATAGAATCTCTCGTGCTTGAAGACCCGGTTTTGAATTTGACTTCAGACCCGGACGGCCCGTGGAACTTCGAGAATCCTCAATCGAAGATCTCGGCGAATGCTCTTTCCGTCGGCCCCATTTCGAACGTGAAAATTAGACGAGGGGTCGTAATAGCGTCGAACCTTTTGCCGTCTGACAAGGCGGGTTTCATTTTTTTCGAAGCTCACGACATCACCTGTGAACTAGAGCAGGTGAACCTGAGCGGAATTATCAATCCTTCTTCTTCCTCGATGGACGGCCAAGGCAGCCTGAAGGCCGGCTTTCTGCGTTTCGGCGCTGTCGAGGCAAGAAACCTACGCTCTAAACTGCGGTTGGAATCGAGGCATGTTTTCTTCACGGATATCAAAGCAGAAATCTATGGCGGGAGTGCTGTGGGCGACCTCTCCTTCGACTTATCGCAGAAAAACACAAGCTTTAAGACCGATGCGCGACTGAGCGGAATTAATCTGGCCCAGCTTCTGGCGGCCTTTCCAAATGGCGGCGGAAAGATGACCGGGAAAATGGAAGGAGACTTGAAGCTAGGGGGAGAAATCGAACATTCAATCCGGCCGCTGGCGGGAATCCACGGAACCGGACACCTGACGGTGCGCAACGGTCAGGTGCCTAGTCTCAAGCTGAACGCGAATTTGATGAAACTGGCGCACTTCAACGATCTTGGCCCCGCCAAAAAAGATCCTTCCTCATTTAACGTTATAACCGCCGATCTGGAGCTAGCCCATCAGCGGATTTCGAGCAAGGTCATCGACCTCGATGGCTACGGGGTCGATGTAGACGGTTCGGGCAGTGTCAGCGTGTCAGGCTCTGACGAACTGAACTATCGAGGGTTGGCGGAAATCACAACTGAGGAGAGTTTCATCACGAACACAGTTGCCCGGCTCTCCGGAGCTACGTTAAAAGATGGCAAGTTGCAGTTTCCCTTTCGGATTGGCGGAACGATCGATAGCCCAGTGTTTTCCAAAGGCAAGGGTGACAAGGACGTAGACGCTCCGCAAAATCATCCGTGAGTGCCAGGCAGAAAATTGCTCTCTCCAGGGTCGAAAATCACTGCGCTTGGCTTGAGGATTCGGTGGTTGGATCCGATATCCGAGGCTTCGGAGTTGCCGAATCATCTTCCAGGTGCGCAGTTGCTTCGATCGTTTGGTCACCGCTGGGCCGCGTTCCTCCGAACGGACTCCGTGGTGCGGGATCAGCCAGATCAGCCGACACTGTCGATGAGCGATGGCTCCAATGGCTTGATTGTGTCCCAGGCGCACGACTGAGCGGCGATATACGATCTCGAAGATGCTCCTTTGCTCCTCGCTGCGGCATTCGCAGCTTGATTGAGAAAGCGTCGCATGTGACGGTTACCCTTTGGAGAGCGGTGACTGTAGTTCACGCCTGCAGTCTCATCGTCGCCCGGACGGGCACCGACCCACAAGGAGAGACACTTCTGCGAGGGAAAGCTGGCTGCGGTAGGTCCGACTTCTGCAATGATCTGTTGTGCTGAGTCCACTCCCAGACCCGGTACTTCCGCCAGCCGCTGAACGGCATCTTGGTGCTCGCTGAGCGGACTGGCTAAAGCTTGGTCGAGGCGGCCGATCTGCTCGTCGATCAATCGCAATTCCTGCAGCGCCATCTTTAGCAGCCGGCGGGCTTTTTCGAACGCGCGCCGTCAATTCTCTGTTCTGCTCCACTCAGCTCACCAAGGGCGCGCCTCCGAAAAAACACTAGCGTCAGTCGGGCATAACCGCGATGGAAATCGCTGGGGCTGTGCGCCGCCAGCCGATTCTACGGCGATGAGTGGTCTGCGAGTGAGGACATATTTTTGGGCGAAGACGGCCTGACTATTTCTGGCGAAGAATTTTATGGCGGATATCAGGCCAGAACTCCCTGATGATGTTGTTGAGGGCGGCAGCTTCCAGCTGGGTTGCCCAATTCTCCGCCGTCTTGCGGAAGCCGCGCTCCTGTGCCGGGTAATAAAGGTTGGCTACACCCGCTTCCAGGCCATTGCCCACAATCTCAGAGTAGTTAAAGCTTACGCCTCCAGAATCGGTCCTGGTCAGGACGACCTGAGATAACGCGTACTTTGTGCGGCGGAAAGGACTTCCATGGCCAAGGGTATAGTACCGTGGGTCTTCGTGGGTCAACGCGGGGACAATTGCTTCCGTGAAAAAAGATCCAGACGCCTGATCCGCGAACGCCCGCCAATAATAGCGGGTGTAGCCAGCGAGTCCGTGGCCCAGCGCCGGATCCGACCTCAAAGCCATGCTTTGGGCGGCTTGCAGTCCCGCCCAAACGAACGAGGAATAATCCACGCTATCCTGTCGCGCCAGCGCGAATTTGTCTCGCACAGATAGCGGAGCGAGCTGCGTGTCGGCGCTCACGGCCGCAAAATTTGGGACGACCCAGAACATGCGTTTGGTTTGTTTGCCTCCAAAATTACCTGCCTCCTGGCCGGCTGGGACCGTCTCCGGAGTAACTAGCGCTGTCTGGGGATTTGACTCGCTGAGGGCATCCAATCGCGATTTGGAATCACTGCTGCTTCCCGATTGGTTGGTGGGCTGATCCGGAGCTGCGCCACTAGGATTGGCCGGAGTCGCTGTCTGGGGCCAGACCAGCGCAGAAGACAGAAAAAGAAATAAAACCAACGCGGCGTTTGCAGCTCTACGCACGGCACACTCCAATCGAACCCTGCCTGGGCGGGCAGGCTTTGACTATGGCTTCCAGCGTATATGTTTTCCGCTCTGGAATCGCGCTAGGTACAACTATGTACTTGGAGCCGCTTAGTTTCTGGTTCATTTAGCTCACCATGACAGATAAGGCGCCGCCGCGGCGGCTCCAAACTTTTGTCTGTGCGCGCACGGACGTCACCAACGCTACTGCTGGGAAATGGAGGCAGCCCCCAGTCCTGCTTACCCGCAATATCCAGCAGCAGCAAACGGCCCCTCGCCAGCCTCGGAGGGCACGATTGTGGATGTGTAAGTCGGCAACCATTCCATACTCCGACGATGTCCGAGCCGCTCATCATTCGACCGTGATGGCCTCCAACACCGCCGAATCGAGGTTTCCGAAATATAGATGAGCGCTTCGAAGCGAGCGCAAAAATCGGTTTGAGGACCTCGTCCGGCTCCCCGCGATATATCCAAGGTCGAACGATCCGTTGCTGAGATATCAGACCCGCAATCTAATCAGTGCTTCGCGACCGAACTCACCTTCTCTCAGCCTGCAGTCTCGCTTGGGCTTTTGCTCCACTGACTGCGTCAAGGAACGGTCGTGCTGCAGCTGGCGCCCCACCCGACCCAGTAGCGTGGCCCGAGTTGTGACCCTGGGCCCGTACATTGCGCGCCTGGAATTGTTGTCCGCGCGGACTAACGCACCGTCGAATGTCATCCCCAGGAAAGCCCCCTTGGCACGAGAGTAGGTCAGGATCATCGTATCCAGCTTCACATCCGTGTTTTCTGAAGAATGCCGTCCCACGGTCCCACTGCTACCGATGCATCTCTTCCAATTTCGAATTTGCTCGAGAGCAGCTTCTGCATACCTTTTTCGCTCTTGAAACCATGACAAGGTCTACAGCTTCTACGCCGATCTGCGTTCCCCAGCTTCCACCCCCAATTCGGATGAATGTCGGCGCACTCCAACCCTTCGCTGTCCGGCAAGTGGCTACACCCTTGCCGTGTTCCGCTCCGAAGACGAATCCCCCTCTGATCAGGTGGGGTATAACATCTACGCACTTTGCCCGCTTCATAATCCAGTCGGGAATGCGCTGGTCCGGCGCGTCCATGATCTCGTGCAGCACTGTGGCCGCGTTATTGAGCCGGTTGACGGCATCTTGGCGTTCTGACCCCGCCCAGCAAAGCGTTCCGAAACTAAGTATCGCAAATAAGAACATCAGGTTTTTCGCCGGTACAGCCTCATTTCTTTTGCCTTTGCGCCGCCTCTCTCGCTTCGTGCAACGTGTGGTTCACGACACATAAATCCGAGTTGACATGCGGCGCACCACGCCAGTTCCTAGCTTAGTAAGCGAGGATCAAGCTGTCTGAGCAATAAGGCTCTCACTGACCGCACGGGAAGCGGTCGAGGCCGAACGCGGAGGGACCGGTCGGATTCCAGTGCGGTTTCCAGTGATCTCAGCTTCTTGGAGGCGAGCCAGCTTCCTGCTCGCTAGCCTCCTTTCAAAAGTGTGCAAGTTTGACCATTCTCCATAGTGTGCCAGTCGTAACATCTCGCCTGTGAGAAGAGTTCTCAACTCACTTGGAGGCTAATGATGAAAATAAAGATCGTGACAGGGCTTATTGCATTGTTCATGTTTGCGGGCGCAGCCGGACTGGCTACGGCGCAGGACACCACAAAAACTACCCATAAAAAGACGCGTACACTCACGGGCTGTCTTCAGAAGGGCGAAGATGCCAATGAATACAATCTCACCACCAAAGGCGGTGGCACATGGGAGATCAAGAGCGACAGCGTCAAGCTCGACGAGCATGTTGGGCATACGGTCCAGATCACTGGCGTAGTTCCAAACGCCGTGGCACACGGTATGAAAGAAGATACGAAGGAGGAGATGAAAGAGCACGGCATGGATAAACATGCCACCGAGCACGGTCACTTGACGGTCACGGATTTGACCATGGTGAGTGACACCTGCCCGAAGTAGCCCTGGATCGTGTGTGAAATCGAGATTGCAGTTGTGTTCTAGGGTGCGTGGACATCTGGCATCGCCGCTCTACGGCGATGGCCAGCCGCCACTCTGGAGCTGAAGGGAGATTCCCATGTTAGTGATCGTGCTGATTATTATCCTGGTGCTCGCGTTCGGCGGCGGTGGTGGCTATTACGGATATCACAGATGGGGGACCGGCGGAGGCGTCGGGATCTTCGGGCTGGTCCTGATCATTCTGGTGCTCTTGTTTGTATTCGGCGGATTGCGCCTGCCCAATTGAAGTTCAGCGGTGTAGGGGTTCGAACGCCTCAAGCGCGGAATTCGGACCCCTGGCATTGCTTGAATTCGCCGAGGGGGAAAGAATAATGGCTGAGAGGGAGAGATCAATGCGACGTAAGCTCGTTCTCTGGCTAGTGTTATTGATTGCTGGCTTTCTTGTTGGGTTTATCCTGCAGTATGCCAAACTGCAGCGGGTCCAGCAGGAACTGTTGGCCTCGACGAAACAGTTAGGATCCTGTCGGTCCAGCGAACAATTGGCGCTGCTTCGCGACACAGCCACGATGATGCACCTGGAGGCCATGCAAAAGAACTACGGAAAGGCCGGGGAGTACTCGAAAGAGTTCTTTGATCAAGCTCAGCGAATTGTGAGCAGCACTGAGGATCCTGCACTCGGCAACTTGCTTCGTGACATTCTGGCAACCCGCGATCAGATCACAGCGGATCTGGCGAAGGGAGACGCTGGCGCACTTTCAGAAATACAGCTAGTCGTATTCAAGGTCGAGCAGACTGCCAAACACTGACGAGAGTAGCCCTCGGCAAGTCGGCGTGAGACACTGGGCTGAAGACCAAAAAGAGAAGCGGTGCAACGCCGACTACGATTGCGTAGCTAAGAATAAACTGCCACGGTTCCCTGTTGCGCTGTCCTTTTCGGTGCTCCTCTTTGTATTGCCCGCGGTATCTCGAGCCCAAGAGGCAGATCGCTTCCAACTTTCTCCCCCTGTGCTGCAGGCCGGACCGCTCCTTGATGTTGAGCCTCAGGTAGGACCTCAGCCGCCATGCAGAAATGAACCCGTTCCGTCCTATCCAGGTCTGAAGGACTCGGCGATCGTGAAATCATGGAGCAAGTCTGCCTTGGGCTCTGACTGGAAACCGCCCGCTTGCACCGGTTGGGCTGAAATAGGCTTTACCACGTTGGTGACCATAGCCGCGCGATTTCCCCATACCTCGGAAGCCGGGGACTTGCTTCGTCACATCGGAGCAATTTCGGAACTCGCGGGCATGAGCTACTGGTCGACCACTCACAAGCAGTGGCGAACGTTAATTGTGGACGCGTATGCTTTGACCGGCTTGCAGTCTGGTCAACGCCGCGAAGACTTCACGTCCGATGAGATGAAGGAAGGCAAAGTGCTCTACTTCGAACAGATCGACAACCTTGCTGGCAAAGCCATCTACCGAATGCACATTGTCGAGGCCTCGGCGAGCCGGCTCGTCTTCGATATCGAGAACGTCAGCACGATGCGCTACTTCTTCATACCCGTCCTTCACCCGGGTGAGTTGCAGTCGATGTACTTTCTGGATCGCGAATCGGACAACGTCTGGCGTTACTACAGCATCGTGCGCACAGGAAAGAACGCCAACGGTCTGATCGCGGGAAATGAG
>Ga0307478_10001396_pt1 | contig 20990 bp, 18 predicted proteins | sample atmos_gasesECM4C_2_FD_203713 | JGI IMG/M metagenome (GOLD analysis project Ga0307478, IMG submission 203713) | Hardwood forest soil microbial communities from Morgan-Monroe State Forest, Indiana, United States - atmos_gasesECM4C_05 | ecosystem: Environmental > Terrestrial > Soil > Temperate... | reverse complement strand
TCGCGTTTCTCGTCCTCATTCAATTTCAGAGTGGCCTTGGGTCGTCCTGTGCGCATGCTCCCTCCTTATAGAGCAGTACGCATGGATCGCGCTATTTATTTCACTTATTTCAGTTACAGGACACTAGTTCCTTCCGATCCGAACTATCAATAGCGGGAAAATAGCAACGCGGGCACCCTACAGCCAGCTCTTGAAGAGAAAAACTTCGGGAAGGAAAAACCGGATCTAGGAACTCAGGACGCTTTCGAGTCCAGCTTTATTCTTGATAATGAGAGTCGAACCCTTTATTTGCAGAAGCTGCCTCTTCTTAAAATCACTGAACAGCCTGGTCACAGTTTCTCGCGAAGCTCCAATCATTTGCGCAATTTCCTCGTGAGTCAAAGTGAGCGTGAGCTTTATGTCGCCCTTGTTTTCCTCAATTTCTGAAGCGAGATCCAGCAGGAAGCGAGCCAGCTTTTCTCCGGCGGAGTGCGAGAGGCCAATCGTCCTCATCTCTGCAATCGCGGAGTGATACGTTTCGCCCAATTGCTGGGCCACCCGCAAAGCGGCCTCCCCGTGCTCGCGCAGGAAAACCAGGAAATCCTGCCGGGAGATGAAATTAGCCTGCGTAGGTTCGATTACATCCGCCGTGAGTTCGTAGGGCTTCCCGGTCACGGTGGCCGGCAATCCTAAGACCTCTCCCGTCTCCGAAATTCTTAAGATTAGAGTTCTGCCATCGGCGGAGGTCGTCGACAGCTTCACCCGGCCGCTGCAGAGGATGAATACTCCGCGCGGTGACTGCCCCTCCACAAAGAGAGTTGCCCCCTTCGGATAGGCCGCAGCTGAGGTTATGGCCGCCAGCCTGTGCACCGCGGGAGCGGAAAGATTACAGAATAGCTTGTCCTCCCGGTGGGGACAGGACATGCAATTTTCAATGATTTCGAGGCCGTAGGGGGCACGCATGGCTTCTCCTCGCAGTATACCGCCCTCCCGGCGTGACACAAAACGAAACCCGGTCGTCATAGGCAATCACCTGCCAACCGCTCTTCAAACTAAGCAGCTTCCCTTGTACCGGATTCGACCATTTCACTGCTGTGACGCCGGTCACCCTTTCCTGTGACCGAGGTTACAGCGCCGCTTCGCTTCTGGGTCCACAGTTTTAGACTGTGGGAGGTGCCCTATGCAAAAGGACGAACGCGAACTCTTGGACGTTCTGAGATTTGAACTCCAATTCCTGAAGGATGGGGGCTACGGCCGCTCCCCGAGAACTCCTTGGCGGCCTCAATATATCTTCGAAGACTCCCTCACTTGCATGAACTACGATACGAAAGAGGGTCCCGCACCTTGCAGCGAGTGTGTTCTGATGCAACTTGTCCCACCCGAACAACGCTCCGAAAAGATTCCCTGCCGCCACATTCCGTTCAACGTATTTGGTGAAACTCTCGATTCTCTCTATCGCAACGGCACGCAACAGGAGATCGAAGAGACAGTCGGCGCCTGGCTGCAGGCGACCATTCAGCGCCTGGAAGAAGAACGAATCGCTCGGCGGCAAAATCGAAGCAAGCAAACGCCCTCCGGCGGCACAGCACTCCTGGGGATTCCTCTCTATCAAAAGCAGCATCCGAAGTGTGGCAACCCCGCATGTCCGACGGCCTTTCATTGGACCGGCGGCGGCAAGTTTTTCCGCTTTCGGCCGGACACCCTCCCGGCAAGCGGGAGTGCTCCGGCAGGCGCTTCGCCCGACGGAATCCATGGCGTAAGGCACTATTGGCTTTGCGAACTTTGCTCGCATTCTTTCACTCTGGTGTACGACGAAGGATGCGGCGTCCTGCTCAAGCCGCTCTGGCCGGAACTTCCGGCCTCCCAAGGTTCGGAAGGAGTTGTCAGGGCCCAGTGACCCCGGGACTCCTCTAAAGTGCTGTATTTCACTCGCTACCCGCTTCCCTGCGATTGAACAGCGCATGGACAAAAAACTCTGCTGTTCTTTCTTTTTATCCCTAGCGAATCCCGTGTTCACTCAGGATTCAGTCGATAAGCCGCCAGTTTGTTGTAATGGTCTGTTCAAATTGGGAGAGTTAAGATGACATGGTTTGTGGAACCGACGATCATACCCAGCCTGAATGGCTCGGTTTCGAACCAGGAGGAGCAACGCTATGGCTTCCGCGGCATCGGCAGGATCAGCAACCCTTGATAAATCCAAACGACCTCTATCCGAAGAAGAGCTGCGCAAGATGCACGCTTATTGGCGCGCGGCAAACTACCTCTCCGTCGGGCAGATCTATCTCTATGCCAACCCTTTGCTGCGCGAGCCGCTGACCATCGAGCACATCAAGCCGCGATTGCTGGGTCACTGGGGAACAACTCCGGGTTTGAATTTTATCTACGCCCATTTCAACCGGTTGATCAAAAAACACCATCTGAACGTCATCTACGTCGCAGGGCCCGGTCATGGCGGCCCAGGATTGGTGGCCAACACCTACCTCGAGGGCACCTACAGCGAGCTCTATCCCAACATTACGCAAACGGAAGACGGCTTGAAGAAACTTTTCAAGCAATTTTCATTTCCCGGAGGTATTCCCAGCCACGTCGCTCCGGAAACGCCGGGATCCATTCACGAAGGCGGTGAACTGGGCTATTCGATTACTCACGCTTATGGCGCCGCTTTCGATAATCCGGATCTGCTTGTTTGCTGCGTGGTAGGTGACGGCGAAGCCGAGACCGGTCCGCTCGCGGCCAGTTGGCACTCCAACAAGTTTCTGAATCCCGCTCGCGACGGCGCCGTTCTACCGATCCTGCACTTAAACGGTTACAAAATCGCGAACCCAACTGTACTGAGCCGTTTAACCGACACAGAATTGACGCACCTTTTCACTGGCTACGGTTACCAACCGTATTTTGTGGAAGGCCATGAGCCGGAGAAGATGCATCAGCTCATGGCTCATACGCTCGACACCATCGTGGCCGAAATCGGCGCGATTCAGAATGCTGCCAGGAACGGCGGGCCTGCTGGCCTTCCGGCGTGGCCGATGATCATCCTGCGAACACCAAAGGGCTGGACCGGCCCGAAGATCGTCGATGGGAAACCGGTGGAAGATACCTGGCGGGCGCACCAAGTCCCCGTTACAAATTTTGCCTCTCAGCCCAAGCATATAAAAATATTGGAAGACTGGCTGAAGAGTTACAAGCCGGAAGAACTTTTCGATGGCCATGGCAAGCTGCTACCAGAGCTGGCGGAACTTGCGCCTGACGGCCAACGCCGGATGGGCGCGAATCCCCATACGAATGGAGGACTCCTGCTGAAAGACCTGGTCATGCCGGACTTCCGCGAATATGCCGTGAAAGTGTCCAAACCAGGCGCGGAGTTCGCGGAAGCAACTCGCGTCCTGGGGCTTCTCTTGCGCGATGTGATGAAAAACAACGCGGACTCCAAAAACTTCCGCGTGTTCGGTCCAGACGAGACCGCCTCAAATCGTCTCGATGCTCTGTTCGAGGTCACTGACAAAGTTTTCATGGAGCCGACGCTTACAACCGACGAGCACCTTTCTAGAGACGGCCGCGTCATGGAAGTCCTCAGTGAGCACATGTGCCAAGGATGGCTTGAAGGTTATTTGCTCACCGGCCGCCATGGATTCTTCTCCTGCTACGAAGCTTTCATCCACATCGTGGACTCCATGTTCAATCAGCACGCCAAATGGCTCAAGGTCACCAAGAACATTCCCTGGCGCCGGCCCATCGCTTCGCTGAACTACCTTCTCACTTCGCACGTTTGGCGCCAGGACCATAACGGATTCACCCACCAGGACCCCGGCTTTATCGACCACGTTGTGAACAAAAAGGCAGACATTGTGCGGGTGTACCTGCCCCCGGATGCCAACACCTTGCTCTCGGTGGCCGATCATTGCTTGCGCAGCAAGAATTACGTCAACGTCATCGTTGCCGGTAAGCAGCCTTCGCTGCAGTGGCTCGACATGGAATCCGCCATCGCGCATTGCACGAATGGGATCGGCATTTGGCAGTGGGCTTCGAACGATCAGGGCTGCGACCCCGATGTCGTAATGGCCTGCGCCGGAGATGTTCCGACCCTCGAGACGCTTGCGGCCGTCGACCTGCTGCGCCAGCATTTTCCAGATATCAAGATCCGCGTCGTCAATGTGGTTGACTTAATGACCATCCAGCCGGCGACGGAACACCCGCATGGGCTTTCTGACCGGGAGTTCGATTCCATCTTCACCACTGACAAACCGGTGATCTTCGCCTATCACGGCTATCCCTGGCTCATTCATCGTCTTACTTATCGGCGCACCAATCATGACAACATCCACGTCCGCGGGTACAAAGAGGAAGGCACTACCACCACTCCGTTCGATATGACCGTTCTGAATGACCTCGACCGATTTCATCTCGCGGGAGATGTGGTCGATCGCGCTGTCCGTTTGCAACGCATCGGCGGACATTTCAAGCAGTACCTGCGCGACAAGCTTGTCGAACACAAACAGTACATCTGCGTTCATGGAGACGACTTGCCGGAAATTCGGGACTGGAAATGGCCCTCTTAGGCCATGAAGATCCTTGTACTCAATTCGGGCTCCAGCAGCCAGAAGAGTTGCCTGTACGAAATCGGGGGCACCCTCCCGGAGCATCCGCCGGCGCCAGTCTGGGAAGGCAAGATCGAATGGCAAGGCGATGATGCCTCGATCCAGGCGCGTAACTCGCACGGAGCGCAACGGAACGATCGCGTCAAGGTTACTTCGCGCTCTTATGCCCTCGAACAGCTGTTGGATACTTTGTGGGCTGGAAACCTGCGCGTCCTTTCCTCGCCTTCAGAAATCGACGCCGCGGGCCACCGTATCGTTCACGGCGGCAAGGACCTCGTTAAAGCCACTCTCGTTACGCCCGAAGTGAAATCTGCGATCGCGCGCATGTCGGTTTTTGCCCCGCTCCACAATCGCGCCGAGCTGGACGGAATCGAGATCGTCGGCAAACGCATTGGTGACCTTCCCCAGGTTGCTGTCTTCGATACCGGCTTTCACAGCCGGTTGCCAGAACCCGCCGCCGTATACCCTGGTCCTTATGAATGGCTTTCCCAAGGGATTCGCCGCTATGGATTTCATGGGATCAATCATCAGTATTGCGCGGAACGCACCGCTCAACTTCTCGCAAAGGATTTGCCCTCATTAAAACTTGTCACTTGCCATCTTGGGAACGGTTGTTCTCTGGCGGCCATTCGCGGTGGTCAAAGCGTGGATACGACCATGGGCTTCACGCCCATGGAGGGGCTGATGATGGGGACGCGAGCAGGCTCGGTGGATCCCGGCATCCTAACCTATTTACTGCGGCAAAGGCAGCATACCGGTGAGCAGCTCGACGACCTGCTAAACACCAAATCGGGCTTGTTGGGAATCTCAGGAATTTCGAGTGACCTGCGGCAGATTGTAGCCGCGATGAAAAACGGCCATGCGCGGGCCAAGCTGGCTTTTGAGATTTTCGTTCATCGCCTTCAAGCAGGTATCGGAGCGATGATCGCGGTATTGGGCGGAATTGATGCTTTGGTCTTCACCGCGGGGATTGGCGAGAATTCGCCGGAAGTGCGAGACGCGGCCTGCGCCAGTTTTCGTTTTCTCGGGTTGATCCTCGATCCATCGAAAAATATTTCCCCACGGACGGATGAAGATATTTCGTCTCCAAGCTCAACCGTCAAGGTCTTCGTCTTGCGAGCGCAGGAAGATTGGGCCATCGCCAAAGAATGCTGGAAACTTACCACTGCCCCGGACCACGCACAGATTGCCGCCAGCTAAGGCCGGATGGCCACTTTGATCACGCCCTCTCGCCGTTCACCGAAGAGACGATACGCTTCGGTGATTTCGTCCAGCGAAAATGTGTGCGTCAGTAGCGGTGTGAGGTCCAGCTTTCCGCGCCGCACGAGCTCCAGCAACCTGCGCATGCGCTCTTTGCCTCCCGGGCAAAGCGTGGTGACAATCTTGTGGTCGCCAAGCCCGGCGGCAAAGGGCTCCAAAGGCACGGACAGCTTGCCGGAATAGACGCCCAGGCTCGACAGTGTCCCTCCGGCGCGCAGCGCGCGAAGCGCGCTTTCGAACGTGGCCTGCGTCCCCAACGCCTCAATTGCCACGTCCACGCCCTGGCCATCCGTCAACCGCTTGATCTCCGCGAGGACGTCCAATTCTTTGAAATTGAGAACTATGTCGGCACCCATCCGCCTGGACATCCGTGCGCGGGCTGGGTCCGATTCCACCGCAATAATCAGGCTCGCTCCCTTTAATTTGGCTCCGGCGGTAGCGCAGAGTCCGATCGGCCCCTGCGCAAAGATTGCCACCGTATCGCCGATTTGCACCTCTGCACTCTCTGCCGCGGAGATCCCCGTCGAAGCAATGTCCGCCAGCAGGACCACTTGCTCGTCGCGAAGGTCCTCCGGAATCTTCGCCAAGTTGGCTTGGGCACTGGGTACCAGAAGATATTCGGCTTGCGCCCCGTTGATGGTATTCCCAAATTTCCAGCCGCCAATCGGGCCGCCGCATTGCGACCAATCGCCGCTTAGGCAGTAATGGCACTGGCCACAAGGCGTAATCGCTCCCACCAGCACGCGGTCCCCAACGTTGTATCCGCTTAGTCCAACACCAAGCTCGTGGATAACGCCCACCGGCTCGTGGCCAATCACCAGCCCCGGCTTCACGGGGTATTCGCCCTTGAGGATGTGCAAATCCGTGCCGCAGATGGTGGTCAGGGTGACGCGAATGACCGCTTCACCAGGTCCCGGCTTCGGAATAGGAACGTGCTCAACAGCAATCTGATTTGGACCACGAAATACGAGTGCCTTCATCAGCGATGTTGCGGGCTTATCTTGAATCGGAAGTCTTTCCTGGAAGATTGTGGACATGTTCTTCTCCTTTCCCCCAATTCTTGTGGGCGAGGTGGAAAAACTCGTTGTGCTGCTCTAGCCGCTGAAATCTCGGCCTATTTTTGTGCCGCTTTGCTACCGTGCCCGGGCGATAGCTTAGAACGCCCTCAGCCGCGGATCGTCAGAACCGGGCAAGACGCCTCGGAAACAATCCTGTGAATCGTTCCCACGTTGAAGTGTGTCGAAATCCAGCTTGCTGGCTTGGCCCCCAGCACGATTAGCGCCGTGTGCCGCCGCTTCGCAACTTCCAGGATTTTCTCTGCCGCCGGCCCTTGTTCCACGATGTACGTGGGCTCGCACCACAATCCCGCTTGCTGCGGCACCAATTGCTGCAGCTTTCGTTCCTTGAGATTCACGACCTCTGGAGTGTCCACAAGCTCTCCGGGCTTTGGGCCCTCCATCACGTGCAACAGCACGAGATGCGCTTCATTCTCTTGCGCCAGGGAGATGGCGTAGGGAGCCGCTGCTGGGTAGTCTATCGCCAGATCCGTGGCGTACAGGATTTCCTCCATCTTGGCGTATTCTTCGGACCAAAGATTGATGTGCGGGCCAACGGTTAGCACCGGGCATGGCGCTTTCCGCAAAATTTCTTCGGCTATCGAGCCGAGTACCGTCTTTCCAAATCCCGTGCGCCCCCGCGTCCCCAGCACCAGCAGGTCAATTTCCTTTTCTTTGATCTGCTTCGAGAGCACTTCCCAAATGTTTCCCTCGCCGATGACCACTTCGTGTTCGACGCCCTTGAGCTGCTCGCCCAGGCGCAGCGCATCTTCCTTGTATTCTTTTACCCTGGCCTCCGCCATCGCTGGCCAGGCGTCTGGCGCCGCGGCTGCGTAGCTGTCGAAGGGGTTTACATGTACACCGATTATCTTCGCTCCGTAACGCTCGGCGATCTGGGTCGCGATCGGGGCGGCCGCATCCGCGGCTGGAGAAAAGTCAGTTGCAAACAAGATGCTCTTTAAGACGATCCTCTCTCTTGCTTCCGCTGCTTTCATAAGCCACCTCCCTGCTTCAAGCAATACGCCGCGTCACAACCCTTGGCTGTGACCCCGGTCACTTTTCGCTGTGACCTGGCAACTCCTAACGCATAGCCGGTCATAAAAAGGTCCGAATATAGAGCTTGATGGATTCAGAAATCAGCGACGGCCACTCCTCGGGCCCCCAGGTGTGGTTGTATCAGCCGGAAACTCGATCCCAAGGTCTACTGATTCCACAGGACTTAGAATCGAGCTTCTAGGGAGTATCGACAGAGGGTCGGCGCTTATCTGTTTGGTTCTGATCAAAACCCTCAATCGACGGTAGGCAGGTAAATCCCGCAGCCAGCGAACAATAGAAGCGGTGCGCACCATGAACGAGCTTATGGCCATAGGGGTATCCAGCTTGGCCCTCGATGATTTCCACTGGCGGAATAGCTTTGTCAAACCGGAAACCGCGCAAAATTCGCACGACTCGTTCGCGGGCTGAACCCTCTTCTTCGCTGTGGTCAAAAATCCCTACCTCTGAATTGCGACTGACTGTGCCTACATCTTTGATAGGGACTTCGCAGACATTCTGAAACAGCCTGTCATTCACGCGGTACGCCGTGAATGTGGGCACAAAACCTCGCATTCCGGCCTCGGTCCGTACGGGGCCATGCTCGCGCCAGAAAGATACGGCGAACCTCCTGAGCGACGAGCACCGGAAAGCCGGCTTCGGGTTCCCTGACCCGTTAGTGCGCAGTCTGGTGTTGACTCTATTTTTCCATGAGAGTATCTAGCTGAGCTAACGCTCATCAATCTCGCGGTAAGGAGGTCGTATGTGGAGATCATTCCGATTTGTATCGCTGATTAGTTTATTGGTCCTGGTGTTCTCCAATCCTGTGAACGCGCAGAAGAAGTTGACAGTCAGCGAGGCTAAGGACCATTACGGCGAGACCGCGACTGTCTGCGGCGAGGTGGTTAGCACTCGATACGCAGATTCAACGAAGGGACAGCCAACATTTTTGAATCTCGATAAGCCATATCCGAATCAGGTCTTCACAATCGTGATCTGGGGAAACAATCGGAGCAAATTCGGGGCTCCCGAAAACGACTACAAGGGAAAGCACATTTGCGTCACGGGTAAGATCACGGCGTACGCAGGTCTGCCTGAGATTGTCGCGGACGACCCCAAGCAGATAAAACTCGACGCAGAAAAATAGAAAGTTAGCATTGTATGAACCCGCTACTGAATACGACTCCCGTCGGTGTCGTGGAGACATAAAAGTCAAAAGCTCCACGATTACCCCGACCCGGCAGGCGTAAACGGCAACCTAGAGATGGGGTAACCGCAACTGTGCTTATTGCGTTTGCCTATACCAGACGGCCACAACGCGGTACATTCTATTGACATCGAGAGACTGCCGTGCGCGGTAAAGTTCATCGCAAAACGGACGTTCGCAAAGCTCGTCGAACTTTCACGAGACTCACAGCCCATAAATGGGGCGCGGCACCTTGGAAGGTTGATTTCCATCCCGCGGCGTCAGAACTTCCGGATCATGTTGATTTTGCGATTATTGGGGGCGGTTTTTCGGGGCTATCGGCGGCGGCGTGGTTGCGGAGGCTTGCTCCCAAGCGGTCCGTGGTTGTACTGGAGTCTGATTCCCTGGGCGACGGTGCAAGCGGACGCACTGGCGGCATGGCGCTGGCGGAGACCGCAGCGGGCAAGCTACCGGGCCTCGGCGACGTACTCGCTGGGTACAAGAAAATTCTACAGGTGCTCGGCATTGACTCGCGCTTAACGCTTCCTGGCGTCTGGGAGCTTGGCCGCTCTGCTGCGGTGAAGAATTCACCGATCTCCTGGACCGACTCCGGCGAACTGAAGGTGGTGAGGCTTGTGCCCGGAGGTACGGTTGACCCGGGCAAAGTGCTTGCCGGGCTGGCGCGAGCAGCACAAGGTGCGGGCGCACAAATCTTTGAGAACGCTGAAGTTTGCGGGATGGATTTCTCGAACCCGGTTCGGCTGCAGGCCCGGTGCAAAGTCGGGCGCCGCATCCAGCGAAAAGAAATTCAAGCGGAGCATGTGCTTCTGGCCACGAACGCCTTTTCCCTCGAATTATCTGGACTGCAAGAGGTTGCCGCACCGAAACTTACGTTTGCGCTGGCGACAGCTCCACTGTCTAGCGCGCAGCTCAAGACTATCGGCCTTTCTTCGCGGCGGCCGTTTTACACCATCGACTTTCCCTATCTGTGGGGACGGCTGCTCGAAACAAACGGGGTTATTTTCGGCGCTGGGCTGGTGCCGGCACCGATCGGCTGGCCTGTTGGTGGCCGCATTGGCTCGCCTTTGAACAAAGCAAACAGCGCGCATGATTTGCGACGTTACAATGTTCGCAGAGGTGAGCCCGCCGAACGACTCGACTGGCTGGAAAACAGGGTCCGGCAGCTACATCCAGCACTCGCATCCGTGCGGATCACGCTTCGCTGGGGCGGACCGATTCTCTTCACGGAAGGAATGCGGCCGATCTTCCGGCAGCATCCTCGCAGCCATCGAGTGACGGTTCTTGGCGGATACAATGGGCACGGGGTGGCTCTCTCAGTTTACCTGGGAAAATGGGCGGCGGAAGCTTTGCTCGGGCGGCGACCACTTCCCTCCTGGAACTGATCCAACACAAATTCTCAACAGGAAGAGTCGGATAGGGCACTCCACGAGTGTAGTATTCCAGAACTGACGGTGAGGTTCTGGCGGAACGCGGTGGGGAATCCGTTCTACCGGCCGGTGAAGAAGCAGCTTACGCTCCGGCTGGACGCCGATGTAATTGCCTGGCTGCGGCGGCAGGGCAAGGACTACCAGACTAGAGCGAATGCCCTGCTGCGGGCGGCAATGCTGGAGGACGTGAGAGAAAAAGCAAGCTGAGAGACACAGATCGAAGCGGGTGTTTACGTTCATTGCGGATGTGATAAGAAAGCGTGATGTGCTATTGAGCAGAGGGAGGGCACCATGCGATTCGCGAAGATTATTCTTTGTATTTCCAACGTTTTGGTAATGAGCGGCGTGGCGCAGCAGGTTGTCGCGCAGGGGCCGGAGCGGGAGAAGCGGATTGTCATTGAAGCGAGCACGGCGCTGGATGGGAAGGGCGGGCTTTTACAGGACGCGCGGATTGTGGTGGAGGGGGCAAAGATTGTGGCCGTCGAAACGAAAGCGGGAGGTAAAAGCGAGGCCAAGGCTGGAACTGAAGCAAAGGCGGGAGGAAAGCCAGAGTCGAGCGCGGGGACGAAGGCGAGAACGAAGGCAGAGACGGTGGATTACGACTTGCGCGGGTTGACGGTGATGCCGGGATGGATTGACGCGCACGTGCACATTACGTGGATTTTCGGGAAGGATGGAAAGAATGCGGGGACGACGGGAACGACGCAGGAGGATGCGTACAAAGCGGCGTCAAATGCTTGGTTGACGCTGATGGCAGGGTTTACGACCATACAAAGCGTGGGGGCGACAAACGATGTTCCGCTGCGGGAGGCGATCGCGAAAGGAATGATTGCCGGACCGCGGATCTTGACAGCGGTCGAGCCGCTCTTTGGGCAAGGCGAGAAGACGGGGACGCCGGAGGAGATTCGCGCGTTCGTGCGGAAACAGAAGGAAGCGGGCGCGGACTTGATCAAGATATTCGCGTCGCAAAGCATCCGGCAGGGCGGAGGGATGACACTCTCGCAGGAACAATTGAATGCGGCTTGCGATGAAGCGAAGAAGCAGGGGTTGCGCACGCTGGTACATGCTTATAAGGATGCGGTGCGGGCGGCGACTTTGGCGGGATGCACGGAGATTGAGCACGGCACACTGGCCACGGACGACGACTTGAAATTGATGGCCGAGAGGCGGACGTATCTTGATCCGCAGGCGGGGCTGATCATCGAGAACTACTTGCTGCACGAGGAACAATATATAGGCACGCCCGGCTACACGGCGGAAGGGTTCGCGGCGATGGAGAAAATTCTGCCGATGAACCGCGAACTGGTGCAACACGCGGTGAAAACGCCGGGGCTGAAAATTGTTTTTGGGACGGACGCGGTCGCGGGGGCGCACGGGCGAAATGCAGAGGAGTTTATTGACCGCGTGCGAGACGGCGGCCAGGACCCTATGCAGGCGTTGGTATCCGCGAATTCGATCGGGGCCGAAGCGCTGGGGATGGGAGAGCAGATCGGGACGCTTGCACCGGGTTTGCAAGCGGACATTATCGCGCTTGATGGCGATCCGTTGAAGGACATCACAGCCGTGCGGCGAGTTGTATTTGTGATGAAGGGCGGATTGGTTTACAAAAATGTTTCGCGTGCTGCGATTCCTGTTTATGCGGGCATGCAGCCTTGATTCCCGAAAGTCAATAAATTGTCCTGCTACAGAGTACAACAGTTGACATAAGCATTAGACAGGTATAGCACTGTTACGATAACGAGTGAATATATAGGCCGTCGTGGCCGCACTCGGTTCGTTGATTGACAGGAGATTAGACGATGATGATCGGCGATCGATTACGAGAGTTGCGCATGGCGAAACAACTCTCGCAGGGGGACATCGAAAAGCGCACTGGGTTGCTTAGATGTTATCTCTCTCGCGTTGAGAATGGCCATACGGTTCCTGCCATCGAGACACTGGAAAAGATGGCCAGGGCTCTCGAAGTGCCCGTGTATCAATTATTTTATGACGGTGAAGAACTGCCTGCATTGCCGAGGCCAAGTGCACTCAATGGCGACCAGTGGGGGACGTCCGGACGAACGAGTCGCTACCTATTCAAACTCCGTAAAGCTCTCGCCCAAATGAAGCCAGAGGACCGCACGCTCTTGTTGTTTGTGACGCAGCGAATCGCCAGTCGCAGACGATAGTGACGAAGATGCAAGGAATTCGTATGTCGTCATTCGGATCAAATTCCACGCGGGTCACTTGTACTCTGACCTGAGCCTGCGCTGGTTGCAAGCGCTGTGTTGCAATAGGGACAATGAAGAATCCCTTGTGGCATACAGCCCCACCATCTTGCATACTCATCGCGATTGCCCGCATCACCAGAGAAGTTTCAGGCCGAACTGGACCTGGCGCGCTGTTGTGGACGTGCTGGTGATGGCTCCAGCAGTGCCAGAGACGCCCGTAGGATTTGCCGTAGTCGGTGGTGTAAACACGATTAGATTCGGCGTGTTGAAATTGGCGCGATTCAGCAGATTGAAGATCTCCGCGCGGAACTGGAACCGAAAACGCTCAGTGATCGTCGTGTCCTTCAACACCGAGAAATCCCAAGTAGCGAGACCGGGGCCGGGGATGATGTCACGCCCAGCGTTACCGTAAAACCCGCTGTTCGGTGGCGGCGCAAGAAACGCTTGTGGATTGAACCACTGGCTCGGATTTCCGAGTACCAGCGGTCCCTTAAAGTTGGGATTGCGAAACGGTCGGACAGGATTGCGTGTGTCACCGTTGTTTGATGGGTTGTAGCTGAGTTGCGGCGTAAGCAGGAATCCGGATTGTAAGGTGACGATGCTGCCAAGCGCCCAGCCGCTAACCAGATAAGACTTCCCACCCGTCGAACCGCTCAGATACATTTGTCCCTGGCCAAACGGCAAGGCGTAAAGTGTATTCAGGACCGCCAGGTTTGTTACATTGAATGTTGCAAGTCCCTTGTCCGCGCGCAGATTGTACGGATTCGCCACCAGTCCTGGGGCATTACCGGCGGTCGTCTGATTCAAGGAATCGCCATCATCCAACGCTTTCGAGTATGTGTAGACCCCACGGAAAGATAGCCCTTTGCTGAATCGCCTAGACACGTCCACCTGTAGGGCGTTGTAGGAACTCGTGCCAACGGAAAACCACGTCCAGGTGTTCGCGATCGTGGGATTCGCCCTTGGGGTGGCAGGCGCAACAAAAGGAATGTAGTAGGTTCCCGCGGGAACCGGAGTATCGGCGATTCCCGCAGGAAAATTCGAAGGGTAGGTAGCGGGACACGGAGAGGCCGGGCATATAACGGGCACAGGCGTGTTCGCGTCGATCCCGACAAGTTCGTGATAACCGTGCGAGCCGACGTAGCCGACCGTCACAGACGTGTTGGGTGAAAGTTCGCGCTGCACCCTCAACGACCAGGAGATCAACGTGGGCGTCTGCATGTCCGGCTGGACTCCACCCGGAACAAGCTTCGCTCCCGTCGGCACAGGAGCCCTAGGATCAATCAGAAGCTTCGAAACTGGATAGTTAGCAAGGCTATACGTGGGATTGAAGGGGGCATTCTGATCAGCCCGATAGCCCAACGCGTCTTGCAGATCGTTGTACATGCCGAATCCTGAACGCAAGACAGTTTTCGGCCCCAAGGGGCTCCAAGCGAGGCCCCAGCGTGGCTGGGGGAGGAATTTGGCGTTGTTCTTAGTGAAAAGTGACGTTCCGATGTTGGGTTGCGAGGAGATGACGCCATTGGGATACGTGTAATTCCCCGCACGGCCGTGAGCCTCATTCCAACCCGTGGAGATTTCTCCTCTAAATCCAAGAGAAAGTGTGAGGCTTGGTCTAAAGCGGATGACGTCTTCGGCGTAAAACGCGCTGAAGAGCGAACGCCAGTTCATTTCCGTCGGCGACGGGTCAAAGAGGAAGGAGCTTGTCACGCCCGTTTTGATGAATTGCGTCAAACTGGGAAACGTCGCTTGCCCGTACTGGCTGAGCGCGATTGTTTCATTCGACTGAAACTGCTGGAACCACGCACCGAAACTCAGTTGATGATGGCCGCGCGTAAGTGTCAGACGATCTTCATAAGTGAAAATATTTCGCTTGATTGGCAGGTTACTGCCATTGTTGCTTCCTGCAAGACCGATTTGCGCTTGCGGATTTGAAGCAGCGCTGCCGCCGACCACTACTGCGCCTACGCGCAACCCCGAAAGAAATCCGGCGACGCTGGCGGCTGGGGTACCAGGAGTGGGTTCGCCCGTGAAATAGTATCCCGCACGAGAGAAGCCGAAACGTGCCGTATTCAGGAGGGATGCGGAAAAGACGTGTGTCTCTTCGAGGCTGATGACTTGTTCACGCAGGTTGAGAATGTCCGTACTGTATGGGTTGACGGGAGTCGCAGTGAGATCACCGCCGTCATCAATGGTGTAAATCGCCGACAAAGTATCAGCGGAAGAGAAATTCTGATCGACACGGAGTGTGCCAAAGTCCTCACGAATGGTCTGCAATGGGCTGCTGGAATAAGCCGAGATGCCGTTATAGTCCGGAGAACCAGGCAGCGGCGTGGGCCACAGATTGAGGAGTGGCTGGACGCTGGGAACCGCCGCGGCCCGCGAGGCGAGACTCGGAACAAAAGCGACGGAAGTTTGATTGAGATCCTGACGGAATCCTTCATAGTTTCCAAAAACGAAAGTTTTATCTTTGCGAATCGCGCCGCCCGAAGACGCCCCGAACTGATTTCGCTGGAAAGGCGGCGGACCGCCGGGCGCATCAAAGTAATTCGCCGCGTCCAAGGCGCTGTTGCGCACGAACTCATAGAGCGCGCCGTGCCATTCGTTGCTACCGGACTGCGTCACAATGACAACTTGCCCTCCTGGATGCTTCCCAAACTCCGCTCCATAGTTGTCACGCTCGACATTGAATTCTCGGACCCCATCGACGCCAAGAAGCATCCCACTGGCGCCGCCGGGCTGCATATTATTCTCCGCCGCTCCTGTATATTCGACTCCGTTCAGCAAAAACATATTCTGCTGCGGTCGATTGCCCGTCACAGCGAAGTTATTCGCAGTTGAGGAATTTGAAATGCCAGTTCCGCCAGTCTTTTGCGATGTGAAATTGACAATCCCGGGATTAAGACTGAGCAACAAGTCGTAGCTACGGCCATTCAGAGGCAGTTGTTTGATCTCTTTGGCGCCAACGAGTCCCGAGATGTCGTTGGTCGTGGTGCTTACGAGGGGGGCATCCTCGGTAACGTTGACGGCGGCTTTCAAGGAACTCACTTGAAGCCGAACGTCAATATTTACCTCCTGATTGACGTTGAGTTGAATTCCGCTGCGCGTGGAATCCTGAAAACCGGACTTGGAGACTGTTACCTCGTAGGGGCCAACCGGCAGGGCCAAGAACAGGTAGGTACCGTCCGCTTCTGACATGCCGCTACGCGAAACGCCAGTCTCCCTATTTCGTACGGTTACGCTCGCGGACGAGACAACTGCTCCGGACTGGTCCGTGATTGTGCCTTTTATCAGCGCCGTCACCTGAGCCCGTGCAGTTGCCGCCCATGCGAGCAGCGTAAGGAGTCCGAAAAGGAGCCAGGCTCCAGTGGTTCGTTGTGAGCGACGTTTCGGACTGAGTTGCAGGGAAACATCGGACAAATGAGCATACATAGAACGTGCGTGAATCATTACAGTTTTCCCTCAAATTGCAGGTATCCGTCGTACCTGGTAGACCCGAAGAGCCCTATCAAGGTTTCAATTCAATACGGTTCGGAGCGTTAAGTCAAACCGGCTTAAATCGAATACGATGTAGTTGAATTTAGACGAATTTTGGGATCCGAAATCGTCCAAGGCGGGAACGAGACGGCGTCAGTGGCTAAACCTGCTCTCGGAGGATCATGATTGGGGACGACTTTATAGGGAGCGAAGTAACCATATTCTCGTCCGATGTTGATACAGGCGCGCGCTGAACATCGGATGGTTGAAGAGGTCACCCAGTTTTGGGAACACTGGCCCGAAGCGTTAACTCCGGTGCTGGCGAAACACTTGAAACGAACCGGTGTCGCTGGCGGTATCGTCGGCAAACAGGAAGTTCATCCGGCGTTTCCGGTTACCCGTCAACCGTAGGAGTCTCGGTTGGATGGGCATAAGTCCTTTGCCAGGAGCAGAATCCACGCAGTGTCGGCCGAGGGATCGGGAGGTACGTGAAAGTCGATGGCTAAATATACGCCGGGCCCTCAACGTCAGAAACGGTCTCGCTCGTGAGAGCTGCAAAGATTCCGGGTGAATGTCGACAATCCGGAACTAGTCCAGTAAAGCCCTCGCGGCCGTCAGCTTCCTGTTCGTCCGTGACTCGGGTCTATCTTCGAGAGTACTGCCAAGCAGCCCTGGCTCCTGGCTCCTATTACAGGGTGAAACCGTGCCGCAAGTCGGCACGGTTTCCAGTCCAGGGTTGTCCTCCGCAACCCGAACTGCTCATGGACGAGCTTCGTAGACGACGTTAAAGGGCGTTTCCGCGGCTCTGCGGAAACGGCTGAAGCCGGCCGCGGTGACCACTTCGCGAATCCGTTTTTCGCCGGACTGCGCGCCCAAGCACAGCGCAACTTCCTGTGAACGCGAACAAGGCGTGCACAGCAAAGTTGAAAAAGAGTAGTACACGCGACCGACCGGATTCAGATTGTCTTTTAGTTCATCGTGAGCAAACGGTTCGACGATCATCCATGTGCCGTCCTTGCTAAGTGAATTGCGTACATGAGTTGCGGCGCCGACTGGATCACCCATATCGTGCAGACAATCGAACACAGTGACCAGATCGTAGTCTTTGCCTGGAAATTCTTTAGCCTTCGCGACGCCAAAGTTGACGCGAACCTCGAGCCCCTCTTTAGCGGCGGTTGCGCGAGCACCGGCGATGGATTTGTCATGATAATCAAAGCCAAAGAATTGCGATTGTGAAAAGGCTTTAGCCATCAGTACAGTGGATGCACCTTTGCCGCACCCAACATCGGCGACGCGCGCTCCGGCCTCGAGCTTGGCCTTCACGCCTTCCAAGGAAGGAATCCAGGAACTTATAAGGTTAGCTGCGTAACTCGGGCGGAAAAATTTCTCACAGCCATGAAACACATCTTCTTCGTGCTCGTGCCAGCCCATGCCTGCGCCGGATCGGAACGCCTCGGTAATCCGGGGAACTGCGGCCAGAGAGCCGAGAGCCAATTGGAAGGCCCCGGGAAGATAGGCGGGACTGTCTTCGTTCGCCAGCGTAAAAGCCTGTTCTTCGCTCAGACTGAACTTGCGAGTCTGCTCATTATAGGTGACGTAGCCGCCGGCCGCTTGCGAGCTCAGCCATTCGCGCACATAACGTTCATCTGTTCCGGTTTTAACGGCCAGCTCGGCTGAAGTCAGCGGGCCTTCGGCGAGAGCCTTGTACAACCCCAGCTTTTCGCCAATCACCACCATGCCAGAGTGGACCGCCGCGCCTAGATCCCCGACGAATTGCCCTACGAACACATTCAGTTTGTCCATATCGAGTGCCATTCTCATTCTCCTTTGTAAACGCGATTTCTCTTCCGTTGCCCAGTATCGAACTGGCGGGAATCATGTCTTAGCCTGAAAACGATTCCAATGAAGAGCGAATACCGTTTTCCTATTTTTTATCTATCGTCGTAAATTGCTGATTCCTAGGGGATAATGGCCTTCAAAGCTTATGCGACGCACAAGATCGGCAGCAAGCGAAATCGAACTGGACCTGGGGCGTTACGAACTTCGCCGCAACGGATTACGGATCAAACTCGAAAAGAAGCCCATGGAATTGCTGATTTTTCTCGTGAGCCGGCGGGAACAGCTAGTCTCGCGGCAGGAGATTGTCCGCAAATTGTGGGGCTCGGATCTGTTCATCGATACCGAGCCCAACATCAACAATATCGTGCGAAAAATCCGCGCCGCTCTGGGTGACGATCCCGCCAAACCACGCTTTCTTGAAACCGTAGTGGGCAAAGGCTACAAATTTGTTGGGCCGGTGCGCGTCGTGGACGCGCAACATCCACAATCCAACTTTGGGTCGGGCGTTCGACGAGCGGCCAGCCCCGAAAAGACGGCCGGGCAGCACGAGCGCTCGTCATTGGCCGTGTTGCCATTGATGCTTCTCGGCAAGGCCACCGATGACCATGGCGTGTGCCTGGGGTTCGCCGATGCACTGGTCGTGCGCCTCGGGAATTTGCCGGGCGTGGACGTTCTGCCCACTTCTGCAGTATTGAATGTGCCGGCCGAGGCGACACCATCGGAGGCCGCTTTGCGTCTTGGGGTGCGTCTTGTCGTTCACGGCGGCATTCAAGTGTCCAAAGGCCTTTGGCGCCTCTCGATAGAAATGTTTGACACGCACCTCCAGAGGGTTTGCTTCACGCGGAAACGAGATCTGGACCTCAACCGCCTTTCCGACCTCGAAGATGAAATCGCCAAGCAGATCGCCTTGGCATTGAACCGCCCACCAGGATCAATGGTCGCTCAACGTTCCCCACGCTATAGCAAGGAACCAATGGCCTATGCGGAATTCATACAGGGTTACAAACTCAGTTCCTCAGGCAATCCTGCGATGCTGGACGAAGCCGCCCGGCACCTGGGCAATGCCGTTACTCGAGATCCCGCCTTTTCTCTGGCGCATGCCGCACTTTCCGTCGTGTGCGCGACGCGCCACTTTGAACTTGACCCCACGAGCGAGTGGTTGGAGAAGGCCGAGTTCCATTGCCGACGCGCCCTGGAACTGGAACCGGATTTGCCCGAAGGGCACGTCGCCAAAGCTTTTCTACTATGGGGGCCGTCGAAGAACTTCCAACACCTTGAAGCGATAGCCGAACTTAAGCGAGCCTTGGCTCTGCAGAACAATCAGCCCCAAGCGTACAACCGTCTGGGCACCATCCTCGCTCACATCGGGCTACTCGAGCACGCCCGTGAAATGTACGAGCGGGCACGGCCATTTCATCCCAGAAAAGCTGTTAGCCATAGCATCGTGCAAGCCTACGTTTGGAACCAGGAATACGACTTGGCACGCGGGGAGATCGAAGCTTGGCGCACCGAAACGCCCGAGAACAAGTATCCTCTCTACTTTGCAGCTCAACTGGCCTTGCTGACCGCAGACTTGAAAGAAGCAAGATCCCTATTGGATGAAGCGGTTCAGTTATTGCCGGAGGAACCGCTCATTGTCAGCTTGGAGGGCGTCTATTACGCGTCGACCGGATTAGCCGCAAAGGCGCTGGACTGCCTGACGACGGCTTGTGCGAGTCCAAAATCGTTTGGGCATGCGCACCACAGCTACTATCAAATCGCCTGCATACTTGCAATGTTGGAACGGCGTCATGCTGGGTTTGAGTGGTTGGAGCGGAGCGTCACGAGTGGATTCGCATGCTGGCCTTTTTTCCTCAAGGACCCTCACCTAAAAAACCTACGCGAGCTCCCGGAGTTTGAGGTTCTGGTGAGCTCATTGCAAGGCAAGTATCCCGACCATCTCGGGCTGCTCTAACTGGATGCGCTCTCCTATGCCCGCGGGCCCAACAGACGCGGATCTGTGCAAGTCCCGTGTCGGCAAACCGAAAGTTGGCCCGACGAGCTTCGAGGAAATGCCTATTGACCGCTGCAATTGGCGTGTCCGTTTGTCACCCGTGCCGCTGGAAAGAAACACAGAACCGGACCATCGGCCTAATCTGCCCCTTGGCCCCGGGTGTTCTTGTTAAGTGTTCATCCATCATGAAGATGGATGGTAGGAGCGGTGGGGATCGAACACCCGCCTATAGCTCGCTAAGATGCTGATTCATTTGGAGATAGGTGTTCGATGAGGGTTGCGAAGCTCCCCGTTGCAGTGAAGATCTCCCGTTTGCAGTCTATGGTTCAGCAACTGTTCAGCAAAAGTCCCTTCTCGAACCCCACTAGGCATGGCGATTCTTGGTCACTGACAACGCAGTTTGTCGCTGAGAATGAGAACTATAACTAACCGTCGAGAACCTTGAGATCGGGGTGATGACGTTGCAGTCTTGCACTGCTGGTATCACCTGCTATTGCTGCCAGCCCCCGCCCAACGCTTGGTACAGCTGAACCACAGCCAATAATTCATTGAGCTGCGCCTGGACGAGGCCGAGCTCCGTGGAGAAGGCGTTGGTTTCGTTGGTCAAGACTTCCAAGTATCCTGTGACACCGCCGTTGTACCGCAGGTGAGAAAGACGCGCCGCATCCTCGGCGGACCTGAAGAGCAGTTCTTGCTGTGTGCGGAATTCTCGGGTCTTGCGGTAAGCCACCAAGCCATCGGAAACGCCGCGAAAGGCGCCCTGAATCGATTGTTGGTAAGACAGCACGGCCGTTTGCTGGCGCGCTTCCGCGAGGCGTACCTGCGAGCGGAGTCGGCCACCGGTAAAGATTGGTTGAGCCAGAGATGCGCCGAAGCTCCAGGCCCCGGCCGGTCCGGTGAACAGGTTGGTCAAGGC
>Ga0307478_10001395_pt1 | contig 20996 bp, 19 predicted proteins | sample atmos_gasesECM4C_2_FD_203713 | JGI IMG/M metagenome (GOLD analysis project Ga0307478, IMG submission 203713) | Hardwood forest soil microbial communities from Morgan-Monroe State Forest, Indiana, United States - atmos_gasesECM4C_05 | ecosystem: Environmental > Terrestrial > Soil > Temperate... | reverse complement strand
CTTGACTAACTTGCTCGTGAAACGCGCGGCAGAGATGCTTGACGAAGTCCATTCCGTGCACATTCGCCTCTACGAAAGTACCGAAAGCGACGACCCCATTTCGCAGTGGTCTCCGGAAGTTTCCTTTGATGAGGCCATCTCGCATCCTCGCGTCTATCGCAACGGCAAATTCCGCATGGGAAAACGCTTCGCCGAGCTGGAGAAATTTCGTTTTCCCGATCCCATTGGAAACGCCAATGTCGTCCTCGCGGCGCAGGATGAAGTCGCAACCCTTCCCTACGTCATTCCCATGCGCAACATGGACGTGAAAATCGGCGGCAACGAGTTTGACCGCCTGCGCCGCTGGTACAAGCAGGGAAAATTGTCGAAGTCGCGGGGCATCGTGCGGCATCGGTTCCCACAAACGTCTTCGCCCCGGATGATCGCCAATCTTATCCGCCAGGGTGTCCTGCAAAATGCGCGCTTTTCAGCTGCAGCGCTGGTTAGCGGCGTGAAGCGCGGCGCAAAAGAAGACCGGCATCTGCTTATCCGTACTGATGCGATTTTCCCCACGTTGTACCAGATTCGCCAGCAGGGCCGTTACACGACTCCTGTCGCGTATGCCACCGCCCACGTCGCTGCGCTGTTCATCAAGTATTTCCCGCGCGACTCGGCAGGCGTATTTGCCCCGGAAATGCTGCCACTGGAAATGCGCCGCGCGATCATCGCAGGAATCCGCTCTCACAACGTAAGGATTACGCACAAGACAGCAATCCTCAAACGTGACGGCGAGAACGAAAAAGAAGGCTGACTTGGACGACCGGCTCGCCGGCCGCTACGGTCGCGCCTCGAATACCAAATTGAATGGCGTCTGCGTCGCGCGGCGGAATCGCGTAAACCCTCCGCTGGTCACGACTTCGCGCAAGCGCTTCTCTCCCGCTTGCGCGCCAAGCGCCAGCCCGACTTCCTGCGACAACGATGCCGGAGTGCACAAAAGTGTGGATGCCCCGTAAAACGCGCGGCCAATGGGATTGAGATTGTCCTCCAGCTTGTCGCCCGCGAACGGCTCGACGATCATCCACGTTCCGTCCTTCTTGAGCCTGCTGTGGACGTGCGCGGAAGCGCCCGCGGGATCGCCCATGTCGTGCAGGCAATCGAAGAACGTCACGAAGTCATAGTCTTTACCTGGAAAAGATTTTGCGCTGGCCACTTCAAACTTGATGCGCTCGCCCACGCCGGCATCGCGTGCGCGCTGTTTCGCGGTCTCGATGGATTTGTCGTGGTAATCAAATCCGAGAAACTCGGATTTGGGATACGACTTCGCCATCAGAATCGTCGATGCGCCCAAACCACAGCCCACGTCGGCGACACGCGCTCCGCTCTTCAATTTTGCATCGACACCTTCGAGCGACGGAATCCATGCTGCAATGAGATTCGCGGCGTAGCCGGGGCGAAAGAATCTTTCCGTGCCCACAAAAAGCTCGGCATGGTGCTCGTGCCAGCCAAGTCCCTCGCCCGTCTTAAACCTCTCCGTGAGCGCTTCCTCCGCCTTGATCGCAGCGAGCGCCGCTTGAAACGCTCCCGGCATAAACGCCGGGCTGTTGTCGTCCGCCATCGCGAACGCCTGTTCTTCGCTCAAATGAAATTTTCCAGCCGCCGCATCGTACGTCACATAACCGCCGGCGGCTTGCGCACTCAGCCACTCGCGAATGTAACGCTCGGCAGTCCCCGTGCGCTTTGCCAATTCTGCTGGTGTTTGCGGACCGCCGGCCGCGAGCCCTTTGTACAAACCGAGCTTGTCACCCATGCGAATCAACGCCGCGTTAAACGTCGCGCCAAAATCAACCAGCGCTCTTCCAAGAAACTCATTCAGCTTATCCGGATTGATAGCCATTCATTCCTCCGCGATCTAGACGATAGCTGGGTCGAACATCTGCTAGCAATTCTACCCAAGCGCCCGCGCCTCTCAAAAGCAAAGCGCGGGAACCTGGGCCGATTCGAATAGAAGAGAAGATTAGTCTGCGGAAACCGGTTTGGCGCTTCCGGAGAAGTGGATGGTGATCAGGAATCCGTTCGTGCCGTCGTAGGAAAATTTGTGGCCATCGCCCGCGAAAGCCTCATGCTTGCTCTTCCACATGCGGAAGCCTTCGTTGGACTGGGCGCCCCAATACTTTAAGTTGTGAACGACAACTTCGTGGCTCGGATTGTCACCGGCGACGCGCTCCAGGAGGACTTCGCCGTTGCCATTATTCATTTTCGCATGGGCTACGCCAGTTTTGTTGTCGACAGCCCATGAGAATGCGAAGGTCTCCACTCCCTTTTTCTGCCAGGGAATCGGGTAGAGCTGCCCGAGGATGTCAGCCAATGCAGATTGTTGTTCCTTGCTGACGCTGGGATCGAAGTTCACTACCAGCCAAGAATCCTTGCCAGTGCTCCAGTCACTGCCTAGATCGTTAGCGATCCAGACCTTTGCGCCATCCAGCTTGGTCTCTTTGTAATAGCCCTTGTCCACTTTGAGAACGAGGTTCGCTCGGCAGAAATGTTCTTCTGCGTGGTGCTCGCCCATCTCCATGTGATTCGTGGAGTGGGTGTTGAAGTAGCAGGGACAGAACATGTCGCAGCTGCACGCTTCGATGTAGCTGGCGGTCATATCAAAATCGGATTTGGAAGATTTCTCCTGCGCAGAGGAAGTGAAATAGATGAGGCTGGCGGCAAGCGCGAGGAGAGGAAGCATGAGCAGACGGGGTAAACGTAGCATGAACCCTCCTGAAAGATTGTTGAGATGGGGGCCCAAACGAGATTGAAGTGAGTCTACTCCCGAGATTATGCACGAACAAGAGGCAAACGCGCCTGACCTCAGCAGCAGCGGTTGGGACGGGAATAACGGCGATTGATCTGTTCGACGTAAAACTCTTCGGCGTTAAGGGTGCCGCTCTCCGAGTCTTGCCTGCCTTTTGCACGCAGATAACGCTCGTACGCAGCGTCGCCGCACCACTCCCGCAAGCCGCGCCAGAAGCGGCGAAGCGATCGCTTAGCGAATTTTCCGGCCCGCTGCATCCGCATCAGTCGTCTCCGTGCGCTACACCCGTAAATCCTGCGGCCCACTGCGTCGCAACATACGGCGCCTCGTGCAGCACCGCTTGGCGTCGCCCGCTTAACATCGCGTACCACTGGAAGAGCGCTTCCACGAGCAGCACCAGAATCATCAGCGCCAGGACGCCCGTCACGACGGCATCCAGCCGCTGATTGAAAATCAGCCGATGCGTCTCGGCAATTTTCGCTGCTGGAATTTGTCCAGCGGCTATTTGTGCGGCCAGCGAATTCGCTTTCGAAAGAAACCCAAGATTGGGATGCCCATCAAATATTTTCTGATAGCTCGCCGTCATCGTCACCGCTACAAGCATCGCCATCGGCACAAGCGTCACCCAAATCCACCGCAAGCGCTTCATCTTCAGCAAAATCGTGGTGGCCACGACCAGGGCCACCGCCGCCAGCAACTGATTGGAAATTCCAAACAACGGCCACAGCGAATTGATTCCTCCCAGCGGATCGACGACACCTTGATACAAAAAATACCCCCACATCCCCACAATGATCGCGCTCGAAAGCAATATCCCCGGCATCCATCCCGTGCGCGCGAACGGTTTCCACACTCGTCCGCCAAGCTCCTGAACCATGAAGCGGCCCACGCGCGTTCCGGCATCCAGCACAGTGAGAATAAACAGCGCTTCAAACATGATCGCGAAGTGATACCAAATGCTCAGGAGCCGCTCACCGCCGATCGTGCTCGAAAAAATCTGCGCCATCCCAACGGCCAACGAAGGCGCGCCGCCCGCGCGATTGAGCAACGTCTGCTCGCCCACGGAGTGTGCAAGTTGCGTCATGGTCTGCGCGTCGAGTTGGTATCCCCAACTGCTGATCGTGGCTGCAGCCGCTGCCGGCGTTCCGCCCACAATGCTCGCCGGACTGTTAATCGCGAAATAGACGCCCGGCGGCATCGCGCAAGCCGCCACCATGGCCATCACGCCGACGAACGACTCCAGCAGCATCGCGCCATAGCCGATCACTCGCGCATGACTCTCTCGCAGAATCATCTTCGGCGTGGTCCCCGAAGAAATCAGCGAATGAAATCCGCTGATCGCGCCGCACGCAATGGTAATGAAGCAAAACGGAAATACTTTGCCCGCGAATACGGGGCCCGACCCATCGATGAATCGCGTGAGCGGCGGCATCATCATATGGGGGCGGACGAAGAGAATTCCTGCCGCAAGCGAAAATATGGCTCCCGTTTTGATGAACGCGCTCAAGTAATCGCGCGGGGCAAGCAGCAGCCACACCGGAAGAACCGCAGCTGCAAAACCGTACGCGATAATTACAAAAGCTAACGAAACTCCACCGAGCGTGAAAGCGCGGGCCCACGACGGCGACTCCGCCACCCACTGCCCCGCCACCACCGCGAAAAGAACAAGCGCGACGCCGAACAAGGATGCTTCCAGAACGCGCCCAGGCCGGATAAAGCGCAAATACACGCCCAGAAGCAACGCGATGGGAATCGTCATCGCCAGCGTAAAAGTCCCCCACGGCGAAGATTTCAGCGCGTTCACCACTACAAGCGCAACCACCGCCAGCAGAATCACCATGATCGCCAGCACCGCGATCTGTGCGATGAATCCTCCCAGCGCACTCACTTCCTCGCGCGCCATTTGCCCGAGCGTTTTCCCATCGCGCCGGATCGAGCAGAACAAAATAATGAAGTCTTGCACGCATCCCGCGAGCGCCGCTCCGGCAATAAGCCACAGCGTCCCCGGCAAATAACCAAACTGCGCCGCGAGTGTTGGCCCAACGAGCGGGCCCGGCCCGGCAATTGCCGCGAAGTGGTGCCCAAACAAAACCCACTTGTTGGTAGGAACAAAGTCGCGCCCGTCGTCGTGAATCTCGGCCGGCGTGGCGCGCGAATCATCCAACGCCAGCAAGCGCGCCGCGATGAACGCCGAGTACAAGCGGTACGCCACCATGTAACAACAGACCGCCGCGACCACGAACCACGTAGCATTCAACGGTTCGCCGCGATGCAACGCGATCGCACCCAAAGCGCCCGCCCCAGCGATCCCGACGCAAACCCAAACGATGAATTTGAGGATGCCCTTCATTTACTCGGACTGAGTCCTGAACTGGCGCGAATGAATTGCGCCGTGTCCTGCTTCAGTTTCGCCAGCGAAGGCATGTGCGCATAAACCATGTGCCCCGATTCGTAGTACGCCCCGGTCAAATGGCTGCGCAAGGAAGGATCGAGCCCCAGATGGTCAAACGTATAGTCCGCCGCGAAAAACGGCGTAGCCAGATCGTAGTAACCCTTCGCCACGAAAACATGCAGAAACGGATTCTGCGTCATCGCGCTGCGCAGCGTCTCTCCCACATCGACGTAGCGATTCTCATAAGGCTGGAAGCTCCACGGATTTACGCGTCCGGTCAGCACTTCGTACGGCAAATCGCTGTCGAATTTCAGATCGCCCCGCACGTAATCGTTCAAAGTGGCCGTGTACGGCCCGATAATCGCCGCGATGCTCGGATCGTATTCCGGTGAATCTCCGGCCGCGTCCCGGTCGATCCCCGTAAATCGTCCGTCGATGCGCCCCACGGTACGCCGCTCGCTGCGCAGAAGCTCTTTCGTGAAGCGCTCGATTTCCACGCGCATATCGGTGCGCTCGATGTAGTCCGTGGAAAGCCCCGTCAGCCGGGCAAGTTTTTGTACGATTTCTATATGTTTCGCGTTCGGCAGCGCGTCTCCCGCCATCAGCGCGTTGGTGTACTCGCCTTTCGCAAAGTTCTCCGATTCCTCTACGGCTTTGTGCAAATCTCCTTGCAGGTCTGCGGGCAAGCGTTTGTGGTACCACGCGATCGCCGTGTACGTCGGCAGGTAAAGGATATACGGCAAGTCATTGCCGCTATTAAACTCCGCAGTCTCGAAATTCAGAATCGTGGAAACCAAAATGATGCCGTTCAAATACATCCCGTAGCGCTGCTGCAGATAGCCGGAAAGTCCAGCTGCGCGTGTGGTCCCGTAACTCTCACCCGCCAAAAATTTCGGCGACGACCACCGCTTGTTACGCGTCGCGTAAAGCCGGATGAAATCGCCGACGGACCGCACGTCTTCCTGGACGCCATGGAATTGGTCGGCAGATTCGCCCGGGGCCGGCCGGCTGTAACCGGTCGAAACAGGATCGATGAAAACGATGTCCGTAACGTCCAGCAGCGATGATTCGTTGTCCACCAGCTTATACGGCGGGGGCAGCAGCGAACCTGCGTCTCCCATCTCCACGCGCCGCGGGCCAAACGCCCCAAGATGCAGCCACACGGAGGCCGATCCCGGTCCTCCATTGAACGTAAACATCACCGGCCGCCGCGCCACGTCGCTCACATCGTCCCGCGTGTACGCCACGTAGAAGACACTCGCCTTCGGCTTCCCTTCTTCGTCTTTCATCACCAGCATCCCCGCTGTCGCCGTGTACTTGATCTCCTGTCCGCCGATGCGCGCTGAATGTTTCGTCTGGACAACCTTATCTTCCGGCACTGGCGGCGTTTTCTTCTCTGCTTCTTTCGCAGGCTCGACAGCTTTGTCGCCTGGCTTCGGCGGCACAGCCGGAGCTGGCGCCGTCTGCTGCGCGAATGCCAACGAAGTTCCAAAAAGCATCAGTGCGGCGCAGCTCAATCCCAGATAGCGAAATTTCATCGGCAATACGCTCCTCTTAGTCGACGTGCGGAAATCGCAGAACGTCCCGCGGCATCGTATGCGAGTGCCGCAGCTTCGTCAATCCGCGCACGCCTCGTCACTTGCCTCCGCAGTTTTGCAATTTCTCTTGTACCGCGCTGGCGTCTCTATAGAATGCTGCCACGACACCGACATCTGTGCTTCGAGGAGCATTCATGCGCCCAGCCCGTCCACGGCTAACCGTGTACCTGAGCATCGCCACGTTCCTTTTGGTATCGCCCATCACTGGCGGCCAGCAGAAAGAAGATCTTCCCCATCCGAAAACTCTTTCAGATCTGCAAAAAGTGATGAAAAATGTGATCGACAAAGCTCATCTCCCCGGCGCAGGTGTCGCGCTCGTCTCAAACGGCGAGGTGCTTTGGTGCGGCGGATTTGGAAAAGCGGACCTCGCCTCCGGCCGCGAAGTGACTTGTGACACCGAGTTTCGCGTCGGCTCCATCAGCAAGTCCTTTGTCGCGCTCGCGCTTCTGAAGCTGCAGGAAGAAGGAAAAATCAATCTCGAAGCGCGCTTGCAGGATGTCGCTCCGGAAGTCCCGGTCGGCAATCGCTGGGAGTCCAGCAATCCCGTGCGCATCGTCAATCTGCTCGAGCACACCGCCGGATTCGACGACATGGAAGCGGCTGAAATCTACAACTTCGACGACCGCTACGATTTTCCGCTTCTCGAAGTTTTCAAACGCTTCCAGGAACCGCAAGACGTTCGCTGGCCTCCGGGCACGCGCATGTCTTACTCCAATCCGGGCTTCGGCATTGCCGGCTACTTGATCGAAAAGGTCACGGGAACTCCCTTTGATCAATACATTCGCCAAACGATTCTTCGGCCGCTGGGCATGGCCAACGCCGATTTCCCATTTACCGACGCGAATAAAGCTCTCCTCGCCACTCCTTACGATGGCGATCCACCGCGCGCCCTCCAGGGCTATCCATACATTTACCTGCGTCCCGCGGGCGATCTGAAGACCTCACCCGGCGAACTGGCGAAGCTGGTCCAATTCTTACTTCGCCGCGGAAGAACACCGGAAGCGCAAATCGTGAAGCCGGAGTCCATCATCCGCATGGAATCGGTCGAGTCGACGCTGGCTGCAAAAAACGGCCTGCGCCTCGGCTATGGCCTCGCGAATTATACGGGAGTGGAGGGAGGCGTCGTCACTCACGGCCACGACGGCGGCATCGACGGTTTCATCTCTTCGTATCGCTACATGCCGGAACAAAATTGGGGCTACGTCGTTCTGCTCAACAGCACGCAGTCATATCAGGCGCTGGTGGATTTAAACCGGCTGGCCATCGATTTTCTGTCCAAGGATTTTCCCAAGCCGCAGCAGCCGGCGGTCTCTATTCCCGCAGGTGAGCTCGAGAAATTTGCAGGCTACTACGCGCCAGGCGCGCCGCGGTCACAGCTATTGTCATTCGTGGAAGATTTGTCTGGCGGCCTACGCATCCGCGTCGTCAATGAACAGCTCACACGCTCCGGCCTTTTCGGCAAACCAGAACCCCTGATTCCGGTCGGCAAGAATTTTTTTCGCGGCGAAAAGGAGCCCGAAGCAACTTCGGTTTTTTTCACCGACGGCGCAGGCCTGATGGTCCTTTCCGTACAGGGTTCGGAAGGTTTTTCCTATGGCGAGCGCACCAACATTGCCTGGACTTACGCGCGCCTTGCCCTTCTTGTCCTCTGCGTGGTCCTGATGGCCACTTCCCTGCTCTTCGCGATCGTTTGGATTCTGCGGAAATTGTTTGGCGGAATGAAAGACGTGCGGCATTTGGCGGTGCGCGCGATTCCGCTTCTTGCGACGCTGTCTTTTGTGGGGCTGGTATTTTGTTTCACCAAACTTGGCGGCGCGGATACCGGAAAGCTCACCGTTTGGACCGTGGGCATTTTCGCGATGAGTATTTTATTTCCGCTTCTCTCGCTCTACGGCCTCTTCCTCACTGTTCGCGTTCCACAAAACGAGATTCACAAAGGCGCGCGCATTCACTCTCTGCTCGTCGCCCTGGCCTGCTGCACAGTGACCGTGTTTATCGCCTCGTGGCACCTCATCGGTCTCCGCCTCTGGGCGCCGTGATCCCGGAAAGCAAAAAGGTACGCTACTCTTCAAAAGCAAACTCCGCACTGCGCAACAATCTAGTCTCCTCCAGAGGGGGCGGGAGGGTAGCCTCCAAAGCCGCCTGCATCGTTTCTCCGCAAACCGAGAATAGCGAGCGCTCGATACCACGCTGCACGGAAGCGATAGGGTCGCGCCACTTGAATGGGCACTGGCGCCTCACCAAAACGCGCGGACTTGCTTTCCACCGCCACGCCTGCTTGCTGCCAGCGCAACAGGATGTGCGCCAAATCTTCTGGAGGTTGCACTCGAAAGGTATCGTGAACGAAAACCACCCTCTTGATTCCCTTGGATAATAAAAACCTTGCCGATGGAAAATCCTGAGGAAAAGCCATCCACCGATTGTCGAACGCCATGTCATCGCTCGGTACGCTGATCATTCTCTTGGAATCGAGCAAAAAAGCCGGTGGCGCGTCAGCCGCGAGCTTTGCCAATTGCAGAGGCTTCGCTCCCTGGCATAACGCGAGAAGCAGGCCGCGCATATCCACCACGGTTGACGATCGTAGCGCTCCTTTCTCCACTACGGAAAGATTGGGTGGAATCATTGCGCCAACACTAGGTCCGGGCGACCCATCAATCACGGGAACCGGACGAAAACCAAATTCCAGAAGGGCAATGCCGTAGTTAATGGTATCAGCCCCTGGGAGGTCGGCGACAATGGCGAGATTGCGTTCGGCTCCTTCGTGTATCCATTCCAGCGAAAATGGGGGTATCTGCGCGCGAGCAGAGACGTCGCGGCAAGTCAATTCTGCGAACGGAACAGGCAAGACCCACGGTGACCAGATCGAATCCGCAGGCGCCCAGATCGCATAGAGCTGCTCCGGCGTCATACTCTTGTTCCTTCCGCCGTCGCCCGAATCAGCACGGCTACATCCTGAGCGCCTTGCGTGATGATCGGTTTGTCGGCAATTCGCCCATAGAAGCCGGCCGCTTTGCCGCCGATGGTGAAGACGCCAATGCAAGGAAACTTTTCTCCGCCTGGTGTCATCACGGGAAGAATCTCGAACCGCTCTTGAGCCACCCACTGCTGCGGATTCCCGCGGGCTTCTTGAGCGATTTTCTGAAAATCGGATTCAGCCGTAACCCCTCGGATACCGATCCGCTCTCCAACTCGTCCGAGGGCGGGCTTTAGAACCCACGTATCATCCGGAGGGATTTTCATGTCGGAAACTTCGACGGTCTGCGGCAGCAGACTGCGCCAGGTGGATAGGTTCGTGTGAAGCTCCGCCCAAACCAGCGGGAAGCGCTTCGTTTGCAGAACAAGCGCGAATCCAGGATTGCTCACCGGGACGTTTGTCTTCTCGAAGTACGCCTTCCAGGAATCTTCTCGCCCAAGATTCGGAAGCCATTCCGCGGGAAAAAACCGGACAATCGCATCGGGCCGGCCGGAGGCAAAGCGCGCCTGAATCTCCGCCCGTCCGCCCTCCCAGTACAAATGAGCGGGGCTGAGCAAACTCGTACGCAGGCCAAGCGTGGAGAAGCAGCGCGCGAGGTGCTGCATCACCTGGCGATCGTCGCTATAGGCGGTTGCGTGCACGAGCGCTACCAGGCCGTCCTCTCCTACGGCGTTGCGAACCGATCGTGCATAGAGCTCCGATGTGCATGGCGGCGCGGTGGCTCCTGCCATTTCCCCCGCAAAAAGGGCATTCCATCCGCTCGCTTCGATGAATCCACCGGGTACGTCCGCATTCACTTCGGAGATTCGCCATCCAGCAGGCGTCGAATGAAAATCAAATCGCATGACGCGCAGCGCGTGATTTCCCGGGCTCATTCTCGGCGCATTCCGCAATTTTTTCTGAATTTCTGGCGGCAAACCTAGTCGGCCGATGAGGTGCGGCCTCTCCAGAATTTCTTCTTCGGCGGCAAGCGCTTCGCGCGCAAGTGCTTCAGCCATTTCGTTGAGCGAGAGAGCGGTGCCCGGTTCGATAACCAACGGAAAAGGAGAGAGCACTGAATGGTCTTCGCATTGCACGTCCCACTTGCAGAAATCAAAGATTGCTCGTGTCCGCAGTGGAATCCACCGTTCAGGGCTCAAGGTCTTTCCCGCGCAGTAGGGCGACGCCGTCAATAGATTCCCCGCTTCCAGGCATATCCGGCTGTGCAAACCACGTACACAACCGCAAGGATCATCGAACTGCGGGCCCTGTTCCATGAATGGTCTGGTCCGAGCGTGCGCAGCTGGCGCTCTAGGAACGCAACCAGTACTGCGAATGCCGCGGCGGGCCACGCGCATCCCGCGAAATCGCGCGCGGTTGCAGTCGCTGATTTCCAATTGCCGCTGACTGCGTCTCCCAGCACGATTCCGTTGGCCACAAGCCAACCACATAGTCGGATTCCGATTCCCACATTGCGGTCAATCGTTATGGTGTCAGTGAGGGAAGCGGCATGGTCGATAAGAAACCACAACAGGAGCAAAGTAAATGTGGAAAGAAACGCGCAGAGAGTCACCACTTCCGGGCCCGGCCCGTTGCCAACATTCGCGCCAGCAAAACAAAAGGCTGTGCCAATCAGCTGGCCGGAGATGACCCAGGCTGCTGCGGGGTTTCCACGCTCAAGCACGTCGTCGCGCGCGCTAACTCCGAGCAGTCCGAAAACCAATTGGGTGAGACCCAGCCAACTCGCGCCAAACATGAGGTAGAGCACAACCGTGGTCGGATCAGATTTGACGTTGTAAGCCGACAAGCGTTTCAGGATCGCGAAAAGAAAAATCGCGCAAAAGACGGGAACCAGGGCCAACGCCACTCGGCCCCGGCGCGATGCGCCGAGAGTTCGGCCCAGCTGGAGAGAGTAATACCAGCGGCCCCATAACACGATCGTCAGGGGAACACTCAGGTCCAGCAATACATCCATCTAGCCAAACTCCTTCGGGAGCAACTCCTCTCTTCCCAAAAAATGGCGTGCAGTGTGAGATTTAAGGCTTAGAGAAAATGAATGCAAGAAAATAATGTATGTCGCAACAAAAAAAGTGCTGGCTTACGCCACGCGGCGATCACACTTATTCGTGTCATTAGCGGCCGCGCGCTATTCCGTACAGCCGTAAAACCTGTTGGACGCATCGAGAATGCGCGCAAGCGCATCATGCGGGCGTTTCTCGTCCGACGGCAAAATATCCCAACCGGTGAAGACGGCGACGATGTCATATTCGGGCAAAACGATCAGTTGCTGGCCGCCGAATCCGCGCGCCCACCACGTTATGTCCTCGGGCGAACTGCCGATAGGTTGCAGCCACCACTGATAGCCGTATTTCCAGTCGCCTCCGGAGACAGCCACGTGCGGCGCAACGGAATCCTTGATCCACGCGGAGGAAACTATTTCCTTCCCCTGCCACATTCCGTCTTTGAGAAAAAGCTGACCGATCTTTGCAAGATCGTGCGCGGAGAGATACAGACCGCCTTCTGTGTCCGGCAAACCGGTTGGCGAATGTTTCCAGTAATAGTGCATGCCCAGCGGTTTGAAGAGATGTTCCGCGGCGTATTCATCGATATTCTTGCCGGTCACTTTCTTGAAGATCTGCGCCAGTAGGATCGTCGCGCCGCTGTTGTACACGAATTTCTTGCCCGGTTCGTCCGCCATCGGCAGGTCGATCACGTACTGCACCCAATCATGGCTCCCTTCCATGATATCCGCCGAGTTTTTTGGATCGTCGTACGCCACTTCTTCGTTCCACTGCAGGCCCGCTGTCATCGTCAGCAAATGGCGAATCGTGATCCGTTTTTTCCGATCATCGAGGTTCGCGATCTTTTTTACCCCCAAAAATTGCACGATGGGCGCGTCCAGGCCAGCGGTGAACTCGTTCCGCGTTCTCGCGATTCCAAACGTGATCGATGTGAGCGTTTTTGAAACCGACTGCATCGTATGCATGTCGCCGCGCTGGTAGAAGGGATGGAATTCCGTACTGAAATAATTGTACGGGCCGTGCAAGTCATGATTCAGCGGGCCCTCTTTTTTGGCGCGCTCGCCGTAAATCTGGCCGTAGTCGTGTGGATAGGATTTGTCGAAGACGGCCGTGCCGCAGCGCAGGACGAGCATGCTGTCCACGAGTCCGTATTTCCCGCTCGTTAGATCAGCGTCGAACGCGGCGAGTTTTGCGGGATCGATGCTAAATTCCTTTGGAGCGCCTTTCGGCCAGTCTTTTGTTGACGCCGGTTCTTGCGCGATCGCGGCGATGCCACCGCAGCTTTGGATGAATAGAACGAGCGCCGCTGCCACGACACACTTCCTTGCAAGTCCCATCTCCCTCGAACACTGCACGGCTCTTTTTTTCATTGCTTCTCCAAACTCCTGCGAATCTCAATCTTGCAGCGAAGTAAATCGCAGCAGCGGGTAGAGATCGCGGAATGTCTTCGCAATCTCTCGCGGAAAAGTGGCGCGCGTGGCGTCCGCCGCTTTCAGCTTCCGCCGCACGATCCATCCTTGAAGTTTTTCCCAATCAAGGGAATTTGCTGGCCACCCCTTGCGCTGTGTCCACTCTTTCTTTTCTACCGAATACCAATAGCTTTCGTAGCGCCGCCCAAGTCTCTTTTTCTGCTGCCCGAGCCATTTCGGTTGGGCCGTCACCCGCGCGTCCGCGATCATCCCAATCGCGGATTCCTTGCGTTTCATTCCGTTGTAAATGCGGAATCCAACGGTCACCACATTCGCGGAAATTCCCGTGTACAGCTGGCCGGTTTCACCTTCGCCGGGAAACGATGCGGAGAATTTCAGATACATTTGCGCGCGATACGGAGTCTTGTCTTTCGCGAAACGAATGTCCCGGTTGATGCGCGAGAAATTCGCGCCCGTGCGCCCGGTGGTGTCAAAGCGCGAATCGAGTTGCAGCACGGTGGGGCTAAGTTCTTCGAGCAGGCGGCGGAAAGGCTGCACGATGAATTGCTGGTAGCGCTCGCGGTTGGCGTCCATCCACACTTTGCGGTTGTTGCGCGCCAAGTCGCGAAAGAACTGAAACGTCGCGCGCGTAAAAATCGGCCCTTGCTTTGCCATGCGTGGCCCTCGATGCGGTTTGGTGGGGACAAGAGTACACGATTCCCAATCGGCGTCAATTGGACTATCCTTTGCCACTTGCCGAGATGAGTGACAGTCGCACGCAATTCCAGTTCCATGCAAAGCGAGGACGAGATGAAGCAACGGAAATGGCTTGTGGCGGGAATTTTTCTGGCAGGCATGCGTGCGGGTACCGGGTTGACCCCTCTCGCTCTTATTGTGGCAGCCGCGCTGGAGCCTGTGCCACTTTGGCGCTTGCGGCTGCGCGTCGCGGGCGCTAGCCTGCTGGAATGAGCCAGTTTAGACCTACAGATAGAACGACAGTGCGGCGGAAGCCAGATCGCGGAACCTTCGACCGCGAAACCATTTACAGTATTCTGGATCAGGCGTTTGTTTGTCACGTCGGCTTTGTGGTGGATGGGACGCCCTTTGTCGTGCCGACAAATTATGTGCGCGTAGGCGACAAACTTTTTCTGCACGGCTCGACGGCGAGCCGATTGATGAAGACGCTGGGGAGCGGAGCGCCGTTTTGCCTCAGCGTAACGCTGCTGGACGGGATTGTTTTTTCGCCTACCGCTACGGGGCACTCGGTGAATTACCGGTCGGTCGTGGTGATGGGCAAAGCCGAGCCGATCGAGGATCCGGCGGCTAAGCTGGCGGCGATGCGCGACTTCGTCGAGTACGTACTGCGTGGGCGCTGGGCCACCGTGCGCCCCCCGAGCGAGCAAGAGCTGAAAGGCACGATGGTGCTGGCCGTCCCTCTGGTCGAAGCATCCGCCAAGGTGCGTACAGGCTTTGCGGTGGACGACGACAAGGAATACGCCGGTGGGGCCTGGACGGGGGTTCTGCCGTTCAAGTGGACACCTGGAGAGCCGATCCGAGACCCCCGCGGCGACGCGGCGATTCCGGTGCCTGCGAACGTGAAGCGCTATTCCCGGCCCCAATAGGGGCCAATGGGGAGCTTCGTCCGGAGTGACGGGATGCTCCCGGTCTATCTTGTCAGGGATGTGCCGGGTCTGTACGACCCCTCAGGCAGACCCGTCCCCCTCTCCCTTTTTCTGTAACTGTTGATTCTGAATGGCTTAACAACTTCCGTAAGTCATTTAGAATGAACACTTCCAGGAAATCTTGGAAATGTTGATTTTAAAAGAGTTGCGTAGCTAGAAAAACCGGTGAAACACGACAAAACGCGGTGTTTTCTGGTCCGTTCATTTTAAAAGACTTAGATGAGATTTGGGTGGAGACGCTGAAAATAAAAAAGCGGCAGAAGGTCTGCCGCGCTCCACGTAGGAACAATCTTGCAAACCCGAGTATACCACAGAATAGGAAAAAAGCAAAGAGCATTTTGAGGGACTGCTGAACAGGGCAAAGCTGGACGGCGGCTGGTAATCTCCCGTTGACGGCCAACAGGGATGTGCCAGACTCGCGTTTTCTCCCGTTGACCGTCTAAAGGAGAGCTGTCATCTTTCAACCTCAAATTCCTCAAGGAACACTCCAAATGCTCGGGCGGACGACGGACCAGGCTATGCGCGCATTTTGCGGTGCGCTGATAGGGCGTCCGACGGCGCTTTTCCACGGCCGCCGTCTGGAAGAGGAATTGGATGCGGAAGCGCAGCCGCACCTGGAGATGGCTGCAGGGGTGAACACGAGCAGCTGGATGAGCGCAGAACAGGTGCGGAAGCGGCGCGGCGCGAGGCGGGGCGAAATTTCGGAGGCGTAGAGCGGAGCACAGAGCTTTATCGCGAGCAGAGGGGAGTGCCCATGATTGAAACCACATTACAAGACCTGCGATTTGGATTGCGCATGCTGTGGCGCAGCCCGGGCTTTTCCATACTGGCGATTCTGTGTCTGACTTTGGGGATTGGAGCGAACGCAGCGGTATTTAGCTGGGTCGAGGGGATTTTGTTTCGTCCGTACCCGGCAGTGACGCACCAGGAGCGATTGGTGGCGCTTTCCGGAGCGGCGCGTGGCGAAACGGGAGCTACCGCGCTGTCGTGGCCGGATTTTGTGGATTTGGAGAGGAACTGCGCGCTCTTTGACACCCTCTTTGTGAGCAAAATCACGGGGACGACGCTTAGCATCGGCGACCGCGCGGAGCGGACGACGGGGAGTATCGTATCGGCGAATTATTTTGATGCTATCGGGGTGCGTCCAATTCTTGGGCGCGGATTCGAACCGGGCGAAGACACAGGACGCAGCGCGCATCCGGTGACGGTGATCAGCTATCAGTTGTGGCAAGGACGGTTCAAGGGCGATCCGGGGATCATTGGGAAAACGCAACGGCTCAACGGCGTGGTGCACACAATCGTGGGGGTGACGCCAGAGGGGTTTTACGGGACGTTCGTGGGCTGGGCAATGAACTTCTGGGTGCCCGCCTCGATGGAGGAAATCTTTGAATCGGGCGGGTACAAGCTGGAGGATCGCAGCGCTCGGTGGATTGAATCGTATGGACGACTGAAGCCGGGGGTCACTCGCCAGCAAGCGCAAGAAGAAATTTCGGCTGTTGCGAAACGGCTGGAGGCCGACTATCCGGACACGAATCGCGGGCGCAGTATGCAACTGTGGCCATTGTGGCAAACGCCGTTCAATAACGCACGAACACTGCTGCCGACTCTGGAAATCATGCTTGCTGTTGTGTTTTTTGTATTGCTCATCGCGTGCGCGAACGTTGGGAATCTGCTGCTGGTAAGGTCGTTCGCGCGACGTCACGAAATGACAGTACGGCAGGCGATCGGCGCGAGCCGTGGGCGGCTGTTGAAACAACTTTTGACCGAGGCCGTGATCCTTTCGGCGTTTGGCGCTGTGGGGGGCTTGCTGGTGGCGTATTGGTGCCGTCATGCGCTGGCGTTGCTCTTTCCGGCGCGGGCAGGCGTGTCCATGCACCTGCCCGGGGAAATTGATTGGCGCGTGCTGGCGCTGAGCGCTGGCGTGTGCGTGATTGCGACCTTGGTGGTCGGGCTGGTTCCCGCGCTGCAGAGTGGAAAGATCGATCTTGCCGGGGCGCTGAAGTCCGATTCGGCGGGCGTGGTTGGAAGCCGTGGAAGAGCGCGGGTTCGTTCGGGTTTAGTTGTGGTGCAGGTGTCGCTGAGTTTCGTTCTGCTGGTGGGAGCAGGGTTGCTGTTGCAAAGCCTGCAGAAAATCCGCAATTCCAGCCCGGGATTTTCCACGCATGGCGTGCTCTCCACTGCCGTGGATTTGGTGTCGGCGGGCTATGATGCACAACGCGCGAAGAATTTCCAGGACGAGCTGATGGATCGCGTGCAGGCGCTGCCCGGCGTCGAGTCGGCCGTTTTCGCACGGGCCACGCCGTTGGGCTATGGAAGTTATTCTGAGAGTCCAATTGCCGTGGACGGCTATCAACCTCCACCGGAAGAGCAGCCTACCGTTGAGTACAACGAAGTCGGGCCGGACTATTTCGTGACGATGGGGATTCCGCTGGTATCGGGGCGGGAGTTCACGCGCGCGGACGATGAGAAAGCGGCGCTGGTTGCCGTAGTGAATGAGACGATGGCCGCGCGGTATTGGCGCGGTAAAGATCCGATTGGCGAGCGGGTGCAAGTGAAAGGCCGGTGGATGCGAGTGGTCGGCGTGGTGAAAGATTCCAAGTACCAGAGCGTCCGGGAAACGCCGAAGCCATTTTTCTATGTGCCGTGGCGGCAGAATTTCACTGTTGGGGGTGGGTTGTACGTGCGAACTCCGCTGAGCCCTGACACGATGGCGACGGCGCTGGCGCGCGAGGTGCATGCGCTGGACGGTAACCTGGCTCCGTACGAAATGATCACGATGCAGGAGCAGGTGGATCGCTCGACATCGCCACAACTGGTGGCGGTAACTCTAGTTGGTGTTTTGGGCGCGCTGGCGCTGCTGCTCGCAGCCATCGGGTTGTATGGCGTGATGTCCTACGCGGTGTCGCAAAGCACGCGTGAGCTGGGGTTGCGCATGGCCCTTGGCGCGGACGCGTCGAATGTGCTGCGGCTGGTCATGTCACGGGGCTTGACGTTAATGTTTGGCGGCGTGTTACTGGGCGCAGCGGTGGCGCTTGGGTTGACGCGGTTGATGGGCAATATGCTTTACCGAGTGAGCCCACGCGACCCGCTGGCGTTTGGAGCGGCGTTCGCGGTAATGACGGTCGCGGCGCTGGCGGCGTGTTGTTTGCCGGCGTGGCGGGCGACGCGGACCGATCCGGCGCGGGCGCTGCGGGAATAATTCTCTACATTTGCATCGAGGCGTTCTGCTTCGAAGATTGAGCCTCTACTTTTTGGCAGTAGAGCCGGCGAAGGCCGTGGCTACGCCGAGGGATATGAGCATTCCGCCGGAGACGTAGCGCTGGGTGCGCATCCAGCGTGGGTTGCCGCGGAGGCGGTGAGCTACCGTGCCGGAGAAATAGGCCCAGAGGCTGTCGCTGAACGTTCCCATACAGGCGAAAAGAATGCCGAGAGACAGGATTTGTGTGGCGACGTGTCCGCGGGATGGGTCGATGAATTGAGGTAGGAAGGCGAAGAAGAAGAGAGCGGTTTTAGGATTGAGGACGTTTACGATGATGCCTTGCGCGAAGACGCGGATGAGGGTGGTTCGCGGGGCGTCGGAAGAAGCGTCGAAGGATTCGTCGCGGCGAAGTTTTTGTACACCTAGATAGATGAGATAGGCAGCGCCTAAATACTTTGCGACGCTGAAGGCGGTGGCCGAAGAGACGAGGAGAGCGGATAGGCCGACGGCGGCTGCGGCGGTGTGGATGAGTGTGCCGATGCCGATGCCGAGGGCGGAGACGAGGCCAGCGTTGCGGCTGTGGCCGATGCTACGGCCGACGATGTAGAAGACGGCGGGGCCGGGGATGGCGAGGAGCAGGGCGGCGGCGCTGATGAAGATTAAGAGTGAGGCGTGGCTGGGGAACATAGCTGTTTAGACGGGCCGCTACGCAGCGGTGAGCAGGATCGGCTCGCGCTTAGTGATGACGATGGTGTGCTCGTAGTGGGCGGAGAGGCTGCCGTCGGCAGTGCGCACGGTCCAGCCGTCGCGGTCGAGGGAGACGTTGCTTGTGCCGGCGGCGATGATGGGCTCGATGGTGATGACTAGGCCTTCGGTTAGGAGATGGCGGGCGCTGGGCTCGGCGTAATTGGGGACGCTCGGCTCTTCGTGAATGGTTTGGCCTACGCCGTGGCCGCCTAGTTCGCGGATGACTTGGAAGCCGCGGCGGCGGACTTCACGCTCGACGGCACGGCCGATGTCTTTGGTGCGGTTGCCGGGGCGGGCAAAGGAGAGGGCTTGACGGAAGGCACGTTCGGCGCAGTGGGCTAGCTCGCGGGATTTTTCTTGGGTGGGCGGGACTTGGATGGTGACGGCGGAGTCGGTGTGGTAGCCGTCTTTGACGGCGGTGAGGTCGAGTTTGACGAGATCGCCGGGTTGGATGGTGCGCGGGCCGGGGATGCCGTGGACGACTTCGTCGTTGATGGAGATGCAGACGTCGCCGGGAAAATTGTAGATGAGCGGAGGGGAGGATTGGGCGCCGTTTTCGGCGAGGATGCGCGCGCCGATTTCAGAAAGTTCTGCCGTGGTGACGCCGGGGCGAACGGCTGCGGACATGGCGCGAAGGGCTTTTGCGACGATTCGGCCGCAGGCGCGGAGTTTTTCGAGTTGTTCGGCTGAGGTGATGGACATGGTGCTTTAAGTGAGCGGCTGGCGGTTAGGCGAGGGCAAGGCGGCCACGAGGAGACGGAATGGGACGGCCAAGATCTTGAGCGGTTTCGATCCATTCCTTAACGATGATTTCGACGTTGGCGAGTGCCTCCTTGTGGGTTTTTCCGTCGGCTGCACACCCCGGGAGCTCAGGGACTTCAGCGATGAAGGCGTCGTCGGCCTGACTCCAGTAGATGATAATTTCGTATTTAATCATCGGCTTCTCCCGCCAAGCGATAGTTAATTATAACATTCCGGACCTGCTTGACTTGATAGGGCTTGCACTTGCTTCCCACAGGCTGCAAGTTGAGGATTTCTGTGATACCAGTGCGGTACAAAAATGTGGTGACTACCCTTGACGCGTTCTTTTGAAATCCGAGAAGCTTCAGAAGTTGACCATTCCCGAGAACGGGATGTTTGCGTCGGAATCCGCCCGGAGAATTCGTTCGAGCAGTTTGTGAGTACGCGCCATAGTTGTACGAGGGGCCAAAGCCTACCGCAGATAGAAATTTGTAGCAAGAAAGCCGAACAACTAGTGGCAGCCGCAACCGCCGCCGCAGCAGGAGCCGCCGCCGGAGGAATTGCCGGACGGAGCAGAGGAGCCGCCCGAACCGGCTGTGGCGAAGACGGAGAGTTGGATGGTGGCTTTTTTGCTGGCGCACTTGGGGCAGGAGATTTCTTGCTGCTTGTTGATGACGATTTTCTCGAATTGGGCTTGGCAGTCGTCGCAAACGTATTCGTATATTGGCATTGGTATAGTCCCCGGAATGGCGTTCTCAATGATTATAGCAGGATAGGCAGGCTTTCCCTCTGGCGGGAATCTCAAGAATCGTTTGCCGCCGCCAGGCGTCTATTTCATTCTAGCTGGCCAAATGCGCAAATTCTAGAAAATGCAATTGGCAAATGCGCGCCGGGCAGTCTCCGACGGGCTAACTAGTGTCCGCTGCCGGATATTGTTGGAGGGACGAAAGCATGGATCGATTGCTCAGGTTGGGGCGTTTTTTGTTTGCAATACCGATGATGGGGTTCGGGATTCAGTACATCGTATACGGGAATTACTTGGGTGGATTGCCTCCTGTGCCGCCGTGGGCACCGGGAGGTGCAGTTGGAGCGTATTTAACGGGGGCGGTGCTGATCGCCACCGGTGTGAGCATCATCGCCAATTGGAAGGCGCGGTTTTCTGCCGCGATTCTGGGGCTAGTGTTTCTCTTGTGTGTGTTGCTGCTGCATACGTGGAGGCTCAGCTCGCTGATAGAGAATGGGACTGATCGGACGCGAGCGTTGGAGCCACTGGCATTGGCGGGGGCGGCGTTAATGTTGGCGGGAACGCTGACGGACGATTGGCCCAATTCCCGAGGGTGGAACGCGGCGGTGGAATGGCTGAGCAAGCTGGGGCGCTGGTTTTTTGCTGGGTCGATGGTGATCTTTGGCGTACAGCATTTTATGTATGCCGGGTTCATTGCGACGCTGGTGACGCCGTGGATTCCGGGGCATTT
>Ga0307478_10001394_pt1 | contig 21001 bp, 16 predicted proteins | sample atmos_gasesECM4C_2_FD_203713 | JGI IMG/M metagenome (GOLD analysis project Ga0307478, IMG submission 203713) | Hardwood forest soil microbial communities from Morgan-Monroe State Forest, Indiana, United States - atmos_gasesECM4C_05 | ecosystem: Environmental > Terrestrial > Soil > Temperate... | reverse complement strand
TCGAATTCGTCCGGCTGCTGCAGCGGCGCGCTGGCCGGCAGCGTATGCCACTGCATATCCAGTTCGGCGGCGGCCAGCAGTTCCGTCAGCATATATCCCTGATTGAAAGTACGCGCCTTCCTCACCTTCGCGACCAACTCCGCGGGCATCGGCGCGCCTGTTTTGTAATGCTTCGCGTAGTGCTCGAACACCGCCGGATAAAGCGCCCAATGCTCGTTAAATTGCGAAGGGAACTCCACAAAATCCCGCGGCGTGGAAGTGCCGGAGAGGCTCGGGTACTCCGTGTTCGCGAACATGCCGTGCAGTGCATGCCCGAATTCGTGGAACATCGTTGTCACATCGCTGAAGCTGATGAGTGCCGGCTCGCCGGGCGCGGGCTTGGAGAAGTTCGCCACGTTGAAAACCACCGGCAGATCTCCCAGTAGCTTCGACTGATCCACGAAGTTGCTCATCCACGCGCCGCCGCTCTTGTTGTCGCGCTTGAAATAGTCGCAATAGAAAAGCGCGAGCGGTTTGCCATCGGCGTCGGAAACTTCGAAGACGCGCACATCCGCTTGGTACACGGGGATGTCTTTCCGTTCCTTGAACGTGATCCCGTAAAGCTGGTTGGCCGCGTAAAAGACCCCGTTTTCCAGCACATTATTCAGCTCGAAGTACGGTTTCACATCCGCGTCGTTCAGGTCGTACTTCGCCTTGCGCACTTGTTCAGAGTAAAAATTCCAGTCCCAGGGCTCAAGGGTGAAGTCGCCCTTCTGTGCGTCAATCAGGCTCTGTATGTCCTTGCCCTCGCTCGCCGCCTTGGCGGTGGCGCCCGGCACCAGCGCATCCAGGAACTTCAACGCAGCTTCGGGCGTCTTCGCCATCTGATCTTGCAGCTTCCATGCTGCGTGGTTGGGGAACCCAAGCAGTTGCGCGGCCCGCGCGCGTAGCTGCGCAAGATGTGCGATCGTGTCGCGCGTGTCGTTGGCATCTCCCAGCTCTGTGCGATTCCACGATTTTTCGAAGAGCGCCTTGCGCGCGTCACGATCGCTCAGCTGAGCGAGATCCGGTTGCTGTGTCGTATTTTGCAACGCCAGCACGTAGCCTTCGTGCTTGCGCTCATCCGCCGTCTGCTTTGCAGCGGCAACTTGCGCGTCGCTTAAACCAGCAAGCGCGCTCTTGTCCATCGTGACGTAGGCGCTGTCTTTGGTCGCCGCCAGAAGCCTGGTCGAAAAAGTATTCGAGAGCGTCGAGATTTCCTCGTTCAGCTTCTTTAGTTCGGTCTTGTCGGCATCCGAGAGGTTTGCGCCGGAATGTACGAACTCATCGTAAGTGATCTTGAGAAGTCGCTGCGATTCCGGATCGAGCTTCAATGTCTCGCGCTCGTTGTACACCGCGCTGACGCGCGCAAAAAGCTTCGCGTTGAGGTAAATCGCGTCGTGATGCGCTGCGAGCTTCGGCGCTACTTCTGCGCGGACTTTCAGCAGCACAGGATCCGTATTCGCTTCGCTGACCGCGCCGAATGCGGCAGACGCGCGTTTCAGAAGTTGCCCAGTCTTCTCCATCGCCACGAGAGTGTTTTCGAAAGTCGGCGGCGCCGGATTGTCGGCGATCGTCTGAATTTCGACAATCTCCCGGGCCATGCCCGCTTCGATAGCCGGCCGATAATCCTCGTCCTTGATTTTGTCGAAGGGCGGCGCGTGAAATGGCAGCGTGCTGGGCTCGTAAAACGGGTTCGACGGGCCGAACTTCGTATCCGTTGCGTTTGCTGCGCCTAAGCTGCTTCCCGCTGCGACCGCACCGGCGGTAAATAGAATAGTCATGTGTTTAAGCAAAACCTTCCGATAGTGTAGTGGCATAAGTTGTATCGGCACCAATTGCCTCAGCCATTGATTGTACGGGAAACGCTGCGCCTGTCACAACAACTCACGCTACGTGCTGCCGGCCTTTTCTCTGCTACCCAAGGCGCGCGAATATGACCGCTGTGTCCGCTTTCGCCCACGCTCCACGGCGGCAAGGGGTTCGGGCGTGCGTCGATGAAACACTTCCTGCAATGCGATCGCCGTCAGAAGCAGCACAATCGGATCGATCGGCAGACGATAACGCGGCAGGGACAATGTGAGGTAATAGGCCCACGGGTAGACCACCGGGAACGCAGCAACTGGAAACCAGAATGCGCTGTGACTGCGAAAAAGAACGCAAATGCCACAAAGTGCGCCCAGCGCGGCAAGCAAATTGAACGCCAGAATGAAGCGGAACCCCAGCGATGGCGTCTCGATAAAATCCCTCAGCGGATAAGGCGTGCCACCAGACCAGATCGAAATAAACCGGTAAGTGATCAACCGGACCTCGCGTCCCGGGTGTGAAAGCATGTATTGCACCGCTTCTTGCCGCTTCTCGTTCATGTACGCAATCTCGCCCATTGCAATGTATTTCTCACGCTCCGCCGCGTTGTAGATGGGGTGCAGATCGCCCCGGAAAATATCCTGTGTCTGATCGTTGTTTCCCAGCCACAATTGCAATCCAAGAACAGAACGCAGCGGAACGAAGTGGTGGAACACCTTGTAGTTTCTGATTGTCCAAGGCACGCAGCAGAGAACGACGGTCGCTATCGTCGCACTCGCGCGTTTCACCCAAGCGCGCTTTTGCAGCCGCTGGCGGTAAGCCAACCATCCGAGCAGCAACGGAAGCAGCGCCGCCAGCGTCGCATTCACCATCAACGCAACGCCCCACAATAGTCCGTAAGCCAACCAGTCGCGGGTTCGTTCCGATTCTGCCAGTGCCAGCGTCGCCCACAGTATCGTCGCCACCAGTAGCGCCGAAATGGACGCATCCCACATGCTCTCTACCGGTATCAAGATCGCGTTTGGAAAAATTGCCCACAGCCACGCGGCGCCTGCCGCCACACCAACCCCGCCGATTCGTTTCGCCGCATAAAAAAGCGGCACGCACGCAAGCGTGCAGCACAATATATTGAACAGCACCACCGCTTCCCATGCATGCAACGTGTAAGGGCCGAATGCCCGAAAGATTGCGGCGAGAATCAAGGGGAACACCGGCGTCATCCAGGCGGTGGGTCCCGTAGCCACACGAAAAGGGGAGCTAAAACCGTGGCCTGTGGCGAGCGAATGCGCGATGTTGCCCGATTCGAAAAGGAAGGGAATCACGCTCACCGCCTGGTTCGGATGGACCGACTCGTAATGCCACATAAAGCCAAGTCGTATCGCCAGCGCGAAGAGAACGATTATCCAGATTGACGTGACAGCCGACCGCGGCGCTTTCTTCATCCTTGGGAAGCCTTGCATTCCTTGGCCTTGGACGCAAGGCGCTCCGACTGGGATTCGTGGCCATGTAACGCACCGCACGTCGCACGTGCAAACCGCGGAACCGTGATAGCTTCATATCGTCAATTATGGCTAAGCAGAAAAAAGATCGGTTGCGTGCCCACAAAGAGGCGCGGCGGCTCGCGCGTCTGGGAATTGGCATGCCCCCGGGCGAACGCGTCATCCCGGACAAACGCAAAAGGCCTCCGAAGCATAAAAAGAAATTGCTAGATTCCGACGCGAACTAGCCCGCGGCTGACGCGAAATTCCGATTCGGAACTATTTCACCACGATACGATTCAATCTGGAACGCCACTGCCTACAGCCTCCGGTCCAAAGAAACCGTAAGTCGAACCTTTACAATCGGTCCAGCATTCATTCGACGATTTCGACCGTGCGCCGACTCGGCACATCGCGTGCAATACGCGTTGCATGAAAACCACACGCCGCTTTTGCCAAATTCGAAAAATGATCGGCTCTACTTTTAGCGTGATGATCATCGAGATGACGTTCATCTTCCTCACTGCGTTCGCGACGGCTCCCGCAGCCCATGCACAGATCGTTCCCGTCAGCCTCACGCACGAAGCCTTACCTGATTCCAAAATCCCCACCAGGCCTGCGCTTCAGCCCTTTCCACGTGTCGAACCGCGCAAGCCTGTGAAGGATGAGCACAAGCGCCTGTTTTGGACGATGAGTGCGGGCGTCTACACCGCCGCAGCATTTGACATGCAGCAAACCGAGTCTCTTCGTCCCCACTTCCGCGAATATGATCCGCTAGCCAAGCCGCTTGTAGGACTGCCCGCTCCAGCCTATTACGCGGCCGGAGCTTTATTTGCGACGGGCGTGAACTGGCTAGGCTGGAAAATGGCGCGTTCGCCCCGCTGGCATAGAATCTGGTGGGTGCCGCAAGTGACCTCAATGGCAGGGAATTTTGCCGGGTACTCTTACACGCGCACGCATTAAACGCGGAATCAAGACAAATCGCGCTCCCGTTGCGCGTCGGCAGAAGCCCCACAAATAAAAAGCGCTCCGATCTCTCGGAGCGCTTCACAATCTCCATTGTTCCGAACGCCAGCAGCTAAGCTTTCTTTTTCGCCTTCAGCGCATTCAACGCCAAGGTCAGCCGCGACTTGTAACGATTCGCCGTATTTTCCGAAAGCGTCCTTTTTCGAATAGCCTTATCCAGATCGGAAAACGTTGCCGATGCGAGGCTTTGCGCCGTCGCTGCATCGCCTGCCGTCAGGGCTGCGCGCATCCGGCGAATGGAGGTCCGCACGCGTGTGCGGTTCATTCGGTTCACCGCCGCGCGCTGCGCCGACTGCCGGATATTCTTCAAAACTGATTTCGTCTTCTTCTTATGCTTTACAGCCGCACCCTGAGCCATTCAGTACTCCTCCATAGTCTATTTCGAATCATCAAGAATATCCGACGCTCAGTGTCCTGTCAATTTTGCACGGCCGGTCAATGCGCGCTTTGCAGAGTGATAGACTCGAGGTTGTGCACCCAGCGAGACGGGCGCTTGTCTTCCGCAACTATCAACTGGAACGGCCCATTCTTACCAAGCGGCTGACCGTCGCGCACATCCGCCACCAGAATCTGGCCGTCATGAAAGCTGGGATCGGCTTCGGCGAGTGAAAGTACCACGGAATAACCGTCGGTACCCGTGGCGATAAGATACGTCGCCAGCGCGTCTCCGTGCAGTTCCTTTCCGACAGGAGCATTGATCATTGCCAGCAGCGTCGAGAGTGCAACGCCGCTGTAGGTTTCGTCCTTGTCGGTATGGCCATTGTGCACCGTCACAGAAACGTGGGACAACGCGCGAAATTCCGCTTGAGTAAGTACCACCGGCTCATGGAAGCTTTCGGCAGTCAGCACCAGCGAATCCTTCGGATACACCGGAACAGGCGAACCCGTGTCGCCAATCCGGAGCACCACCGTAACGAGTTGGTTGGCGTCGGTAGTTGCCTCACCCGTCTGTGGCGTGACATCCACCTGCGATGCAGATATCTTGAAGCCCTGCGCCGCAACAGACAGAGTGTAATTTCCGGGCTTCAAACCGAGAGACAAATTCCCCTGGGTATCAGTTTCCATCTTGGCAGGAGCCGAATCGGGAGCTGGCACGCAACGCACCTTCGCACCCTTGATGCCTGCTCCCGTTTGGTCGCTCACGCGGATTGTGACGGTGCGAGTCGCGGCCTGTTGCGACCAAACAGGTGCCGCGCCGATCGCCGCAATAGCAAACAAAACGAGGCAAATTAGTCGCGGGCGCATGCCTGCAGGATAGCCCAGAAGCACAACAGTGTCAGCATCGCGAACCGATGCTTTGGCTTTCGTCAACGGCCGTTGAAACTTTCCATTCCAGCGAGCGTAGTGTAAATAAGAGGTACAACCAGCATGGCTCAAGACGATTTTTCGCGACGAGGCTCGTTCACTGGCGCCCTAGTCGTCATTGCCATCGGTGTCTTCTTCCTCGTCGTCAACCTGCATCCTGGGCCGGACGTCTGGTGGTACGTCCTTTCGCGTTATTGGCCGGTCTTTCTGATTATTATCGGCTTGGGAAAAATGTGGGACGCGTGGATGGATCGTGGGCGTCCCAATGGAACTGCGCCGCGCGATCACTTTGGCGCTCCAATCGCTGTGTTGATCATTGCGCTTTTGCTGGGACTAGCCGTGTGGCGCGGCAGAACGGTGCGTGGCAATCTTCGCGACGCCCAAGAAATCGCTTTGCAAGGCGCGCAATCGGTCAGCGCCAATATCGAAATTCCTTCCGGAAAGCTGGATCTCAGCGGCGGTGCCGCTCAGCTTCTCGATGCCAGCTTTAACTATGTGGCAGAGGATGGTAAGCCAGCTGTGGACTACTCCGTTGCCAATGGCCGTGGTGACCTGAACATCACGCAGGAAAATAAACACCACATCCAATTCGCCACGAGACCCAACGATTGGGTTCTGCGTTTTGCCGACGCTGTACCCCTGGACCTGAACGTCCAGATGGGCGCCGGAGAAAGCAACTTACGCTTGCAGGGACTGAACGTGTCGAGCCTCGACGTCAACATCGGAGCGGGCCACTTGAAGCTGGATCTGACCGGCCCGCGCAAGGGCAATCTCAACGTGGTAATTCACGGCGGAGTCGGTGCCGCCTTGATCCGTCTTCCCCGAGACGTTGGGGTTCGTGTCCACGCATCCGGTGGCATCGGCGCGGTGACGTCTGGTGGCCTCACCCGTGAAGGCGATGACTACGTCAACGCTATCGCGGGCAAAACCCCTGCTACTATTGACGTCACTATCGAGGGCGGCATCGGCGCCATCAACCTGCAACTCGAATAGCGCACCGTACAAGCCTCGTTCTCGTGGATTTCTGCAGGGCCCGCGGGTCGCGAATCAGCAATTACTACTCTCCAATCACTGCACCATTGACACTTTTCCTCTTCGCCTTTAGGCTAGCGCCACTGGCTGCTTGCAGTGGCTTCTAGCAAGTGCGCCAGACGAACTGCGATGCAACGCGACGAAATTCTCAAGCTCCTCGAACAAGTAGGCGCCATTCGCACCGGCCACTTTGAACTTTCCAGCGGACGCCACAGCGGAACCTACATCCAGTGCGCGCTCGTGCTACAGCATCCGAAATGCGCCGATCAACTCGGCCAAGCGCTCGCGGATCGCTTCAAGGATCACTCCGTCGCTTGCGTCGTTTCGCCGGCCCTCGGTGGCGTCATCATCGGTCACGAAGTCGCTCGCGCTCTGGGCGTTCGCGCGCTGTTCGTCGAGCGCGACCGCTCCGGCCAAATGGCTCTTCGCCGCGGATTCGAACTCAAGCCCGGCGAACGCGTTCTGGTAATCGAAGACGTGTGGACCACCGGCGGCTCCACGCGCGAAGCCATAGGCGTCGTCGAGCAGGAAGGTGGCCTGGCGGTCGCCGCTGGAGCCATCATTGACCGCAGCGGCGGCCGCCTCGAACTCAACGTTTCCGCTCGCGCTCTACTTGAATTGGACGTTCCCAGCTACGAGCCCGATGATTGCCCGCTTTGCCGCGCTGGCGGTATGCCCACTCGCCCCGGCTCCCGCTTCTCACGCGCCCAGATGTAGTTTGCTCGTTCGGTGCTGCGGAACTGTAAGGGGCGCTCCTCTACACTCGGTCGCGACGTGATTTGTGTCTTCTTCTAGCTGCGTTCATCTGTGGTGCCTTCACGAGGGCATGAGATAATCCCACTCAGCCGATGCAAAATATCAAGCTCACCATCGCTTACGACGGCTCCGATTTCCACGGCTGGCAATTCCAGCCGGGCATTCCGACGATCCAAGGCGCTCTGCACGACGCGCTCCAGCAGATCACGCAGGAAAAGCTCACGGTCCACGGCGCCAGCCGTACCGACGCGGGCGTCCACGCGTTCGGCCAGGTCGCGCATTTCAAGACGCATTCGACCCTCGCGGCCGAAGAAATTCAGCGAGCGATGAACGCGTTGCTGCCTCCATCAGTGCGTATCATGAATGCCGAAGAAGTCGGCCAGGATTTCCATTCTCGTTGGATGGCGCAGGGAAAGACGTATCGTTACCGCATCTTTCGGGGTCCGGTCCTTCCGCCATTCGACCATCGCCGCGTGCTGCACTACCCTTGGCCGCTAGATGAATCCGCGATGGTCGAAGCAGCGCGCCTTTTCGAATGCGAACACGATTTTACGTCGTTCGCCGCGTCCTCCGGCTCCGAGGAAGATGACAAGGACCGCGACATGCAGCGCCTGATCCATTCCTCGGAAATCATCCGCGAAGCGAACTGCGACGAAATCGCCTACGTCGTGCGCGGCCGCTCGTTCCTGCGCTATATGGTCCGCAAAATCGTAGGCACCCTCATCGAAGTTGGGAAAGGCCGCCTAAGCTCCTCAGACATCCCGCAAATCTTCGAGGCCCGCGACCGCTCGCGTTCCGGCCCGACAGTCTCGCCCGAAGGCCTCTACCTCGTAGCCCTCGAATATCCCGACCCCACCGATTCTCTCGCGTCCTTCGCCACGCATCGCCGTCAACAAACGAAGTAGTGCTGGTTTTGTGGCACATCCACTCCGGCTGTGTGCTACGCACTTCAATTCAATCGCAAAACCTCAGTCCACGTCGCGTATTTCAGTTACAATCACGGAAGAAATGGCAGTCCCTTCACAGCTCGCCGCACCAGCTTCGCGCGCCGCAGCCACCTTCGAATCCATCAATCCCGCGACGCAAGAGGTAAACGCTCGATTCGCAATCACGCAACCAACCGAACTCCCCTCGATCTTTGAACGCGCGCGCCAGGCGCAAAAAGAATGGTCCGCCCGCCCGCTCCGCGAGCGCTGTGCCAAGTTACGCGACCTCCGCGATGCTATCTTCGCTCGTCGCGATGAGATCGCAGACGTAATCACGCGCGAGGTAGGGAAGCCGCGCGTCGAAGCCATTTTCGCGGAAGTGCTCCTAGCGCTCGACACGGCCGATTTTCTCGCGCGCCGGGCTCCGCGCTGGCTACGTCCCGAGCGAGTCCCGCACCACAATCTCGCCATGAAAGCGAAATCCGGCTGGATGGAATTCGGCCCGCTCGGCATCGTCGCGATTATCTCTCCGTGGAATTATCCGTTCTCGATTCCCATGGCGCAGGTGATTCCTGCGCTCCTCACCGGCAATGCTGTGCTATTGAAGCCATCCGAACTAACTCCCTGCTGCGGCCAGCTGGTCGGCGAGCTAGTAGAGCAGGCAAAATTTCCACATGAGCTCGTACAGGTGTTGCAGGGGGGCGGCGAAATTGGCGCGGCAATCATCGAAGCTGGCCCCGACAAAGTCTTCTTTACCGGCAGCGTCGCTACTGGCCAACGCATCGCCGTGGCCTGCGCGAAGAAACTCATTCCGTCGGTCCTGGAACTCGGCGGAAAGGACGCCATGATCGTCCTGGCAGATGCCGATCTCGACGTTGCCTCGAGTGCCGCCGTCTGGGGCGGCTTCATGAATTGCGGCGAGACGTGCATTTCGGTCGAACGCATTTACGTCGAACAGTCCATCGCCGAACGCTTCACGCAGCTCTGCGTCGCCAAAACAAAAAAACTGCGCGTAGGTCCGGCCTCAGATCTCGACGCGGAAATCGGTCCGATGATTCGTCTGCGCCAGCTCGAAAAAGTCGAAGCGCAACTGCGTGATGCCGTCGCGCGCGGCGCTCAAATTCTAACGGGCGGCAGCCGCCGCCCCGATCTCGGCGAGAATTTTCTAGAGCCGGCCGTCGTCACGAATGTTGACCACTCGATCCAGCTCATGCGCGAAGAAACTTTCGGTCCTGTGGTTGCAATCCATCCCGTCGCAAACGCCGAAGAAGCCATCGCGCTCGCAAACGACTCACCGTTCGCGCTGAGCGCCAGCGTTTGGACAAGCGACACGGGCCGCGGCAAGGAAATCGCCTCGCGCATTCGTGCGGGCTCCGTAATGATCAACGACGTCGCCAGCTACTACGGCATCAGCGAAGCTCCGCACGGCGGACCCGGCGTCAGCGGTTGGGGACACACGCATTCCCGCCTTGGACTGCTCGAAATGGTTCAAGTAAAATACGTAGATGTGGACCGGCTGCCGCGAATCCCGAAATCCTGGTGGTTCGGCTACACGAAAGAACTGGCCGCGGCCGCAGGCCACTTCGTCGAAGCGCTTTTCGCACCGACTTGGAGACAACGCCTCTCGGCAGCGATAGCGAAACGGGGCGCACGCGGCGTAATCTTTCGTCGCGACCGAATTTAGGGCGGACGCAGGGAAGCAAGTTTGTTTTGCAGCAGTAATGCACCACATGGAGCAACCCGAATGACCGAAGCCACTCCAGAAACTCCAGCCGTCGCAGCCGCGCCGGAAGCCCCGGCAGGTCCGAAGATCAAGCCTAAAAAACCAACCCAGCGTGCCTGCGACGAAAAAGACGCCAAAGGCAAGCTCTGCTGCGGCCATCTCAAGCGCTGGTACGACTATCCGAAAGAAGTCGAAGCGCTCATCGGTAAAAAAGCCGAAATCTATCGCTGCGAGTTCTGCAAGACGCTGTTCAAACCCAGCTTCTCGAAAGCGCCTCACAGCTACACGATCCGCTACTAATGCAGCACGAACTCATCCACGATTGGAACATCTTCACCGGCGCCGAAATCCCCCCCGGCCGCCGCGTCATGCTAAATGACGAAACTCTTCGCGACGGCCTGCAAAATCCCTCGGTCCACGATCCTAGCATCGGAGAAAAAATCCAAATCCTGCATCTGATGGAATCGCTGGGCATAGAGACCGTAAATATCGGCTTGCCCGGCGCGGGCCCGCGCGCCTATGCGGATACCGAAGCGCTCGCCCGCGAAATCGTCAACGCGCGCATGAAGATTCGTCCGAATTGCGCTGCCCGCACCCACAAGAACGACATCCAGCCCATCATCGAAATCTCCGAAAAAATCGGCAGGCCGCTGGAAGCCGCCACATTTCTCGGTTCCAGCCCCATTCGTCGCTTGGTCGAAGATTGGACCGTGGATCATCTCCAACGCACCACCGAGGAAGCAGTGAACTTCGCCGCCTCCGCCGGCCTTCCCGTCATGTACGTCACCGAGGACACCATTCGCACGGACCCGTCCACGGTGATCACACTTTATTCCACGGCAATTCGCGCCGGGGCGCGCGCCGTCGTCCTCTGCGACACGGTGGGTCACGCCACTCCTCGCGGCACCTACAATCTAGTGAAATTCGTGCGAGACGAAGTCGTGAAACCCTCCGGCGAAAAGATTCGCGTAGACTGGCATGGTCACAACGATCGCGGCCTGGCCGTCGCGAATTCCCTGGCCGCGATTTCAGCTGGCGCCGATCAGGTTCACGCCGCCGCTCTGGCTCTCGGGGAGCGCGTAGGCAACACACCGATGGAACTGATGCTGGTAAATCTGAAACTCCTCGGCCTGATTGATCACGATCTCTCCAAACTGAAGCAATATTCCGAAGCCGTCTCCAAGTCAACGCATACTCCCATTCCTCCAAATTATCCCGTCGTCGGCCGCGACGCTTTTCGCACCGCAACGGGAGTCCACGCCGCTGCGATCATCAAAGCGTACAAAAAGGACGATCGCGAACTCGCCAATTCAATCTACAGCGGTGTGCCTTCGCATCTTTTCGGCCTCGAACAAATTATCGAAATTGGCCCGCTCAGCGGTCGTTCCAACGTCATCTACTGGCTCGAAAAACGCAAAATTCCCGTCACCGATGAGCTTGTGGACCGCATCTTCGCCGCCGCAAAGCAGGCCGAGCGGATCATGACCGAAGACGAAATCTTTGCCCTGGTGTCTCCGGCAACCGCGAGTTCGAAAGCCCGCTCGCATTGATCCGAGCCCGGGCACACCTGATCTTCCTTCGCAATCCCTAGCAGCGACAGCCACTGGCTTCGCCAGTTACAATCGAGTGGGACTACTAATACTCGATGAATGCCACCAAGGTCCGCCCCACGAATCTGATGAAACTCGTGCTCATCTGCTGTATCTTTCTTACGATGGCTACTCTCTACGCGCGCGCCGCTGGCGATTCAATCGAGAAGCTTGCCGACGATCCCGCCTGCGCTCGCGGCCTCGCGTGGATTGATAAGAGCGCCTCCTGGGTCACCGACCAGCAAGTACGCCTCACGGAAATTCCTGCGCCTGAGAGCAACGAAGCGCAGCGCGCGGAATATTTCAAGAATCTCCTCGAGTCTGCGGGCCTGAAAGTTCGCGTCGATAAAACCGGGAACGTAATCGCCGAGCGTCCGGGTGCTGATGAAAAAAGTGTAATTCTGCTGGCGGCTCATCTCGACACCGTATTTCCCGAGGGCACCGATGTGCGCGTCAAACGCAACGCCGGCCGCCTGGCGGCTCCCGGCATCGCCGACAACGGCGCAGGTCTCGCCGCCCTCGCAGGGTTGGCACGCGCCCTTTCCGAATCTCGCATTCTGACCACGAAAACGATCGTCATCGCCGGAGACGTCGGCGAGGAAGGCGAAGGCAATCTGCGCGGGATTCGCGCGCTTGTCGAAGAATACGGCCCGCGCCTCACCGCGGTGATCGCCGTGGATGGCGCCTCGACCGAGCACATCACCACGCAAGGAATCGCGTCCCACCGATTTGAAATCTCCATCACCGGCCCAGGCGGACACAGCTGGTCCGATTTCGGCGCTCCCAATCCGATCACCGCTCTTTCGCGCGGCATCGTGAAATTCTCCGCTCTGCCGATGCCAGACGAACCGCGCAGCTCTTATAATTTTGCCGTCATCGAAGGCGGTACTTCCGTAAACTCCATTCCGGCGCGCGCCGCGGTAAAGGTGGATTTGCGTTCTGAGGACGAAGCCCAAGTAGACAGGATGGAGCGCTCCTTGCGCGACGCCATGCAGGCCGGCGCGAAAGACGAAATGGCGGCGGCTCGCGGCAGCAATGATTCCTTGCAAGTGGAATTCCGGTCGCTCGGTTCGCGACCGGCTGGAAAGCTTCCGGAGAATTCGCCATTACTCGAAACGCTGCGCAGCGTGGACCGTTTTCTCGGCAATCGCTCGCGGCTCGAACGCAGTTCCACGGACGCGAATATCCCGCTCTCGCTTGGCATTCCCGCCGTTTCACTCGGCGGAGGAGGACGCGGAGGTGGCTCCCACACGCTCGCGGAGTGGTACGATCCCACCGGGCGCGAATTGGGTTTGAAGCGGCTTTTCCTCGCTATCGTAGCGCTCGCCGGAGTCCAATCCTAGGATGATTCACCGTTTTCCCGTCGCTCTGCTTGCTTTCACTATCGTTGTCGCAATTGCCGTTTCACCAGAAGCCGCGGAACTGTCCGCGCGCTCTTCCGATGCGGTAGCAGAGAGTCGATCGCCAGCGTCTCCTCCGCAAGGCCCCGCGGATCTCGTCCTCACGAATGCGCGAATTGAAACCATGGACCCCGCTCACGAATGGGCCAGCGCTATCGCAATCCGCGGCGAATCGATCGTGGCGGTTTCTTACGCAGATCAGTCCGCGCAGGCTCTCGACGATCCAGCCATCAAGCCACTGGTCGGCCCGCAAACCCGCGTCGTCGATTTGCACCAAGCATTCGTCATGCCTGGGTTCAACGACGCGCACGCTCACATCGGCCAATCCGCTCTTGCGAAACTGACCGTTAATTTTGTCGGCGTCCGCTCGCTCGCGCAGTTCCAGCAACGCGTCCGCGAAAGCCTGCAAAATCACAAGGCCGGCGAATGGATTAGCGGGTTCGGTTGGGACCAGACACTTTGGCCGGGTAAACGCGACCCGACTCGCGCCGACCTTGACGCCGTCTCGGATCAAAATCCCATGTTCTTCACGCGAGTGGACGGCCACGTAGCCGTCGCCAATTCGCTCGCGCTGCAAGCGGCTGGAATTACAAAGGAAACTCCCGATCCTCCCGGAGGCCGGATTCGCCGCGATCCGGGCACGGGCGAGCCCACCGGGTTCCTCGAGGAAGACGCTGCCACGAGCCTGGTGTACTCCAAGATTCCTCCGCCCACGCTGGAACAGCGGCGCTACGGAATCGAATTGGTTCTCGCAAACGCCGCGCGCACCGGCGTCACTTCGCTGCAGGATTGTTCCGTTCTCGTACTCAGCACGGATTCCTCCTTCAGCCCGGATAATTTTCTGGTCTACCAGCAATTGCGCAAGGAAGGGAAGCTTACGGCCCGCATCACCGAATGGCTCGACTTCACGCTGCCCCTCGCCAAGCTCGAAGAACTCCGCAGCGAATGGGGCTCAACAGATCCGTGGCTCAAGACCGGTGCGCTCAAAGGTTTTATGGATGGTTCGCTCGGCTCGCGCACAGCAGCGATGCTCGCGCCCTATTCCGATGCTCCCGGCACGTCCGGCATTCTTCGGATGGACCCCGAAAATCTCAAGACCATGGCCATCGAACGCGACCGCGCCGGGTTTCAACTGGCATTTCACGCCATCGGAGACCGCGCGAATCGCGTCGCACTCGATACATTCGCAGCCGTCGCCGCGGCCAATGATCCGCGCGATCGCCGCGATCGCGTGGAACATGCGCAGGTAGTGGCGCCGGATGATTTCGCTCGCTTCGGTAAGCTTGGTGTGGTTGCTTCGATGCAGCCGTCGCACCTGCTTGACGACGAGCGCTGGGCCGGCGATCGCTTAGGCCCCGAACGCTCGCGCGGCGCCTATGCCTGGCGCACCATGGAGCAGAACGGCGTACACCTAGCTTTCGGCACGGACCATCCTGTCGAGCCGCTCAATCCGCTGCGCGGCATCTACGCCTGCGTCACGCGCCAGTTGCCGCAAGGTAGTGCGAGCTGGGAACCTCAGGAATCACTTCCCATCAGCGATTGTCTTCGTGCCTACACGGTGGGTTCGGCCTACGCGGAATTCGAGGAGAAAACCAAAGGCACGATCGCACCGGGAATGCTGGCTGACCTCGTGGTCTATCCGGTGGATCTCAATCAAGTCCCCGCGCGAGAACTGTTGGCGATTGCCGTGAAAATGACCATCGTCGGCGGTCGCATCGTTTATCAGCAGGCCCCGCCTCGCCCGGATTACTGAAGTCGTCGCGCGAAGACCCGCGGCTTGGTCTCAAGTGTTCTATTTCAGAACTTCGACCGACTGAATTTCCCCGTCATACGTTTTGCCATCTACCACGACGAAAGTGATCTTCGCGCTATGCCCCTGCAGCTGAGAACATATCTGAAAATCGCCGGCGTCAAACGCCACATCCTTCTCCACTGGCACCCTGGATGCATCGCGCGCGTGCAAAGCAAAGGAAGCTTCTCCCGCGTCCAGCTTCAGCAACATCTCGTTTCCAGTACAGCTAACCTGCTCCACGGTGCCTTCTGCCGCGCTCGTCACCGTCTCGTGACTGGGTCTTTCACCGCCCAGCCGCCGCGCTCCCGGGAGATTTGGTGCGCCTCCCGCGTCGCCATCCGCACCGCCCAGCACCGTCACCGATTGCAGCGATCCTGTCTTCGCGCTCGAGTCCTTGAACTCGTACTCGACGCTTACGCGCTGGCCTTTCAAAGCGGTGCACGGGTTAAACGGCCCCGACGGCTTCGACGACAGCCGAAACCGCAATTGCGCTCCAGGAGTCAACGCCAACATCAGCGGCCCCGTGGGGGTCTCGATTCTAATTTTTAAGCCATTCATGCAACTCACATCTGTGACCAGCCCCGTCGCCGCATGCAGATTCTTGGAGTCGTGCGCATCCGAGGGTGCAGTTTCCTGCGCTTCACGCGCACTCGGCGTTCGTGATTTGTCGCCCGTGTCTGTGTCTTCGTCGCCTTCACCACTCGGCGCCGAAAGACTATTCCCTGCGTTGCTTTGCGCCGCCTGCAGAAACGCGAGAAACCGCTTCACTTCTTCCTGCTGCTGAGGATTTCGGGCGCTCTCACGCGCCTGGCTCGCTGCGTTTCGCGCGTCAGCGTAACGATTCATCCGCGCATACACCTGCGCCAGATCCAGCCGGTAAGTCGAATTGCCGGGCTCGAGCATCACGGCCTTGCTCGCGAACGCCAGCGCTTCCGGCAATTTTTCCCCTTGTACCGCAAGGTAGACTCCCAGCACTCCATACGGCGGCGCGAAATTTGGACTGGCCGCAATCGCCGCCCGCAAATCCTCTTCGAGTTGCTTGTCGTTGCCAATCGCTCCCGCTTGCGTGGATGCCAGGTAGGCTCGCAGGTAACGCGTCAGCGCATTCTTGGGGTCCAGTTCAATCGCGCGCGTGAAATCAGCCAGCGCTTCCGATTTTTGTCCGTCTTGATATTCCGCGAATCCGAGATATTGATAACCCAGTGCCAGCTTCGAATCGAGTTTCACCGCGTCCTCAAGCAGCGGCTTTGCCGTTTGCGTCTTGCCAGCCACCGCGCAGAACCCGCCGCGGTACGCATCCGCTTCTGCGTCGGAAAGCTCGCGCACTTGCAGCTCATTCGCCGGAATTTCCGGCGGCGGCGGTGATTTTAAATAGTAGAAAGACTGATTTCTTACGTATCCGCTCAGTGCGCCCTGCAGCTTCCTCAAATCTCCAAAGGCTTTCGCAGAAGCTTCGTCCTGGCTCGCTCCGCGTGAAAGTGCATCGAGATATGCTTGCAGCATCGGCCGGTGTGCGGCTTTGTCCCCGATCATCAGGTAGTGAATCAGCGCCCAGGATTCCGCGTAAAAAATCGAAGTCTTGTGGTCCTCGTTGTAATACGGCGAACTTTGGTCCACTTTGAAAAGCACGTCGAGCGGTATCAGGCTGCTCTGTTTGAGCTCCTCAATTAAGTCCGCGTCCGCCTCGCCCATCTTTGTTTCTGAATCGCTTACTTCTGTGTTTCCCCAGAATTCCGCCAGGCCTTCCGCCACCCACAAGGGCAGATTCGGGAAGTAGGGCAGCGTCAGCGAATGGTAGTACTCGTGATAAATCGTGTTGTAGGGATTCGAGCCGGGCGCATCGAGCTGCACCAACGCGAAATATTGGTTTAGGTTTTCGACGAAAATCCCGGCCGGATGCGCGTGCCCCTTCGCCCAGTATTCGGGCAGCAGCGCCCGCATCGAATCCTCATCCTTTACCGCTAGAATGGTGATCGGCGGGCCGGGATGCGCGCTGGCTACCGCGATCGAACGGCGAAACACCTCGCGAATCTGCTCGAAGCGGATTGCCGTTTTCCTCGCCTGCTTTTCGCCCGCATTGCTCACCACGATGAAGTTCGTGGTACGAACTTCCACCCACTTCTCGTGTTTTGCTCCCGAAACGGGAAAAGCGAAGAAAAGAGCAACGCAGACCGCAATAAACGTGAGAGGGCGGGCCATGGGTAACTCTTTCTGTACTATAGGCTAAGTCGCCAGTCAATGGACTTGCCGCCTTGAATGTGTCGTCTGTGCCTCTAAAACCCTCCTCATTCACTGTCCCTGCGAACAGGTGATTCCCTCGCGGCACATTCCATCAAACGTGTGGACATGGCCTTCCGCTATCGGTCACAGTTGAGTCAGCAGGCGGGTGGGCATTCCTTCGTCTGGGGGAAATAGACGATGAAATATATCTCTGTTTTGGCGGGCGCCCTGTTGTCATTGGCTTTAACCACAGGCGCACAGACAAATTTTGGCAACTACGTTACTCTGGCCGCGCCCTCGTTCATGACAGCTTCGCCCTCACCAGCCGCTCCGGCCTCCACCAGCCCCACAACATTTGGCGCTTCGGCTTTCGCGGCTTCTTCACCATTGTTTGCACTCCCGACGCCAGTTCCGCCGCCGCAGCCACCGCCGCAAGGCGTGCAGGGCGTTTTTGAAAAGTACAGTTACGATGTATCGGTCGGCTACACGTTCTTCCGATTCTATGAAGTACCCGGCATCCGCTCAAACATGAACGGAGGGAATGCTTCGATCGTCTACTGGTATCGCGACTGGCTGGGAGCCGACGGGGAAGTTTTTGCCGTATACGGCAGCCAGCCCGGACAAAACTCCTGGCTAGTGTTCTTCGGCGGTGGGCCCCGGATTCGCTATGTCGGTCCCAAGGGAATGGACTTTTGGGCTCACGCGCTCATTGGGGCGATTTTCATCACTCCGCAGACGCCATACGGCAACCAAAGCGCCGTCGCCGGAGTCGTCGGAGCTGGCGTTGATCTGAACGGCCACCAGCGTCACATGGCGCTGCGTTTTGGGGTTGACGCCGTCGCCAGCAATTATTTTAAAACGTACCAGATCAGCCCTAAGGCTAGCGCCGGGATCGTTTTCAAGTTCTGAGCTGCGCCTGCAAGTGTCGAGCGGCATCTTCAGTCAGGCGCTTTTCCCAAGTTCGGCAAGCCGAGGCGCGACATCTCCGTCCTGCCACTTTTTCTTGACAGCATTCAACTCGACACGGTGACGTCCGCGAAACTTGCGGTAATGGAATTTTGCGTGCTCACTGACACTTAGTTGATTGTGCTGCATCTAACAGCCATCGCGCACCAATGCGGCGGCGATTGGCCAGCCGAATCGAGACGCCCCAGTGCTGATTAGATCTTTACAACCGGCGAAGCGCTTCCTGAAGATCCTCTTCGGATTCACCCTGCTTGCGCTCGGGGTCCTCATGATCGTTACGCCCGGCCCCGGTTGGCTCACCATAATGTTGGCTCTGGGTGTCCTGGCAGCCGAATTTGTCTGGGCCCGCCGCCTCCTCGATCGGATGAAAGAGCAGGGCATTCGCCTGCGCGATTCCGTCCTTCCGCGGGCCAAGCCCGGAAGCGCCTGAGCTAAATTGCTGTCCGCCACCGATCCTCCCGCTTTCGCCCTTTAGATTCATCACCCTCCGGCCCTTCGTCGGCGCTACTATTGTTCGGCCTCGCGATGTATTTATCCGTTCGCAGGTAACGGAGGGCTTCGTGGCGGAACGTTGGAAGCAGGAGTGGCGCGGCAAATGGGCGCTCATCACCGGCGCAAGCGCTGGCATCGGCATGGAGCTGGCAAAATTGCTCGCGCTGGGAGGCGCCAATCTAGTCCTGACGGCTCGCCGCGTAGACCGCCTGCAGCAGTTGGCAGCCGACCTAACCGCGCAGCACGGCGTCAAAGTCGAAGTTTTCGCGGCGGACCTGACGCGGCGCGATGCCCCCGCGGAAATCTACACCTTCACGGCAGGTAGGAACCTCGAAATCGAACTGCTAATCAATAACGCCGGCTTCGGCGCCTTCGGCAACACCCACGAAATTCCCCTCGAGAAGATGCTGGATATGGTGCAGGTGAATTGCACCGCGGTGGTCCATCTCACGCGCCTCTATTTGCCCGCGATGGTGGAACGCCGCCACGGCGACGTCATGATCGTCGCGTCTCTGGCGGGTTTTCAGCCGCTTCCATACAGCTCGGAGTACGGAGCGACCAAGGCCTTCGATCTGATTTTTGCCGAGGGTGTCGCCGAGGAGATGCGCCATTTCGGCGTGCGCGTTTCCGCCCTCTGTCCCGGCACCACCACGACAGAATTTCAAACAGTCGCCCAGCAGCCGGATCGCATATTCCGCAAAGCGGAATCAGCCGATAAAGTCGCGCGCGTCGGCCTCGAAGCCTTAGCGAACGGAAAACCCTACGTAATTTCCGGCTTCATGAATAAGCTGATGAAGGAATCGCAGCGCATTGCCCCCAGAAGCCTGGTTACAAGAGTATCGGCCAAAATGATGCGCGGCAACAAAGCCTGAGACGAAGCACACGACGAAGAGGCATCATCTTGGAATGCGAGAGTTAGTTTATCCTGAGGATCGAAGGGCCCCCGTTTGTTGCAAGGCGAGGCTTGGCTCGCTGCATTCAACCACGACGAGCCGATAACGCTCAGCGACACGCCTTTGATTGAGCCAGCTGCGGCACTTCACCGCGGGAACACGAACTCGCTACTGAATCACGTCGGTGTCAAAAATACCCGTTTCGATCTGCCCCCCACGCTTCATCTGAACAAAAATTCGGTACTCGCCAGCCTTTGGAAAGCCGTACGGAAAAGACACTTCGGCGTCGACAGGTTCCATGCTCATGTCCAGATTCATTCCCAGATCGGTTATCGCTCCATCCGCGTGAGCCGAAGCATTCTTCTCAGTGAGTTCCAACGCAGCCATCGCCACCGAGCCATCCGGATGAATGTGCGCGAAAACCGATCGGTCGGACCGCACGATTTCCGCATGACCGGCCATCCCCATATACGGCTCCATGTCGAGCACCGGCTTGCCGCTAGGCGTTTCCAACCGGAAGCGCAGCCAGACAAAATGATTTGCTACCAGAGGCGCAGCGCCGCGCTCCCAAACCATCCGATATTTGTCGGGCAGCACCATCACGGATCCATCGGCGCCGCCCGCGCCGGCGGCATTTGATCCCGCCGAGTCCGTTTGCCCCGCAAGCGGTGGCGCGGCGGCCTCCGAGTTATCCCCGGTGAGAGGGACTCCCGGAACATCTGGCAAATCGATTTCAGCGGTCATGGTGTCCGGAAATCCGGATTCGCGCACGACGTCGGCAAAAACTTGATACCGCCCCGCCGGGATCGCAGGCAAATCCAGCGCGAAGGAATTCGTGCCGACGGGCCGCACGCCGGGCTGCAGCTGCGGATGCAGATGATAGAAGCGGTCCAGGCCAGGCTCCCGAATCAGAAACAGGTGCATCAAGTGGCCATGATCCGGAATCAGGTTCGTCATTACGGTTTCGGGCCGCGTCCGATGCCAAGCAGAATCGCCCATCTGAAGGGTCAGTTTGCCGCTCGGGTCGAGCGAAACATTCAGCGGCGGCGCCTTGTAAATCATTTGCCGCGCTTTGGCGAAAGCTTCTGAATTCCACCACCAGTTGCCAAAGCACAGCAACGCGAACATCACCACAGCCGCGCCAACCATGACCCAGCGGCCTCGCCGCACATGCCCAGGACCCGGCGCTTGTCCAGGTTCGAGCATGCCTTCGCGCCGCGCCGCCCCCGCAATCGCAATAATCGCCAAGACCAGAAGCACCATCAGCGCGAAAAGTAGCGCTCCGAGGGATTTCTGCATCGGAAGTGTTCGTCGCGCAGCGGCCGGCACCGGCAGCGAGAGTTCACCGGCGCCTTGCACCCCATCCACTTGTACGCGGATTTGCCACGAGCCGGATTCCATCAGCCACACCTTGCCGGAGAACGATTGGGGATCATCTTTCGATTGGGTTAATGCGTCGCCGATCGGAGGATATTTCGCGCCGGGTCCCACGATGTACGTGGGCACGACAGCAATTTTTGAAATGCCCGGTGTGGAACTTAGAATTTCCACGTCCGCAATCCCGGGAATCATCTGGGGC
>Ga0307478_10001393_pt1 | contig 21011 bp, 11 predicted proteins | sample atmos_gasesECM4C_2_FD_203713 | JGI IMG/M metagenome (GOLD analysis project Ga0307478, IMG submission 203713) | Hardwood forest soil microbial communities from Morgan-Monroe State Forest, Indiana, United States - atmos_gasesECM4C_05 | ecosystem: Environmental > Terrestrial > Soil > Temperate... | reverse complement strand
TGTCATAGCCCATATCTTCGGCGAACGCGGTATCGATTACGTGGCGATCCGTCAGGAAGTGAATCCGCTTTTTCCGGGAATTAATCCAGAACCGATTGAGCCCCACGTCGACCTTTTGCGAAAGACCGTGATCAAGGAAAAGTGCCACGCCGGTCTGGCGACCGACGGCGACGCGGATCGCATCGGCGCGATGACGGAGGATGGCGCCTTCGTCGATGCGCACAAATGTTTCGCAGTTTTGACGCGCTGGATGCTGGAGTACAAGAAATGGCCCGGCGACGTAGTAAGGGCTTTCAACACAACCGGCATGGTTGACCGGATCGCAGCCAAGCATGGTCGCAAGTTGCACGAGTGCCCGATCGGTTTCAAATACATCGCCGACCTCATGATGGATCACGAGATCGTGATCGGAGGCGAGGAGTCGGGCGGGATCGGGTATTCGCGTTATTTGCCGGAGCGCGACGGCCTCCTGAACTCGTTATTGCTGGCCAATGTGATGGCCGAAGAACATAAGCCCCTGGGGGAGTTGGTGGCCGACCTGCAGCGCGAGTTTGGACCGCATTACTTTGGACGCCGCGATCTCCACATCCCTGAAGCGGTGAAGCAAAGTGCCATCCAGCGGGCGCGGGCCGATTCCACCACAAAGGTGGGCCCCTACAACGTACTGAAAAAAGAGACAATGGACGGGGTCAAGATCTTTCTCGACGCTCCGAAAGACGGCAACGGCGCGGTTCCCTGGATCTTATTTCGCGCCTCGGGTACGGAGCCGCTTTTGCGCCTCTATTCCGAGGCCGCCTCGCCCGACCTGGTTACTGAAATTCTGGAGCAGGCAAAGGCTTTTGTTAACGCGGGCATCTAAACAGCCAGCAGCGGTTCCAGATGGTCCATTAGGCGTTGGACTTTCGGGCGGAAGGGAAATGGCAGGAATCATGCGGGGTAAGGGATAATTAACGATTCACGAAGATTCACGATGAGATTTGTTGCCGAGAATTTGTCGACCGTTCCTCCTGATACCCCGGAAGCGCGACGGTATAACCGCATCCATCGTTGGCTCGAGGTCAGCGACTTTGCATTGGGCCTGGCGTTTCTCGTCGCGTTGCTGCTAACGGGGTGGAATGGCGTACTGCGCGATTGGGCCTACAGCGCGGCATTTCAGAACTACACGCTTTCGGTCTTTTTCTATGTCTTTATGTTGATGCTGGCCGGGAAACTGCTGGGAATCGGCCTCGACTACTACGGCTTGCGCCTGGAGCGTCAGTATCAACTCACGATCCAGAAGACCCGTTCGTGGTTGTGGGATGAGGCCAAGGGATTCATGGTCGGTCTCGTACTCGCAGGCCTGATCGCAGAGTTGCTCTACTTCACGATCCGGCAATCGCCACAGCACTGGTGGATCATCACCTGGGCGCTGTTCATCGTGCTTTTCATCGCGTTGGCGCAGGTCGCCCCTCTCGTGCTCTTTCCCATCTTCTACAAATTCGAGCCACTCGAAAACGAAGACCTCAAGAAGCGGCTCTTGCGGCTGAGCGACAAAGCTGGGACAAAAGTACGTGGGATTTATAAGTGGCACCTATCGGAGAAAAGCCGAAAGGCGAACGCAGCCTTGACCGGACTGGGCGCGACCCGCCGCATCATCCTTGCTGATACACTGCTCGATCACTACTCGCCCGACGAGATTGAAGCCGTTCTCGCCCATGAACTGGGACATCACGTACATCGCCACATTCTGAAGAGCATCTTCGTGCAAGCCGGAGTAACCCTGTTCGGCTTCTGGGCCGCGAACTATGTTCTTCACCTTTCCATCGAGCAATGGGGCATGTTCGATACGTTGTCGGATTTCTCCAATCTGCCTCTCCTGGTGCTTCTGGCTACGACGCTCTCGCTTTTGCTGATGCCGGCGATGAATGCCTATTCCCGGTTCAATGAGCGACAGGCAGATCGTTATGCATTCGAATCCATCCGCAGTGTTCAGCCATTCATCAGCTCGATGAACAAGCTGGCCGCTCAGAATCTCGCCGAGCGCACCCCCTCCCGTTGGGTGGAGTGGTTGTTCCATTCCCATCCCGCCATCTCGCGACGGGTAGCAGCGGCCGAAGCGTGGAGAGAGCTTCGACTTACGGCGGCTGCGCGGTCCGCTGCCGGCGCACGCTAGTTCAGGTTTTCAAAAAAACTAGATTCTACGCGCAGGCGACGTGGCACCGAGACACGATTCACCGTGAGCCAAGAATCTCAGCGACACGTTTCAAATCCTCTTCCGTGTCTACGCCGATAGTGTCGTAAGGCGTTTGTCCCACAAAGATAGGAATGCCGTTTTCGAGGAATCGTAGTTGCTCCAGCCTTTCAGCCTTTTCGAGCGAGGTTTCGGGCATGCTTACAAAACGATCGAGCGCCGGCTTGCGATAAGCATAGAAGCCGAGGTGCTTGTAATAGGCGGGATTGCTACCGTCGCGATCGTGAGGGATGGTTGCTCTTGAGAAATAAAGCGCGCGCCCTGTCGCGTCAGTTACCACCTTCACAGCGTTGGGGTTGGGAATATCGATGGCAGCAGCCGGCGTTTTCAAGGTTCCGACCAGTACCGCTGGATCTTTCATCACCTCGAGCAGCGCAGCGATGTGTTCAGGACGGGTGAGCGGTTCGTCCCCTTGCACATTCAGATAAATATCAGCGGCGACTGCGTTCGCGATCTCATGTACGCGCTCTGTGCCAGAGCAGTGCTCTGCCGACGTCATCCGCGCCTTCCAGTGATGTCTCTCGCAGACCTCGAGAATCTCTTCCGAATCGGTGGCTACGATCACGTCGTCGAGCAAAGGGGAGGCTGAAACGCCACGATAGACATGGCCAATCATCGGCAAACCGCCAAGATCGCGAAGAGCCTTGCGTGACAGGCGGGTGGAGGCGAGGCGTGCAGGAATGACGGCGATCGCTTTCATGGGATCGAATAGTGTCGCCGGTAGCGGCCATCTGTGCAACTAAGCCAGACTCGACCGCGCTGCCTTCGCAGTTTGACACTCTCCGAGCGTGCCTCATAGAATCGAGTCGATCACTGCAGCGGGCGAGCCACGCCCAGCCGCACGAACCGCAGGCATGCGGAACGGTGCGTCCTACCAGTTCGTTTTTCCAGAAATGGCGGTGTAGCTCAGGTGGCTAGAGCGAGGGTCTCATAATCCCTAGGTCGTTGGTTCGAGTCCAACCGCCGCCACCACCCTCATTCGGCCTGCGAGCGTGCCTGTTGCACCATTTCCACCAAGACTTTACGGGTCTCAGTCGGATCTTTGGCCTCCCGCAAGAATGCTATGCGTGCACCACGCATGCCGTCCGAGGTCTTCAAGCGAACATGAAAACCGAGGTGATCGACTGCTGTCATGGTTGCCTCGGTTGACGCAACGCGGGCAAATTTCCGGGCCAGCAAGACGAGCGCATCTTTGTGGTCGGCGTTCATGTGCTGAATGATTTCGGTCATTGCGTCAGCCAGCGGGTCAGGCTGGCTTTGGTCATATTCGGAAGCAGACACCCAGCCCATCACTCCGAAGCCGCCCACGTAATAAACATCGACCACGTTCATCCGGTAGAACGAAAAGTCTTCAAAATCTACCCAATACTTGCTATTAGCGTGGCGCTCCAGATAGAGATCGCGTGCCGTTGCCAACTCGGTGTTCGGTACCTGCAGAACATTGCCCACGAGCGTGACCCTCGATGCGCCGAGCGGCTCACCTTCCGAGTCCTCCTGCGTAACAAGCAAGCTCGCGCGTGGGTCGGCATGCAGGTTTTGTGTATGCATAGCCATTGTGCTGATGAGGAAGATCGGGCGGCCGTGATCGTCTAGCCCGTAAGGCATTACGGACCCGAACGGGAATCCTGGCTGTTTACGTGACAGGGTCGAGAGGCTACCCATCCGGCCCAAATACACCAACGTACGCGCACGCTCAGCGAACGTGGGCTCTGGAACCGGAGGCTCGTCGCTGGCGGGCGCAGGTCCCGCATGTTTCCTGCCGGATGAGGTCGTCATTCGCTCTCCTACCTATTCTATCTGTCGCGCGGACGTTGCAGCTTGGGACGGATCCGTGGCGTCATGTCTACCATGCGCTAGCTCATCTTCAGAATAATGAGCTTGAAACTCCAATCAAGGTCTTGACCCGCCGCTGCTGAAGGCTACATTTCTATGGCTTGCAACCCTTGCTGCCGATTCCAGTGAGGGCGGGTAATGGTGCCTGTTTATTGGCGGCAAGAACTGCGTTGAAGGCAGCAAGATCCTTGTCGTTCAACCGCTGCCAGTTCGCCAGATCCTTGTCTAGGGCATCGCAACTTTGCTGCGCTGCGGACTGAACGCTCTCTGCCGGACGCATGTCCGCACTCTCCACGCTGAAGATGAGCCGGGTCAGGTCGCGGTTCACCGGTCCAAATCCCGGAGCGCGCTTGGTCCCCTTGTCGATGGCATCGATCTTCTTTTCGAAGTCGGCCACCGCGTCCTTCGTCTCTTTGGCTTCAGACTGCTTCAAGGCGTCCGTCCGTTCGGTTAAGGCTTTTCGCAACCCTGCAACCTGGTAAAAAGCATCAGAACTCACCTTCATGCCCCGGCTGATTCGCTGCGCCAGATCGAGTTGGTCTGACAGGTCGGCTGGCGATGCCTGAACCCGTGGATCAAGTTCTACCGTCAGCGGCTGTCGCAAAGTTTGACCGCCAACCCGTAGTTCTATTGTGTACTTGTCAGGCAACACGAGCGGTCCGCGAGGTTGCTGGCGCGGCGTGAGCCCGGGTACAGCATGATCGGCCAGTGTGTATTCCGTGTACTCCAACGGTTTGCCGTAGTACCCGTAGGGAAGCGAATGCGGCTGCGGATACCGCAGATCCCACACGAAGCGATTGACGCCCGCGGCCTTGGGCAACGTGCCTTCTTGAGCAAACCAGTAGCTGGGAACATTGGCCGGAAGATAGTCGGCCAGCTTTGCTTCGCTAGAAAATCGCGCCACCTCGGTGCCCTTCCCGTCGTAGATCGTCAGCGTCATCTCACCTGCCGGCGGCGTCTTCAGGTAGTAGTCCAGGATCGCTCCGTCGGGCGGGTTTTGCCCGGCCGGAGTTTCGATGGGGTAGGGTGTGTCCTGATAGTTCTCCCACCGTACGCGCATGGCAGTTGCAGGCGCGAAGAGGTGCGCATCGGCGGCGGTAATTTTGAGATTGATTTCTCGCAGGGAAGTGATGTCGTCGAGAATCCAGAGGCTCCGTCCGAAGGTCGAGATCACCAAGTCGTTGTCATGCACCTGGAGATCGGTGATGGGTGTTGCGGGGAGATTCAGGGAAAACGGCTGCCAGTGGGCGCCGTCGTCCCACGAGATGTATACGCTGGTATCGGTACCGGCATAGAGTAGGCCTGTACGCTTAGAATCTTCGCGCACCACTCGGACCATCTCGTGTTCCGGAAATCCGTTGACGATCTTCTGCCAGGTCCGGCCGTAGTCACCGGTGCGAGCGACATAAGGAGGAGTGGAATGTCGCGTCGCGCCTACCGTCAGGTAGGCGGTGGCCGGGTCATGATGCGAGGCTTCGACGTAGATGATCTGGGAGGGCTCAGTCAATCCGGGCGGAGACACGTTTTGCCAGGTCCTTCCGCCGTCGCGGGTGAGTTGAACCAGGCGGTTGCTCGTGCCAGCCCAGATTACGCCAGGTAGCACGCTTGACGCTGACAGGGCGGTGATGGACGGCGGACGCGGCTTGTCCGGGTCGGGCTTCTCTGGCTCCTCCTGCTCGCCATAGCCAGTAAGGTCAGGGCTGATCTCCCGCCAGTTCTTGCCTCCATCGACCGTCTTGAGCACAAACTGCATGCCCAGATAGAGGGTGGACGCATCCTGGGGCGAGAAGACAATAGGCGGCATTTGCGTCGCGCGGTATTTCTGACCGTGCTCGAAAACGGTTGCGATTTGGCCAGTCGATTTGTCGTAACGAATCACCGAGCCGTACCAGCCTCCGCTGTAAACGAAGTTCGGATGGGCCGGGTCAGGAGTTATAAACGCGTACTCGAAGCCCCCCATGGAAAACCAATCCTGTAGAAGGATCTCGCCATAGTCGCTGCGACTGAGCACGCCCGCCGTACCGCTGTCCTGCTGTGCGGCATAGGCGCGATAGGGGAACAAGTTGTCGGTGGAGACATGGTAGAACTGCCCCGTCGGTTGGTTGTACCAGGAACTCCAGGTTTTACCCGCGTCCACAGTGACTATCGCTCCCTGATCCACACCGAAAATCATGCGCGCCGGATCGTGGGGATCGATCCACGCCACATGGAAATCGTCGCCGCTGGGAGCTCCAGCGAAAGCTTCGAACGTCTTGCCACCGTCGGTCGAGCGATACATGGAGGTCTGCGCTACGTAGAGCACGTCGGGATTCCGGGTGTCGACGAAGACACGACTGAAATATTCGTTGCCAGTTACCCGCGGGTCCTTGGTGGACTGTTGCCAGGTTGCGCCACCGTCATCGGAGCGGAAGAACCCCTGCTTCAGGATCGCGTACAAGCGGCGCCCGCTGGTTCCCGGAGCGACCGCGATGCCAAGCCTGCCGCGAGCTTTTTCAGGCAGACCGGTGCTGGCAAGAGGAGTCCAGGTTGAACCACCATCTCCGGACTTCACGAAGTCTGAGGTGGCTTCAATCTCCGAATCGCCAGAGCCGGATCCAGGACGATAGAGCGCTGCGTAGAGGGTGCTTGGATCGTTGGGATCGGAACATAGGTCGACAACCCCGATCGAGTCTTCGGGGGAGAATACCTTCGTCCAGTTGTTGCCGCCGTCGACGGTCTTGAAGATTCCGCGCTTTGCGGTTTTTGCCGTTGGAGGAAATGGCCGCCAAAGCAGGCCGACGCCGAGCGAGTTTCCCCCGACCACGGCGACGTCGGGATTTTTCGGATCGACGATGATCGCCTGTATAAAGGGCACGTCCTGCAGCCCGACGTTCTTCCATGTGGCGCCTGCGTCCATCGAGCGATAGACACCATTGCCCCGCGTCTGTTCCCCGGTTCCGACATACAGCACGCTCGAATCGGACGGAGCTACCGCAAGCGCGCCGATGGACGCGACCCGCTCTTTGTCAAAAATCGGGTGCCAAACTTGACCTCCATCGCTAGTTTTCCAGAGCCCACCACCGGGAGTGCCGAAATAATAGGTGTTTGGGTCAGCCGCCCCAGCGACGGCCGTAACTCGCCCGGCACGAAATGGTCCGATTAATCGCCACTGCATGCCGGAGAGCAGCTTGCTGTCGATTTGTTCCTGGCTCGAAAGACTGACTGGCAAAATAGCAACGGACGCGATGAATGCGAGAAAGAGACGGAGGCTTGCTCCGCGCACGACTGTTTTCATTTTGGATTCCCGTCTTCCCGATCGCACCCCGTTCTGGGTCGCATCGTGGTGACATTAGCCGGATTAAGCTACCACAATGCAATTCCTACTTGGCTCCCGGATGGTTGGCAAAACCTGAAGGTGTCCCTCCTAACCCGCCAACAGCGACACTCCGAGAATGGAATTCGCATCTCTCACGGTTCGCACACGCCCAAGGCTGACCCGGTAAGCTGTCCAAAGGCTTAGAATACGCGGTGCAAAGGGCCGCGTTTGCAATACCACCGCGTGCTTCGAGGCCGACGGCCACTACCAATTTTGTGCGAAAAGCCCGTAATCTTGCTCACAACCCTGTGGTCTGATAACGCAGCACAGAGAGAGCTAGCCGATATTCGAATCCTGCCTGCGCGTTTCCGATTTCCGCCTGGGTCTGTTGCAATTGCGCCTGGCTTAATTCCACGATCGAACTAAGGCCGAGCTTGTAGCGCGTTTGCGCCAAGTCGAGCGCAAGATTTGCCTGGGAGAGCAATTGCTCGCTGACATGAACGCGGTCGAACGCGGTGCTGGCTGCGAGCCAACTGGTGCGCACGTCGCGTGCGATCCGGTTTCGCAAGTCGAGCAGTCGCTGTCGAGCGGCCTGCGCCCGCAAATCGGCTTCATGCGTTTTCGCCGAATAAAGGAAACCGTTGAAGATCGGGATTTGCAGATTCACTCCGGCCGCGGCATAAGGGCCGTAGACACGATCGTCACGCACCGGGGAATCGCCATATGCGGCAAGGGCGCTGATCGTGGGAAACATCTGGTCGCGGTTCGCGAGGTGGAACTTCTCGGCGGACTGCGACTCAAATTCGAGGGCGAGAATCTCCGGGCGCTTGGCGAAAGCATCTGCCAGCAACTGATCGATATCGGCCGGAGGTGGATTCATAGTCTCCGTTTCGTTCACCAGCTCAAAGTTTTGTAGCGTGGGATAGCCGAGAATCGCGGAGAGACTGGCCATGGCCGACTTGTCGTTATTGAGGGCATCGAGGTAGAGAAGCTTGGCCTGCGCGAGATTCACGTTGGCAAAGCTCAGGTCCAGCTCGGATTTCAGCTTGCTCTTCGTCAGCGCGGAGACCTGATCGGAGAGCAACTGGCGGGACGCAACCGTCTGCTCAGCCACCCGAAGGACGGCGTGAGTTTGCAGCGCACTGTAAAAGCTCTGATCCACGGCGAGCAGAACCTCTTCCTTAGTGGCGATCGCGTTTTGTTCGTCCGCCTGAGCCTGGAGACGTGCGCTGGCAACAAGATTTGTCGTATGACCGAAATCGGTGATCAACTGGCTTACCGTGGCGCCTCCGGCGGCGCGGGTGTAAATGATGGGGTTGTTCAGGGCCCCCGCCGTGATACGGCTGTTGTTGCGGGCGTCGACAGCCGTGATGTTGGCATAAGTCTGTGGCCATAGGTTCGAGCGTACTTCGCGAGTAACCTGCTGCGACGCCAGCGCGCTCAGCCGTGCAACCGAAATCGCAGGATTGTTCTTCAGGGCGATGGCTTCGGCATCCATGACGGAGAGCCGCACGCTCGGCGTTGGCGCTGCTCCTTGAGTGGGCTCGACCGCCTGGATACTTGGCTGCTCTTGCGGAGCGGTGGCAGCCGTTGGCTCTGTAGGATTCTGGTAGACGAGAGTTTGTGCTTTTGAGTATGAGGCCCACGTCGACGAACACAGCAAGATGACAATCAGTCTTACATTCACGCCCGCACCTCCTGCGGAGCCGGCTCTTCTTTCCGATGGAACCAAAGGTAGGCGGCGGGAACCAGGTACACCGTCACCACGACCGATACAAGCAGACCGCCGATAATCGCGCGAGCCAGCGGAGCGTATGCCTCACTGCCTGTTCCCAGTTTCAGTGCCATCGGAATCAAGCCGAGCAGAGTGGCCAACGAAGTCATTAGGACCGGGCGGAGGCGCTGACGCGATGCGACGGCCGCAGCCTCCTGGAGTGGCTTGCCCTGATGGCGAAGCTGCCGGGTGAATTCCACGATCAGAATACTGTTCGAGACCACAATGCCCACCATCATCACTACCCCCATCAGCGACATGACATTGAGCGTCGTGCCAGTTATCAGGAGAAACAGCAGCACGCCGGCAAGGCCGGGAGGCACGGCTAACAGGATGATGAACGGATCCAGGAACGAAGCAAACTGCGCCACCAGGATCAGGTAGACAAGCACCGTCGCAAGCAGCAAGCCAATGCCAAAGCTCTTGAACGACGACCTCATGTTCTGCACTGAACCCCGCAGGTCGATGCGTACGCCCTCGGGCAGTTTCGTCTCGGCGACGATCTTGTCGATCTGCGCGGTGACTTTTCCCAGGTCTTCGGACTTGGGGGAAACGTATACGTCGATCACGCGGAACAACTGGTAGTGATCGACCTCGGTCGGCGTGGGGATGGTTTTCACACTTACGACGGTGTCAAGCATGGTCGGGTCCTTGCTTTTGGCGCCGCGCATGGGAATTTGCTTGAGATCCTCGAGAGTTTTTACTGCGTCTTCGGGATACTGCACCGTCAGCATGTAAGGATTCCCGCTCTTGGGATCAACCCAGTAGTTCGGAGCGATCATGCCGTTTGAAGTCAGCGCGGTGATGACATTGTCGACTACCTCCTTTTGAGAGAGGCCGACGAGGCTAGCTTTTTCGCGGTCGATGTTGAGCTGGAGTGCCGGGTAGTCGATATCCTGCGGGATGAGAACATTGCTTACTCCGGGCAGCGCGCGTACTTGCGACGCGATCTGCGCCGCGACGGCGTAACTTTTGCGGAGGCTGCTGCCGCTGATTTGCACGTCGATGGGCGCGGGCATGCCCATGTTCAGGACGGCATCGACCAGGCCGCCGGATTGGAAGTAAGTGCTGACCTGGGGGAGTTCCTCGCTCAAGCGGTCTTGCACCTGGCGCATATATTCGTAGCTGCCGATCTTGTGGTCCTCTTTCAGACTCACTTGCACAAAACCAGTGTGAGGAGCCGAATTCGGCGTGTAGATCGCGGAAAAATCCGACGTGATGCCGAGGTTGGAAACGATCATTCCCAACTCTTTCTCGGGCACGACCGTTCGAACGATGTCCTCGATTTTCTGGGCGTATTGCTCAGAAAGTTCAATGCGCGTTCCGGACGGCGCCTTGTAGTTGATGACGAACTGTCCCGGGTCGGTGCGGGGGAAAAACGCGACACCCAACAGGGGGTACATCGAAAGGCAGAGTATAGAAACCCCCGCGAGCCCGACCGTCGTTGCCACAGGCTTTAGCAGTGCCGTACTCAACGTGCGGTCATACTTGCCCAACACCTTCTCGAAATAGGCATTGAACCTTTTGGCGATGATGCCGAAACGGGAGCCCAGTGCGCCCTCGCCAACTTCTTCGTCTGCCTGGTGTTTCTTGATCAGCTTCGCGCAGAACAGCGGGACCACCGTCATTGCAACCAGGTACGATGCCAGCAAGGAAAGCACCACGGCCACTGCCAATGCGACAAACAAAAATCGGCTCACTCCGTAAAGGAAAATGACCGGGAAGAACACAATCGATGTGGTCAAGGTTGCCGCCAGAACCGCCAGGGCAACTTCCTGCCCGCCTTTCTCCGCGGCGACTTCCGGCGCTTCGCCCATTTCAAGGTGGCGGAAAATGTTTTCGAGCACGACAACCGAATTGTCGATCAATCGTGAGAATGCCAGCGCCAGCCCACCCAGGACCATGGTGTTGACCGACCCGCCTCCAGCACTGATGGCCATGAACGCAGCCAGAGCCGAGAGTGGAATCGACAAAAAGACCGCCACCGTGGCCCGCATACTTCCCAAGAAAAGCAGCACCATCAATCCCGTCAGGACCAGGCCGATGGCGCCTTCATGAAGAAGATTTTCAATGGCCATCTTCACAAACGCGGATTGATCAAAAACAACCGAAGCGACAAGTTGCTTCGGAACATCGACCAGCTTGGCCAGCGCCTCGCGAATCCCGTTGACGACAGCGATCGTATTGCTATCCCCACCCTGTTTCAGGATGGGAAGGTACACGGAACGTTGGCCGTCGACGCGCACGATATTGGTCTGAATCTGCTGCGCATCCTTGGCATGGCCCACATCGCCGACCAGCACTGACGCCTGTCCTACCGTTTTGATCGGCATGTCGTTGATCTCGTCGGCGGTCGGAACCTGGCTATTGGTATAGAGGTTGTAGTCGATGGGACCGATCTTGACGTCGCCGGCGGGCAGGATGAGATTGCTATCGTTCACGGTACGGACGACATCCATCACCGAGAGCTCATGGGCGTCGAGTTTGAGGGGATCGACGTAGACCATGATCTGGCGATAGCGTCCACCAAAAGGTTGCGGAACCGAGGCGCCCTGCACGCTGGCGATCTGGTTGCGCACCGTGTACTGGCCGAGATCGCGGAGTTGCGTCTCGTTCAGCCCCTGTCCCTTCAGTGTGATGAGGCAAACCGGAAGACTCGATGCGTCGAACTTGAGCACCACGGGGGGCAAGGTTCCTGGCGGCAGCCGGCGCAGATCCGCCATCGCCAGATTTGAGATGATGCTGAGGTCGGAGTCGGCGTTGGTGCCGGGCTGGAAATAGATTTTGATCAGACTTACGCCGGGCAACGAGCGCGACTCAATGTGGTCGATGCCACTGCCCAGAGTAAAGAACCTTTCAAACGGATTGGTGATGCTGGTCTCGATCTGCTGCGGCGGCATGCCCGAATAAAATGTCGCCACCACGACGACCGGGATATTGATGGGAGGAAACAGATCCACCGGCATTCGCACCAGTGTCACGGTTCCAACGATTGCGACGATCAGACAAAGAACGATGATGAAGAACGGATACCGGATCGCGAAGCTGGACATCAGAGTGTCGCCTCCGATCCGCGTGCTTTGTCCTCGACCACCTTCGGCTGCACTCTTTCGCCCTCGCGAAACTCACTCCGGTTGCCGATGATCACGCGATCATTCTCCGCAAGGCCGGTAATCACCTCGACCCGGTCGCTGCTTTCGACACCGAGCTTTACCTGCCGTTCCTGGATGCGTCCCTGGGCATCGACGACCAGCACCGTCCCGCCTTCGCCGTTCCGCTGCAACGCCTGAATGGGAACGGTTAATGCGTCGTTATGCTGCCGCAGCGTAATCCTGGCCTCGGCATACATCCCGTCCTTCAGCGTGCCATCGGTATTCTCGACGTCGATCTCGGTATGCATGGTTCGGGTTTCTTCATTCAACGCGTCGGCGAAGCGCGCGATGCGGCCAGCGAAATCACGGTTCATCGCCGAAACGTGAACCTGTACCGAGCTTCCGAGACGTAAGTCAGACACCGCCGATTCCGGGACCGGTACCACCAGGCGCAACCGCGACCACTCCGCCAGTTGCACCACGGGCATGGACTGCGTTTCAGAAGCGGTGCCCGCTTGAATCAATGCTCCCGTATCGGCATAGCGCTTGGTGACCACGCCCGCGAACGGCGCTGTGATATGCGAATACGCTTCCAGCGCCGACAGGCGATCCCATTCGGCCTGAGCGACCGCGAGTTGGCTTTGCGACTCAGCCAGCGTGGCGCGGGCACTTTCAATCTGCGCCTCGGTCTCTTGGTCCTTTGCCAGCGAATCGTCGAGTTCCTGTGCGGCGATCAAGCCCGGGCGCGATTCCGAAGCCTCTTTCAGACGCGAATAGGCAGAGTGATATGCATTGTGGCTCGACTCGGCGCGCCTGATTTCGCTCTCAGAGCGGCGGATCGCATCCTGGTAGCGGCGAATGTCGGCCTTCGCGCCCGCCACTTGCGCACTCAATTCCGGGACTTCAAGGATGGCAAGTACCTGCCCTGCCTTCACATGGTCCCCCACATCTACGTTGATTGTTCGGATGAATCCGGCGACCTTGGCGTGTACGTCGACTTGCTGGTAGGGCCGAAACTCTCCCGACAGGTTTAGCGTGTTGGCGACCGGTCCACGCTTCACGATTGCAACCGCCACGGGGCGCAGAGCCGGCTCCCCAGCATTCCCGGCCCTCGCATTCTTGCCCGAAAAACGCAGCACGACGAGCAGCGCGACCAGCAATACTCCGACCAGAATCAGTACCGGCCGCTTATTCATATTGGCAGCCATCCATATAAAAACCTCCACCGTGCCACAAGCAAGAGTGGCAACGCATCGACGTATATCTCAGGAAAAAGACCATGGTGCTCAGGCGAGTGCGCGCATTGCAAAATCATTCAAATCATCGCGCGAGACTGCCCAGCTTCAAACAAAATACACCCCTTCCGAAGTCATCGAGAGACTGCTTCGCTCGGAACCCCTTTCGAGTTGGAGGCGTCCATTCCAAACGCCGGTACATGTGCCGATCGAAACCCCTCCGCCCCCGTGCAAACGCTTGGCGGACCCTATGAGCCTCGATACTCTCGATGATTTCTTGGGAAAGACTGTAATTTGCGATTACAACTTCAGCATGATGGAGGGGGCCGGTTATGAAGGCTTTTTTCGAAGAGAACTGTTGGGAGTGGGGGCCCTGCCGGGGCTACCCGCGGGTAAAACGAAGAGACTTGCGATACGGCAAAGGTCGGAACGGGAGGAATCCACTTCGCGCCATCACGATCGAGGTGCTGTCGCACCGCCTGCCCTGACTCAGACTTAGCCGCGATCTGGTGCGGAATCGTAAAGTGGAAGGTGCGGGTGGTCAAACTGATCGTAAGCCCGCAGATTGCAAGCACCACCAGCAGAACTCGCCAGCGGCCCCTCTCGAGATTCGCTTTGTTTGGTCCGGGTAAAAGCATCCAACCCCGCGTCGCCTCAGAAATTATAGCAATGTTGGGATGGAAACGTCGCCACGGACCACCAGACGAGAAGCACCATGCCGATAGGGTCACTCGGGTTGGGCGAGCCAACGCAGCGGCTGGTTCAAAGGAAAGTCTCGCCCGGCCTAGAGCATCACGGGCCGGGCGACAGATTCGCGCATCCCTGAACGACTTATTGGATCGAGCTGGCCGCCTGGGAGAATACCCCGTTGGCGTTCGAGCCAATCATGCGAACCGTTCCGACCACGAGCACAAGGATCACGGCAAGCATAACGGCGTATTCGGCGATATCTTGGCCCTGATCATCAGACCAGAGTCGAGACAGCAGGGGGAGGATGGACATGGCTTCACACCTTTCCAAAGGGAAGTTGAGGCGCTGATTATCTCCCACACACCCGGAAAAAGCACAGTGACGAAAGTAACCTACCTGTGGAAATGCGGTGGAAACGCATCGAATTAGTTACGAGTTTTTCCACAGCAGAGAAGCTTCCTGTTGATCTCGTGGAATCGAAGACTGGTAACGCCGGCATCTTGCCGGCTGTCGCGAGGGCATCTCGCCCGCGCCAACGGTGGGCGCGCCCGCCGGACAGTCGCGGGGACGGCGGCGCTACCGGATCAGACAGGGTCCGCGTGATACGAGGGATGTTGATACGTGCCCGTGATACTGACTGGGAACTTCGCTCCCCCGCGGCGATTCTTCTTGAGAAACGGATCAATGGCTTTCAGCAGGAAAGACTTGATCCCTGAGGTGGCCTGCGGCAACTTCGCTTCCATGAAAAGCATGCCGTGAAAATTAACCTTCTGCGTAATCAGGTCAAAGGTTCCGTCGAGACGCGCTTTGGCACCCGGAACTCTGAACGACAAACTGCTAAACGTCGCGACGCCGTCGCGAACTTCTACGTGACCTTGCAGGTTGGAGACGACGCGCTCGGGGTCGTCGACCTGATCAGGCTGGCCTCGGGCCTGCGTGCTTAGTTTGTCGATGCCCTCTTGCGTTTGCAGTTTCGTGAAAAAAGCATCCGCAATACCGAAGTCGCCTGTCATTTGCAACCGGCGCAGAAACGGTTCTTTGCCCGGGGGAATCACGGTTTTCGCCGCGATGCTGACTTGGCCATTGAGCGGGGCCTGCGGGTCCGATACGAATAACAAGAGCAGGTCCTGCATGCGCCCGTTCTGCACCGCCAAGTCGAGCGTGGCTCGTTTTCCATCTTCATTCCGATGTTCGGCGACAGTCCCGCGCGAAGACACAAGTGTCCGCTGCAACCGTGCCTGTACCTGATGAAGCGTCACATCGCCGTTGGTGGAATCGACTTCAGCGTGAAACTCGCTGCTTAAGGCAAGCCTGTGCGGTGTTCCTTTGACGGCGAAGTTCGGCGTCGCTGTCTTTCCGTCAATGGCGATGCTTTCAAGAGTTCCGCGGAATGTCCCTTCAGAGGACAGAGTTCCGAGAATCCCTCCGAAGGCCCCCAAGTCGGCGTTTCGGAATGTGTAGTTCCCGGAAACAGGTGTGCGGCTGACCTGGTCAGCTCCCCAAGGCCCAAAGCTTCCACTGGCTCTGATTTCGCCAGGGGGCGTTGGATTCTGTACCTCTACCTCGAACCTCATCGCATCATGAGAGGCGAGATGGTGTCCCGCAAACTTGTCGATGAGAAACCTCACCTTAGGTTGCCGCGAATCGTGACGGGCAAATTCCAACAGTGCTCCGCCCGCGATGAGTTCGTCGACGATCACAGTTGATTCTGCCGGCTTCCAGGGTTGTCCCGCCCCGATGGGAGGAAACTGAAGATGAGCTCCTTCGGCGCGGATCAACGCGACATGCCTGCTGAGCATTCTGGTGATGTTGCCTTCGATCGATAACCTCTGGATCGTCATGACCGCACGATCTTGCGAGTTTGTACCGCGCTCGAGAGTGACTTGCTCAGCGACGCAACCCGGCCGCGGCAAATAAGTGCGCCGGAACGCACCGATACGAACGTGGCTCGAAGTCGCCAGCTCCAGTTCCCTGATGACGTTGGCTTGGGTAAAAGGCCAAGCCCTTTCCACAAGAATTGCCGCGATAACAAGAAGGATTGCAATCGTTGCGATCAGCCAAATCCACCAGTTCTTCCGCTTTCGAGGTCCGAGTGCGTCCGAACGAACCTCCGACATCGACTCACTCACTACCGCTCGCATAGTCACGTCTCTTGCCTCAGGTTTTGGGTGAGATGCTCTGGGAAGCACGTTCCGCCGAGAATCTTGCTAGGGGGTTCTCTGGAGAGTTGTCCCGCGATTCGCGCAAAGCGGACCGGGCAAGAGGCTAGGACGGTTTCGCCGTCGATTCGCGGATCACGAATTCCGGTTCGATGGCGATCTCGCGCGGCTCTTCCTTTTTATTTTCGATGCGCTCGAGGAGAGTTTGCGCCGCAATCATGCCCATGCGGATCAATGGCTGGCGCACGGTTGTCAGGCTCGGCGTGTTATAAGCCGCTCCCTGGATATCGTCGAAACCCACGACAGAAATGTCGTTCGGCACCCGCAGACCGGCTTCCTGAAAAGCGCGGATCGCTCCCAGCGCGGACAAATCGTTGTAGGCGAACAGCGCGGTGAACGGAACATTCCGTTCCAGCAGTTGCTTGGCAAAGGGATAGCCGAGTTGGGGTGTGGGATCGTTGATATCAATCTGGACCGTGAGGTCCGGGTTCAGATCAATCTTCAGCTCGCGTGCCACTTCGACAATCGCGTTCCAGCGGTCTTCAGAGTCGGAACTGAACCGGGCGCCTTTCATGAACGCAATCTTCGTGTGTCCCAGGTCCACGAGATGTCCGAGAGCCGCACGGACAGCGCAGCGATGGTCGAGAATGATGTTCGTCACGCCGGGGAACGCCTTATGGCCAGCAACAGCGACGGTGGGAATTGACGGTGCCTCGCGCAGCTGCATGTCGATGGCAATGAAGCCTTCCACCCCGCGTTCCAGCAGGATCTGGGCATAGCGGTCGAGCAAGTCGGGATCATGGCGGTGCACCACGGTCAGGAAGAAGAAGTTCTTCGAACGCAGGTACTGCTCTACACCACTAATTACTAGCGACCCGTACGCGTCCCCGATCTCCTCGACGATGACTCCAATCGTATAGGTGCGCTTCTTACGGAGTGACTGTGCGAAGAAATTGGGCCGGTAATTGAGTTCCTGGGCTGCCGCCATAATGCGGTTCTTCGTAGATTGCGGAATGGAGCGCGCGGAAGGGGCGCTGTTCAGGACGGAAGAGACTGTTCCCGGAGTCAGGCCAACATGATCGGCGACCGCTTTCAAAGTGATCGCGCCTGGCTTCTTCAAACGTGATTTTCGATCCTTCGCCATGATTCTTCTGTCAACCAACAACGGCGCCGCATTGTAAATGGTCCGAGTTCGCCCTCAGGTCGTGCGTTCGCATTGTATCGCACAAAATCGATATTATATTGCAGTTTTGACAGCTGCTGGCGGCAAGCGCTAGCGCGCAGGACTAGCCTGTGCGCTCTTCGCGTCAGGGGGAGGAAGCGGGGTTTTGTCCAGGATGCCCTTGCCCTCGACGACGGTATAGATGAAGTCGGCCGGTACGTCATGCAGCGTCTCGGTCTCGCCGTTGGGCCAGCGAATCGAAACCTCGTCTATCATTTTGTCTTTCCCAAGTCCGAAATGCTGTCGCAAGTCACTTTGCGAAATGTAGCTTGATCCGCCTTTGACCTCGCTGATCTGTGTCACTTTGTCGGTGCGAACTGTTACCCGCGCGCCGATGGCAAGCCGGTTGCTTTTCGTTCCCTGCAGCTTGAACAGAACGCGATGATTGCCGTTCTGGCAGTGGTTCAACAGCAGCGACGGTGGCTCGCCCACGTTCAGGGTCACAACATCGACGCAGCCGTCATTGTTGATATCGCCGAAAGCGGCACCGCGTCGCGAACGCAATGGGACATCAGCGAGTCCGGTGGACGATGCGATTTCCACGAACGTGCCATCGCGATTGTTGCGGAACAGCAACATGGGTTGGCGGAAATGGGCGGCATTCGGAATGGTGTCGACCTGGGGATACACGTGTCCGTTGGCGACAAAAATATCAAGCCAGCCGTCGTTATCCATATCGAAGAAACTCGTGCCCCATCCAACGTAGGGATGACTGGGTTGTGCGATCTGCGAATTCCAGCTGACATCGGTAAAGCCGTCAGTGCCGTTGTTGTGGTAGAGCGTGTCTGATTGATCGACGAATTCCGTGACGAAAATACTCAATCGTCCCTCATGGCGGTAGTCGCCGAGGTCGACCCCCATCGAGCCAAGTTCCTGCCCGTCGCCGCTGAGGTCGGCTCCCTCGAGCAGCCCGATCTCCTCGAACGTGCCGTCATGTTTGTTGCGGTACAGATAGTTCGGCCCAGCGTCATTGGCGACATACAGATCCGGCCAGCCGTCATTGTCGATGTCGCCCCACACCACTCCCATACCGTAATAGTGCCGGGGGTCATCCACACCAGCCTTCTTGGAAACGTCCTCAAACGTTCCGTCACCGCGGTTGTGGAAGAGGAAGTCGCTCTCGCCCTGCATGCCCCAGGGACCGCACTGCACCAGCACGCCGCGAAACTGGCAGAATTTTTCGTCGCTGCCCAGCTCAGGCAACTTGTTCATGTCGACGTGCACATACCGCGACACAAACAGGTCGACCTTGCCGTCACGGTCGTAATCGCCCCAGGCCGCACCCAGGCTGAGGCCCCCAACGGCGACGCCCGCCTTCTCCGTGACGTCCTCGAACTTACAGTTTCCAAGGTTGTGATACAGGGCGTTTCCGCCGTAACCGGTCACGTAGATATCCGGCAAGCCGTCATTGTCGTAATCCGCGACTGCCACACCCATGCCCCACCCCTTGCGAGTCAGTCCCGCTTGTTGCGTGATATCCGTGAACTTCAGGTCAGCATCCTGGTGGTAGAGGGTGATCAGCGGGTCTCCACCCTGCTTGCGGTAACGATCGACGTTTGACCCGTTTACCGCAATGATGTCGAGCTTTCCGTCGTTGTCACAATCAATAAGGCCGATGCCGCCGCTGACCGATTCGATGATGTAGCGCTTGTCCGCCGATGAGATGTGTGCCTTAATCAGTCCGGCTTGTACGGCTATGTCTTCAAAATGAGGCAGATCGCGGGAAGTCGATTCGTCTTTCGCCATGGGCAGACCGGGACTGGGCGGCACCGGGGGCTTCTGCGCAGAGGCCAACACCGCCGATAGAAGACCCAGAAGAAAAAGCCTGCGCATGGGAGAGTGGAATCCCTTGATTGTAGCTGATCGCGGTTGAGGCCTCCGTCGTTCATGAATGACTGAACCGGATAGCGATCTTGCCGAAGGGACATGTCCTTCCTCACCGTGCCATGGGTCTGTCGTGCTAAATGCTTCCACCTCCGTAACTTGCTGCAAGCATTACCCACTACTAGCCTAAAAACGTGGATCTCCGCGCTTTACTGTTCACCGCTGATGGGAGTAGCTCGGCCACGCTGTGCCGGGTGCTGACCGACCTGGGCATCGCCGCTGAGATCTGCTCCGAAGTGCTGGTCGCCGTAGAACGCGTAGGGCGCGAAAACTATGACGCGCTGATCGTCGACTGGGATCACGAATCAGAAGCAACCTTGCTGCTCAAGAATGCACGCGAGCACAAGAGTTTCAGCTTGAACCTGGCTCTTGTGCCGGATGAAGCCGCGATTGGCCGCGCATTGCAGCAAGGCGCGAACTCGGTCATCCGAAAACCTGTCGATCCCATCGAGGCGCATGAGACGCTTTCCACTGCTCGCGAATTGATTCTGTCCCGCCGCACCGAACAACGGGACAAGCAGGCTCGCCTCGCGGCCTTGCAGGCCGAAGGGACCAATACCGAAGAGCCGCTCGAGGAGTCGTTCGCGCCCAAGGCCGGCTTCCTTCAGCAGAACATGAGCCGCAGCGCCCTGGAAGCCGAAGAGAAAGTTGGGAAGATCGAGATGCCGGCGAGCGACTCGGGCTGGCAGGCCGCGCGTGGACCAGCCTCCCTTCGCGAACAGGAAGCGAACACCGAATCGAGAAAGGTCGAGCCGGTAAGCCAGAAGCGCTGGGATGATGTGAAGTCGATTTTTCGCGATACCCCCAAGCCGGAGGAGGAAGAGAGCGAGGAACCCATTCCTGAGGTGCACGCCTCCCAGGATTCGACGGGTATTTTTTCTTCGTTGCCTGAGCCTTCGCTGACCACTCCGGAAACCGCGACTTCATCGCTTCCCCAATATTTGGTATTCGCCATGGTTGGTTGCGTCCTCATCGCCGGAGTGCTCTATGTGTGGGCTCCAGGCGATTCGTACCTGGGAAGGATGAGCTCTGCGGTACGGTCGTTCTCGGCGAAGGCGAAGCCCGAGGTTGCACAAGCGAACTCGCAGGCCCCCGCAGTTCAACCGGTTGCCAGTCTGAAGCCGACTCCGGACACGCCTGCCGCCAGACCCGAAGTAACGCCAGACCCGGCGCCGATTGATACAACCGACGTCGACCCCAGCAAGATCCAGATCATTGAGACCAAGGCGATTCCGAAGGCAGGGGCACAACAGCCACCCAGCTACAGTCCGCCACCCGATTCCGACCAGGCAAAAGCGCTGGCCCGGGCGCAGTTGCCCCCGGAACCGAAAGCTGTCGCCTCGGAGAGCGATGCCGCAGCTAGTCTGCAATCGCCAGCGGAGCCCGCTCACCAGGCTCCGGCGGCAGTTCGCTCCGAGCCAGCGAAGCCAGTGCTGGAGGCAGTTCCCGCGCAGCCTGACACCCGAGTCGGGGTGATTATTCCGGACAGTTTGCGAACCACTCCGGCCCCCTCGCCCGCCAGTAGCCTGGAGACGTTCTCCCTGCCTGAGGAGACTTCACAAGCTTTGCTGATTCACAAGGTGGATCCAAACTACCC
>Ga0307478_10001389_pt1 | contig 21039 bp, 23 predicted proteins | sample atmos_gasesECM4C_2_FD_203713 | JGI IMG/M metagenome (GOLD analysis project Ga0307478, IMG submission 203713) | Hardwood forest soil microbial communities from Morgan-Monroe State Forest, Indiana, United States - atmos_gasesECM4C_05 | ecosystem: Environmental > Terrestrial > Soil > Temperate... | reverse complement strand
TCGGCAAGGACGGCGTCATCACCGTCGAGGAATCGAAGACCATGGAGACCACGCTTGAAGTGGTGGAAGGGATGCAGTTTGATCGCGGATACCTCTCGCCGTACTTCGTCACTGACCCGGCACGCATGGAATGCGTGCTGGAGCAGGCGGTGATTCTGATTCACGAGAAGAAGATCAGCTCGATGAAGGACCTGCTGCCGCTGCTCGAGCAGACGGCTAAGGCAGGAAAGCCCTTGTTGATCATTGCTGAGGACGTTGAAGGCGAGGCTCTGGCAACCCTGGTGGTAAACAAGCTCCGGGGATCCCTGAAGTGTGCGGCAGTGAAAGCGCCCGGGTTTGGAGATCGCCGCAAGGCTATGTTCGAAGACCTCGCCACGCTTACTGGTGGCAAGTCCATCACCGAAGATCTCGGCTTGAAGCTTGAGAACCTGACCTTACAGGACCTCGGTAGCGCCAAGAAGGTGATCATCGATAAAGACAACACCACAATCATCGGCGGCGCTGGCCAGCCCAGCGAGATCCAGGCCCGCATCAAGCAGCTTCGCATGCAGATCGACGAGGCCACCTCGGACTACGATAAGGAAAAGCTGCAGGAACGCCTGGCTAAGCTGGTTGGAGGTGTGGCTGTAATCAAGGTAGGTGCGGCCACCGAGATGGAGCTGAAGGAGAAAAAGGCTCGCGTTGAGGATGCCATGCACGCGACGCGCGCAGCCGTCGAAGAAGGCATCGTGCCTGGAGGCGGAACCGCTTATCTGCGCTGCATCCCAGTTTTGGAGAAGCTCAGACTGCACGGTGATGAAGCAACTGGCGTGAATATCGTAAGGCGTGCTCTGGAAGAACCCATTCGTCAGATTGCACAGAACGCTGGACACGAGGGGGCGTTGATTGTGGGACGAGTGCGCGAGTCGAAGGACGAGAACTTCGGCTTCAATGCGGAAACCGGCGAGTTTGAGGACATGATCAAAGCTGGTGTAATTGATCCAGCCAAAGTCACGCGCCTCGCGCTCCAGAACGCCGCGTCCATTGTGTCGCTGATGCTCACAACGGAGGTCCTGATCGCTGACCTGAAGGAAGAAGAGGCGGTCGTGGCTCATGCCGGAGGCATGGGGGGAGCTTACTAACACTACCGGGTTACATACAGAAGACGCACCGGGGGGATGCTTCGAAATGCAGTCTTAGTGAGAATGGGTTCGTGCTAAATGTGTTCCTTTTCGGACAGACGGCTCACTATCCGATGAATTAGTCTATGCGAGGATCGCGATTTTGCTGTCCTCTTTTCCTCGAGTCCAGAATGGCAATCTTGGCCAAATCCGGCGTGCAAATACTTCTGCTCGCGATGGCGGCTTCAACCGCACTCTGGGCTCAAAGTAGCGGACCGGATGCTCCTCAGGACCATGCAAGCCCTGCGGATGCGCGTCAGGTCGTGCTCCCTTCCGTCTTGGCCACGCAACGCAGTTGGCAGGCGCGTGACCACTACACATATGTTGAACGCGATGATGATCGCCGCTTGAACTCGCTCGGGCAGCTGAAATCGGAAAGTGTCGACTTCACTAGAATGATGGTGGTCAACGGCGCTCGCTTTGAGCAGCTCCTGGAACACAACGGGCAACCTCCAACGGCCAAGGAGCAAAAGAGAAGCGACGACGATCTCGACAAGCTGAAGCACGAAACTCTGGACGAGCAGGCAGCGCGATCGCGCAAAGACCAGGACAACCGGGCTTTTCTTCGTGATGTGCTCGAGGCGTTTGACTTTCGTTTGATCGGCGAAGAGACAATCGATAGCAGGCCTGCCTATGTGCTGCAAGCTACGCCTCACCCCGGGTATCGCGCGCATGGCAAGTACGCCAAGGTGTTCCCCAGAGTGGAAGGCAAGCTTTGGGTCGACAAGCAAGACTTCGGCTGGATCAAGGTAGACGGCCAGGTAACACAGTCGTTCTCGTTGGGGCTGATCCTGGCGCGCTTGGAGCGCGGTTCTCACATCACCATGGAGCAGACTAGTGTTGGTGATGGGGTTTGGATGCCGAAGCGGATCGAAATCAGGGCAACGGCGCGCATCCTCCTCTTAAAGAGTCTGGACATCCAAAGGACCCTTACTTACACGGACTACCGCCCAGCGTCCGATAGCGCATTGTCCGTAAGTAAATAGCGATCGCATTCCAAGGAGAGTTCTCCATGAAGATTTCCTCAGCAGATAATTTAAACAGTCACTTGAAGCCGCTCTGCTCGCGCGACAATCACGTCATGAAGTACGAGGCCGGCCGGTCACGGTCTAATAGCGGGTATCAAGCCTCATACCATTGTGGTTTCGAAGGTTGCAGTGTTCGATATGACGCAAGCGATGGATATTACATGCTGATTGGGATGCCTGACCACGCGAACCCCGTCGACGAGCCTGGCGTAAACACCACGAAGTGTCCTCAACATGGAAACTGGTTATATCGCCGAAGGAAAACTTCGCGTAAAACCGGCGTCGACTGGTGCTGTGGCATAGAGGGCTGCGATTATCCGAGCGGCGCAGCCACAAAGACCGCAGCGCTGAGAACACAGTAAGAGGTCGTGGTGAGTTGAAGAGGAATTGTCATGGCACAGCAAGTCGACGATTTTACGATCCCTTGGCATGAATCGACCGATATGGGCGCTTGTGACTTGAAGGTCTACAGCGATCTTGATCGACTGTGGCGCATGGTCGACAGATACAAGATGAAGGCTCCCATCTCGATCAGCGTAGTCGACCGCAACGATGCATGCATTCGGGAAATTGGCGGCATTCACGATCCTGCAACTGGGTGGCTTCTGAACGACGAAACATCGGTTGTGGTTCCCGTCGATGGGCCGGAATTGCCGCTCACTCTGCGCGTGCGAGATGCCCGTGGGAACATTCTGAAAATGAGACTGCAGTGCGAACGGGCAAGGCCGAAGGCGCGCTGAAGAAAATGAAGTCTGTGGCGGTGGGGAGACCTAGGTTCACCATGCTGATGCGACGGAAAACGGGTCTAATCCTAGTCGGAAGTATTGCAATACTCTTGCTGGCGCTTATTTTTATCGTGCCCACTCTCATTAACGTAGACCGCTACCGGCCCAGGGTGATCTCTTATCTTCAACAACAAACTGGAAAGCAGGTCGAAATTGCTCGGCTGTCGCTAACATTTTTTCCTGTAGCGATTCACATCGATCATCTCGGTGTCAAAAACCCGCCGGTATTCCCGTCCGGTTATGTAGTGCAAGTGGCGCGGATCGATGCCGAGCTTAGCGTTGGAGCACTTTTGCATAAACGGGTAGTCGTCAAATCGCTCGTATTGGACGAACCAATTCTGAACGTGACGTCTGATCCAGACGGCCCATGGAATTTCGAGAATCCGCAATCTTCGAATTCAAAGGGCGGTTTCGCTCTTGCAGTGATCGAGAAGGTGCAAATCAAGCGCGGCAAGGTAATAGGTTCAAATCTTCTGCCATCCGATGCAGCGGGTCCGATCTTTTTTGAGGTCCACGATCTCTCTTGTGATCTGGAGCAGGTGAATCTGATGGGCATTACCAATCCCGCGTCCTCTTCGACGGATGGTCGGGGCAGCCTGAAGGCGGAGCTTGTGCGCTTCGGTGCGGTCGAGGCTAGAAACCTGGAATCCAAATTACTTCTTGAATCGAGACATGTTTCCTTTTCAGACCTGAAGGCGGAAATCTATGCCGGCAAGGCTGCCGGCGAGCTGTCGTTTGATTTGTCGGGAAAGAACACCAGTTTCAAGACCAGTGCGCGATTCAGCGGAATCAGCGTGGCCCAGCTTTTGGCGGCATTCCCAAACGGTGGTGGAAAGATGACCGGGAAGATGGAAGGAGACTTAAATTTAGCGGGTGAGATCGAGCACACGCCCCGGCCGCTGGCGGGTATCCATGGAGCCGGACACGTAACCGTGCGTAACGGCCAGGTGCCGAGTCTCAAGCTCAATGCAAATTTGATGCAGCTGGCGCACTTCAACGATCTCGGCCCGGCGAAAAATAATCCTTCCTCGTTTAACTTGATTACGACCGATTTGGAGTTGGCCAATCAGCGGATTTCGAGCCGGGTGATAGATATTGATGGCTACGGAGTTGATTTGGATGGCTCAGGAAGCGTTAGCGTGTCGGGTTCCGACGAACTCGATTACCGCGGGTTGGCCGAGATTACGACGAAGGAAGGCTTTTTCACCAACACCATTGCGCGAATGTCCGGGGCTTCCCTGAAAGACGGCAAGTTGCAGTTTCCCTTTCGCATCGGCGGAACAATTGACAGCCCGATCTTTAGCAAGGGCCGAGGCGATCAGGACACAGACGCCCCGCCAAAGAAGATCGTAAGAGCGAATAAAGCTAGATAGTTGATAAAAGTGTCTGGTATGGGACGTCGCTAGAAGGGCGATTCCTACATACTCCGTGCGGCCTCGGATTCCACGGTGGAACTCCTAGGCAAGGAGGATGAAGATATGCGCCGACCTTACCAGTACCTCTTTAGTTCGCTTGTTCTTACCACTGCTCTTGCTGCGCCATCGGCAATGAACGCCGCGAGCAAGCCGCAAGACAACGGACGTCAAGAAGAAAATCATCGAGATGATAAGGACCGAAATCGAGTCTACGACCGTTATCACAAGGACTATCACAATTGGGATGACCACGAAGACCGCGCCTATCGCGGATATCTTGAGGAGCGTCACCGGGATTATCGGCCGCTCGCCGAATTGAAACAGAAGGAACAAAGGGCGTACTGGAGTTGGCGCCACAGCCATCCGGATCACGACAACGGCCGCTAGCCAGAAACGTAGACCAAGTGAGCGCCGCTGAGCCGACCGCTCCCTCAGGTCCAATTACATTTCGGGTGCAGCCCGGTAAAGGCGATGCACCCCTTAACTCAAGCCTTATTCGCCGGCCACCGCAACTGACTTTGCGCCCCGAAAGTGACAGCTCGGAATTGTCGCTCTGACTTGAGTTCCGCACTCGCTGCTCTCGATTTCCAGCCGGCCGCCGAGATATTTCACCCTTTCCTTCATTCCTGCGATACCTACGCCAACTCCTTTGCCCAGCGGAGACCGGTCCAGCACGCCGCTCGGTATGCCTCGCCCTTGATCGCTGATCGTAACTGCCAGTCCATCGTGTGTACGCTCCATCTTGACCTTGGCTTTGTCCCTTCCGGAATGCAGGTGAATATTGGTAAGACTGGCTTGCACGATGCGGAAAATCGCGAGCTCCGCTTCTTCGGATAGCCGCTCCAAACGTGGCGGTACGTCCACTTCAACTGTAAGGCCCTCGCGTCGGTTAATTCCCCGCGAATACATCTGAATGGATGCCTCCAATCCACATTCATCGAGCAGCGGCGGGTGCATCATGTAGGAAACGGTCCGAATCTCCTCGGAAAGGTCCGTCGTTAAAGATGAGCACTCCGCCATCATCTTGTGGAATGTTGTTTCAGACAAGCTGATCTGGTTTCGCGCCACGGCGAGATTCATCGCTAGCACAGAGAGCTTTTGCCCGGTGCTGTCGTGCAACTCGCGTGCAATGCGGCGCCGTTCATCATCTTGCGATTGACTGAGCCGCTTCGAGAACTCCCGCAGCTCCTGCTCATTTCGGTAGCATTCAATGGCGATCGCTGCCAGATGCACAGCCCGTTCGATCATTTCTGAATCTGGCTTAGGCCACTTCGCACGCTGCGGATAAGAAAGGGCTAGTGCTCCCAGAATCTGCTTTTCAATAGTGAGAATTGGACGGAAAGACGCCATTTGCAAGCCCTCGCGCAAAGCCGCTTCGCGATGTACCGCAAACATCGGGTCGCTGTTGATGTCCCCTACGGTCAGAGCTCTTCCTTGACCCTCCATAGTGCTACAGAACCCGTCGTACGGTGCCTGCTCCAGGCTATCGATTTCAGCCTTCCAGGTCTTTGGAGCATTCGGCCCAGCAACCGGCCGCAGCCGGATTCCGTTGTTATCTAACAGAAACACCGTAGAGATCGCTCCTGGGGACTTCGCATCCAAAAAGTTGCACAGTTCGTTCAATACTTCCAACATCGGGGCGCCATGCCCCAGCATTTCCAGGAGATGCGTTTCGTTTGTCATTGGCCGGGAACTCCTTATTCTCGTTACTCGTGTTATTTCCTTTTTTCCTTTACACGGCAAATGTGGAACTGAGAGAAGGGAGCCCAATATTAGGGGACTCTGATGGCGAGAGTCTGTCTCGCGCAAGACACTTTTCTTCAGAAATCTGCACTCTACAGGGTTGACCCGATGTCCTAAAGGTCACACATGATTCTTCGCGTTTCGTGTATTTATTATCCGTATTTCTTGGTGGGGGAACCTTCGTCACTGGAGGGGGAGATGGGGTCGTTAAGGTTACTGATAGCGGATGACCACGCAATCTTCAGGGCTGGAGTGCGCTCCTTGCTTGAAGGTCAGCCGGGCTGGCAAATAGTAGCGGAGGCGAGTGACGGACGCGAAGCCGTGGCGAAGGCCGAGGAAACGCGCCCGGACGTGGCCCTGCTAGACATCGGAATGCCCGTTCTAAACGGCCTGGAAGCAGCTCAGCAGATTATCCAAAACGGCTCGCGGACGAAAATCTTGATGCTCACAGTGCACGATTCAGAGGCCATGATTGACAAGGTGCTGGCGGTGGGCGCGCGGGGCTTCTTGTTCAAAACGGACGCCGCTGGCGACCTTGTGGACGCCGTCAAAGCATTGCAATCCGACAATACATTCTTCACGGCGAAAGTTGCAGAGATTGTTCTGACCAGCTTCATGAACAAGCGTGGGAGAACGCATGCCGGTGAGGCCTTCGAGGGTCGCCTTACTCCCCGCCAATGGGAAATAGTTCAGCTCCTAGCGGAAGGCCGGACTACGAAAGAAGTGGCGACGCTGTTGAACATAGCGGTCAAGACGGCGGAGACTCACCGTTCCAATCTTATGCGCCGGTTGAATTGTCACTCGGTTGCGGAAATCGTCCGCTACGCGTTGCGCAATCAGATCATCGAAGCGTAGTTCACGTCGGGACCTTCCGCGCTTTCGTAGCCCGCGGTGGTGCGCTTGAGTTCCTTCGTGTACTGGTTATTCGTAATTTGGCGCAGTACGCATTTTCCTGGAAATCAACCCGGTGTCTCGAACGAGACAGATTGGAGTTTCCTAACGCCCTTATGATCAGGGTAGAGGGCTTCACATCTTGGCCGCTCATCCATCTCGATACGGGTGGTCTTGGAGGCCCAAAATGCGGACTTTCGGGTTAAACGCTGTGCAGAACGAACTCCAGTCTCATCAGAAGGGCGTTCCTCCAGATATCACGGTTTCTCACCGGCATCGCCCAATCAGCGTTCTTTTTATCCACCGCGATGCGGATGTAGTAGACGCCTGCCAGGAAGAGCTCAAAAAAGCAGGATTTGGTCTCAGCGCGGACTTGGTTTTGACCATAGCGCAGTGTACTGAGCAGATCCGCTCACACCGCTATGACATGGTAATTGCTGAGTACCCTAGTCCCAACTGGAGGGGTGCGGAAGCATTGCAACTTCTTCGTCAGACGGTGCAGGAGATTCCCATCCTTTTCGTAACTACTGCGATCGGAAGTGAACGCCTCGCGGAGCTGACTGCTCACGGCACGTTTGATTACGTTGTACGCGAGCATCTCGCACAATTGCCCATGACGGTTCGCCGCGTCTTGAACGAACAGAAACTTCGCGTCGAGCTGGAAGAGGCTGGAAAAGCCCTACGGCATTCGCAATCGCTGTATCGAGCCCTGGTGGAAAATCCCGCTTACGGAATCTGCCGATGCGACGCGGAAGGAAAGTTTCTCGACGTCAATCAGGCGCTTGTAGCCATGCTTGGCTATGCGAGCAAAGAGGAAGTGTTAGAGGCGAATCGTGCCTCTGAGATCGTGCTCGATTTCGGTCCCGCCGCCCCACCAGTAGGCCGATCCGACGAGAAGATGTGCATTGAGCCCATCGAAATGGACTGGAAGCGAAAAAACGGCACGACTTTGAAGGCCAGGCTCAGCGGTCGGGGCGTATATGACGACCATGGAGACTTCATCGGCTATGAAGTCATCGCCGTGGATATAACCGAGCAGCGAGCGGTCGAGGAACAATTACGTCACCAGGCGTTCAGCGATTCGCTTACTGGGTTGGCCAATCACCGCCGTCTTTTCGAAGTTTTGCAGGGAGAGATCGGCCGATCCAAGCGTACCGAGCGGGAATTTTCGCTTCTCTTGCTGGACCTCGATGGGCTGAAGGAGATCAACGATCGATTGGGTCATTTGACTGGGGATCGCGCGCTTTGCAGGCTGGCGCAGATTTTGACGGACTGTCGCCGCTCGATTGATACCGCAGCGCGGCAAGGCGGGGATGAGTTCGCATTGGTCCTGCCGGAGACAGGGGCAGCCGCCGCAATCTTAGTGGCGCGCCGGATCTGCGATCTTCTCGCAAGAGACGCAGAGCACCCCACTCTTTCCGTCAGCGTCGGAGTCGCAAGTTACCCGAAGGATGCTGATACGGTCGGAACACTTCTTTACGCGGCGGATAGGGCTCTATATGACTTGAAAGACGTGAAGCCGCGAGGCGCTCGGGCCGGCCGCGTCTAACAAGGGATACATTCCAGGGAATAGAACCTAAAAACGAGGGAACCAAGATGACTGATGATCGTTTCTCCTTACGCGACAGGTCACGAGTACCCGTTCCGCACCATGATTCTGGAGCCGAAGTTCACTATTTGCTTAGGGCGGAAGAACAATTGCTTCGTTCGATTTCCTGCGGTATGTCTCTTGTTCAGATACTGTGCCAAATTTGCGATGCCCTGAATTCCGAGATCGGCAACGTCATTTCTCTTGCGTGCCTGCGGGATGAGGATCCCACGGGCCAAGCCACGATCGTCAAGAGCGCCGGAATTTTCGGGTTGTACAAGTTTTGTTCTGCATCTATCGTCGGCGGGAATGAGGAAGAGCTTGGATCTCTTGAGATGTACTGTTGCGTTCCTCGCCGTCCCTTCCTCAATGAAATTCGCCTGATTGAACGGGCCACTTGCCTGGCAGCCGTAGCCATCCAGCGCCACAAAGAGTCCTCCATCACCTCTGCTGCGCTCGACTTCTGAGCTTTAGTTTGACGGGCACTGTTTGAGTTAATCATGCAACACAACACTCAGAAGTGATGTATTCACTTCGATCTCGTCGTCGTATTTGATAAAACCCAACTTCTTGAATTTGTTCATGAACAGATTGACTCGCGTGCGCGTTGTTCCAATCATCTCCGCCAGGGTCTCCTGCGACACTTTGGGGAGTTTTCTCTGAGGCTGGCCTTGCTTGCCATATTGGGCTAGCAAGAGCAGCGTGCGTGCGAGCCTTTTTTCGGTGGAATTGAATAGCCGGTCGACTAAGTCCGCCTCGATCCGAATGTTCCGCGTAAGCACAAAGTTGATGAATAGGTCGGACAACTCGTGTTGGTCGTGAAGGGCGTGGGCCATTTCATTCTTTTCAATGACGAGCACCGTGCTAGGCGTGATCGCCGTGGCGTTTCCCACGCGCATTTGCTGACCCGCCATGCATCCTTCACCAAAAAAATCGCCGGGCTGCAGGATGGCAATGATCGCCTCTTTGCCTACAGCGCTAAGCGCAGTTATTTTGACGGCACCCTCTTGTATGTACATGATGGTATCAGCCGGCGAGCCCTGTGAAAAGATAATTTCAGCTTTTTTGAAATGTCTGACTTTTCTATCTACGCCCGCCGAATCGAGGAAAGCCTGCGCGTTGAATTCACCATTTTTCTTGGAGACGCTCTTGGGTTTTCCTTTACTGGGGCTCATAGCTTAGTTGCTCTAAAACCTCGGGTCATTAAATTGCCGCCACTTGCCGGGGACGGCTCGTCTGGCCAAGCAATGCTGTTTTCAGCCGTTTCTTTGCCGATTCCATCAGCATCAGGAATCTCCCGCTCAAGGTGTTCTTTCACAATCTTTTGAACTACCTCTAGCGGAACTTGCTCGAAATGTGTCTTCGGTTTATGTGTCTTGGGCATACGCATCGGAACTACCTCACACTGGAACGCTATCAGGCCTCAAGTCATACGGGTCAGATCTTTTGGCGACCGAACTGCGCTTCTTGTTGCGTACGCAGATATTGTTTTGCGGGGGGGGGAACCTAGAGTTCCATGCCATCTGGATACTTCTGCCCACGGAATAGGTGTTGTCACGGTGCGTGACTTTGTGCTATCGTCACGGTCCGTGACTATGCGCTACGATAGCGCTACGTTCGTTTAAGGTTAAAGGGGGGAGCGAATTTATGGCGCGCACCCAGTCTCAGTCCTTGTCAATGCATTTCAAGACCATGGTTCAGGCGGATGTGCCGCAGGGTCGTAACGGAAAGCACAAAGAGATTGTGACCACCATTCTGAAGGATCTCAGTCGTCTGAGTGATGGCGCCGCACTCAAGGTGCCCTTGGCAACGCTGGCGCAATCCAAAGAAAAAGTCCGCTCTGCGCTAAATCGCGCCACCCGCAAAGGGGGCTTAAAAGTTGCCACTGCGAGCGACGCCACTTTCTTGTACGTTTGGAACGTGACCAGTTAAGATCACTGTCCGACGCGCCTCGGTTTTCTGCCTACAACGAGGAAATTTGTGTCACGATCGTCATTCCGCCTTTCTTCTTTCCTCAAATAAACCCAAAAACTGTACATAACAGCACAGACACACGCCCTCACAACGTCTAGGATTCACTACGTAAAGTATCGCGGCTAATCCGCCATATCCATCCCGGGTCTCGCCTTCGTTGCATTAGGGTTCATCACGCTTCCGTGTAGAGAGTGAGCGGGAAGTCCCCTGAGCCAGCGTGTAAGTGTCTCGCAGCAAGAGAAAGGAACAGTCATGCCCCTTCTTCAGGTCTTATTCGTGTTGGTCGTAGTCGGTGTCCTTCTGTGGTTGGTGAACCAATTCATCCCCATGGCAGGCAGCATCAAGTCGATTTTGAACGCGGTCGTGATCATTTGCGTAGTGCTCTGGCTGCTGAACGCATTTGGATTGTTTCACTCTCTTTCCCGAATCCGGGTAGGTTAGCCAGGTCGCGTAGCAGATCCAAGATCGAGAACGAGCCCAGCCGGGTGCGGCGGGCGTACCATCGCACGTGAATGGAGAACAAAATGTTGAAGTCAGCTCGGGTAATCCTCGCTACGTCGGCAGTGCTCTTGCTTCTCGGATGGGCCGCCCCAGCGAATTCACACCAGGATCAGCAAGACAAGGGGAAGGGCCAGGAAAAGCGGCAAGAACAGGAAAAGCCCGCAAAACAAGACCAGCCGCAGGCCAATAAACAGCAAGATCAGCACTCCCATCAGCAAGCCAAGGGACAACAAGATCAGCAACGGCAACCACACGAACAACAAGGCCAGCAGGGAGACAACGCTGCGAAGCAACAACCCGGAGCGCAGCGTCAACAGCAAGACAATTCCGCGAAAGAAAATCAGCAACAGGCCAAGCACCAGCAAGCGCAGCAACAGCATCAACAGCAAGACAACTCAGCGAAGCAGCAAGCTAACCGGCAACAGGATCAGCAACACCAACAGCAGGACAACTCGGCAAAACAAAACCAGCAGCAAGCCAACCGGCAGCAGGATCAGCAGCAACTGCATCAGCAGCATCAACGTCAGCAGCAGCAGGACAACCGGTCTGCGCAAGAACGCAGCCCTGCTCAGGCACGGCAACAACAGGTAGCTTGGCAGAGTGATCGTGCGCATAGCTGGCAGTCAGAGCATCGTGACTGGCAGCAACGCGGCGGCTACACCGGCTATCGCGTTCCTGATGACCGTTTCGGTGGTTCCTATGGCCAGGCCCACGAATTCCGCATCTACAGTCTTCCCGTGGCATACGTCGGCGGGCAACGCCGCTTCCAGTACGGAGGCTATTGGTTCGGCCTGGTCGATCCGTGGCCGGAATACTGGTCCAATGATTGGTACGACAGCGACGACATGTACGTGGACTTCAGCGGCGACGGCTATTATTTGTACAACCGCAGTCATCCCGGCGATCGCATCGCTATCCGTTTTTACGTCAACTAGATGCTGCTCGCGTCACCCCTGCATCTCGGCCCACTGAGACTAAATAGTCCACTGGGCCGCGGTGCCGTGATCGGCAACACAGCACGTGAAGGAGAAAAAGCAATGCTTGGAACAATCCTGGTGGTTTTCTTGATCTTGGCGCTCTTGGGCGCTTTGCCGCGGTGGTCGCACAGCCGCAGCTGGGGCTACGCTCCGACCGGAGGCGTAGGTCTTGCCCTGCTCATTGTTGTCATTCTCGTGCTTCTCGGTCGCATCTAGGATTTCGAACCAGGTCGTGTAGGCTGTCGAAAAATGAAGCGAAGAGCCTTATGAACCCAGCGCATAAAATAATGAAGAAGTTTGCTCACGTAGTCGCTTTCAATGGTTGGCGGCAGTGGGGCCCTCGGCTCGCGACGCTCCTACTGCTGCTGCTGACGGCTGGCAGCGGCGCATCTGGTTACTCCGTTCTTACGCACGAGGAGATTGTAGATTTGGTATGGGCCAGCGAACTCAGCCCACTTCTTCTCAAGCGATTCCCGGCGCTCACTGACGACCAGCTCAAGGAAGCGCATGGTTACGCTTATGGTGGCGCCGTCATACAGGACCTCGGCTACTATCCTTTTGGCAGCGTGGAATTCAGCAATTTGGTGCACTACATTCGCAGCGGCGACTTTGTTCGCGAACTGCTGCTGCAGAGCCAGGACGCCAACGAGTACGCCTTTGCGCTGGGCGCGCTGTCACACTATGCCGCCGATATAGCCGGCCATCCGGCCGTCAACCGGGCCGTTTCCATCCAGTATCCCAAGCTCCGAGCCAAGTACGGCAATTCTGTCCGATACGCGGAGGATCACACCGCCCATCTGAAGACGGAGTTCGGATTCGACATGGTGCAAGTGGCCAAGAATCGCTACGCTTCGCAGCAGTATCACGATTTCATCGGATTCCAAGTGTCTAAGCCTCTGCTGGAACGGACCTTTCCTATCGTTTATGGCGTGGAGTTGAAAGACGTCCTGACTCACGAGGATCTCGCGGTCGGTTCTTACCGTTTTGCCGTAAGCCGCATGATTCCGGAGATGACCAAAATCGCATTGCGTACCCACAAGAAAGACCTGATGCGCGAGACCCCTAACTTCGCAAAGCGCAAGTTCCTATACCGCCTTTCTCGTTCCGATTATGAGAAGGATTGGGGTAAGGACTACAAGAAGGACGGACTCATGACTCGGCTGTTTTCCATGCTCATGAGATATATGCCGAAGATTGGCCCGTTCAAGGCCCTGGCGTTCAACAACCCGACGGCGCAGACTGAAGATCTCTATTTCAAGAGCATAAACACGGCAGTCGACCAATACCGCATCTTCCTCTCCCAAGTTGGTACGGACTCTCTGAAACTGGCCAACTCTGATTTCGATACTGGCAAGGAAACCAAAGCAGCTGAGTATTCCTTGACCGACGAAAGCTACGCAAAGCTATTGAGCGAGTTAGCGAAGAGAAAGTTCGACCTGACATCGCCTGACCTGCGCGAGAATATTCTGGCTTTCTATTCCGATCTGTCCGCCCCCCTTGAGACGAAGAAGGACTCGACTCGGTGGCAAAGCGTATTGACGGACCTCGATCAACTGAAATTGATTGCTCCCGCTCCAATTGTCGCGTCCGCTCCTGCGAAATTGCCTTAATCGCCAGCCAGGACCATGGCACAACCCTCGCTTATCTCGATCGAGCCGATAAATCCGCAAGTATTGTCATACAAAATACAAATGTGTGCGTAAGTGAACAGACTTCAGTTCGCATTGCGAATAGCATGCTGTTGTAGGGAAAAACAAAAAGACTTTCGCAGGCCCCATCACTTCTCATCTGATCGTCTCAGCTATATCCTACGCAACCAGTCAGAGAAACTGTTTCGCAAAATAGAAAAGGAAGTTCACGTAAAAACTATGAAAGCAACATTCTGTTTACTTGCAGTCACGTTAATCGGCGCTACTCTTTCCAGCGCTCGAGCGGATACATGGGATAAGAAAACCGTCGTTACGTTCAATCAAGCCGTAGAAGTTCCTGGGAAAGTTCTTCCCGCCGGCACGTACACCTTTAAGCTACTGGATTCACCATCTGACCGCCATATCGTTCAAATCTTTGATGCCGACGGCATGCACATAATCGCTACCATCCTGGCCATCAATAACTACCGCTTGGAATCGACTGGCGAAACCGTCATGAAGTTCAGCGAACGCCCGGGCGATTCTCCGGAAGCTCTTCGCGCATGGTTCTATCCTGGCGACAACTTCGGACAAGAATTCGTTTACCCAAAGGTTCGCGCAATTCAGTTGGCCCAGGTAGCGAAAGTGATCGTCCCGGCCGTTGTTGCCGTCGATCCACTCGATGACAGCTCCCTGAAGACGGCTCCGATCATCGCCGTCACCCCCGACGAGAAAGAAGTAGAAGTGGCCACGGTCATACAGACCACTCCAATCGTGCAGGCCCCTCCGCAAGCCGAAGAACTACCGCACACTGCCAGCGTGATGCCGTTATTCGCGCTGCTTGGTGCCGCATTCATCGGTCTCGCACTCAGTCTGAAGCTTGTTCTAAGGGTCGCTTCCTAAACCACCCAGTTGCTCCGTGTCGCGGACGTGATGCTTCTATCACGTCTCGCGCCGCAAGGAGGTTTCCAGTGATCCTCGTTCAACACTCTCGTAAGCGCTCTTCGAACACCAGCCGGCTTTTCCTTGCGTCCCTTTTACTTCACCTCTGCTCCATTGGCTCTCCCCAAACTCTCATCGCCCAGGCAGCTTCCGCCGCAGACGATCAAGCGAAGATATCCGTAACCGCCAACCTCGTCCTACTGCCCGTGAAGGTGACCAATGCGCATGGAGCGTTCGTGCCTGGTCTCAAGCTGCAAGACTTTCGCGTCTACGAGGACGGCAAACTTCAAGAACCGACCGTATTTGAAGACAGCGACACGCCTGTTACTGTCGGGCTCGTTGTTGATCATAGCCGTAGTATGGGTTCCAAATTGCGAGACGTCGTTATAGCGGTGTCCTACTTCGCTCATTCGAGCAATGCGCAGGATGAAATGTTCGTCGTGGATTTCAATGAAGACGTTTCGATTGAACTGATGAAAGGCAAGGCCTTTTCCAACGATCCAAAGGACCTCGAGACCGCGTTGACAGCTGTCTCGGCACGCGGACGAACCGCTCTGTACGATGCGGTCAGCGAGGGGCTGCATCATTTACAGTATGGCCGGTGGGGAAAAAAGGCGCTCGTCGTCATCAGCGACGGGGGTGACAACGCGAGCCATCTGAAGTATTCGCAGGTGCTTGCGCAAGCCCGCCGGTCACAGGCGTTGATCTACTCCGTGGCCTTACTTGGTGCGTCCGGCGAAGAAGAAAATCCCACAGTCCTTCTAAAGCTCTGCAAAGATACTGGCGGAATAGCTTACTTCCCTAAACCGGCCGAGCGTGTGGACGATATCTCCAAAGAAATTGCTCGAGACCTCCGCGAGCAGTACACCATTGGATATGTGCCGCGAAAAATGGGCAGCGCAGATAGCTTTCGGAAAATCGAAGTGAAAGTCACCTCACCGGATCACGGCAAGATTCATGTTCGGACCCGTCTGGGCTACCTGCCGGTCCCAGAGAAACTGGCTAACGCGCAGCCGGGATCTAGCCGATGAGTTCGATCGCTCACAAGACAAAACGAATTTCGGCAACATGGACGCGCCGGCTTACCCTTGGCTGCTACTTTTTCCTTGGAATCGGCCTTCTGGCCCTAGGTTACAGCGGGTTTGTCTTTGCCGACTCGCACGTCTATCAAGCTATTCAAGCAAAGAAATTCACGCGAGCCAGCCGCCTCTCGGAACCGCATATCCCGTTGCAGGGCGAAGTGATCGGCGAAATTAAAGTCCCCCGCTTGAAGCTGCAAGCTATCGTTGTACAGGGCGACTCCGCCGCAAGCTTGCGGCGAGCCGTAGGTCACACTTCAATATCTCCGCTTCCCGGCGAGTGGGGCAACGTCGCTTTGGCCGGTCACCGTGACACTTTCTTCCGTCCGCTCCGCAACATCCGCGTCGGTGATGAAATTGACTTCACGACAGCACATCAGAACTTTCAGTACGTCGTCGATTCAATACAAGTCGTCGCGCCAAATGACATCGAGGTGTTGGAGCCAACCACCCCCCGGGATCTGACACTCGTCACCTGCTTTCCGTTCTACTTTGTAGGTCCGGCGCCGAAGCGTTTTGTCGTCCGCGCCCACGAAGTGAACATAATTCTGGGCGAACAGATCGAAACGATAGACGGCATAACACAAGAATTGCCTAAATAAACGCAAAACTGTGCTCAAGTGAACAGATTTAGAGTGTGAAGCCAGCTACACTAAATCAGTCGGAATTGAGAACAAACTATAAACCGAATCATGTAGCCGGACTCCTCCTTGTCGTACTAGGTGCCCTGGGGCTCGCGTATCAAGGTTTTAATTACAGTCATCAAAAAAGAATACTGGATGTCGGCCCGATCCACGCCACCGCCGAGGAACACGATCGTGTTTCTATTCCTCCGGCGCTCGCCGGCCTAGCCTTGGTAGGAGGCATCGTCTTGCTGATAGTTGGAGCGAAAAAGAATTCTTAGCTCGAAAACAGCCAGAGTATCCCGCCTGAGAGTCGGGTAACGCATAGCCCTCTCGTAAACTTGCACCGCGTTGAAGGTTCTTCAGCCAACGTCAGAAGCAAAAGTCAGCAAACGAATTTGTGACCGTGGAGGTCAGCAATGAAACGATACTTAGTAGGTGCAGTCTGTCTTACCCTCATAGCCGGTGCAGTGTATGCCAGCAAGTTGAACAAGGAGCAGAAACGTCTTCAGGAGTGTGGAGTTGTCATGCAGGAAGTCCTCAACGTTCCTGACAACATTCCCAAGGAGCTCTTGGAAAAGGCCGAGTGCGTCATTGTCATTCCGTCGGTCCGCAAGCTTGCATTTGGAGTAGGCGCAAGCTATGGTCGCGGCGCGATGGTGTGCCGCAAGGGCGTGAAATTTAATGGCACTTGGGGAGCTCCAGCGATGTACGCCCTGGAGGGCGGCAGCGTCGGCTTTCAAATCGGAGGCGAAGCTACGGACTTAATCCTGCTGGTTATGAATGACCGAGGCATGGAATCCATTCTCAGCAGCAAGGCCAAGTTGGGAGCGGATGCCTCGGTTGCCGGCGGCCCCAAAGGTCGCGATGCTTCAGCGGATACCGACGCTTGGATGCGAGCCGAGATCCTCAGCTACTCGCGTTCCCGCGGCGTATTTGCCGGCGTCTCCCTAGAAGGCTCCACGCTTCGCCCCGACGACGAGGCTAGCGAGCAGGTCTACGGACATGCCATCAAAGCAAAGGAAATCGTGAGAAGTGAAACAATGGGCGTGCCCGCGACGGGCCGTCATCTCGTCAATACGTTACAAAAAAGTGCGCCGCACAACGAATCAGAACGCGCTTCGACTAGGTAGTTGGATACGGCTTGCCGGGAGTTTTCTCATCGCGGCAAGCTGCTATCTTCCGTAAAAGCCGCTGCCCGGTCCCCACAAATCGTTACGATCCCACCTTACTCGTGTAAAACCACAGTCAGCAGCGACTTGTTAACCTTGATTTTGCCGTTGTATTCGATAAACCCGAGTTTCCTGAATTTGTTCATGAAGAAATTCACGCGCGATCGGGTGGTCCCGATCATCTTCGCCAGCGTCTCCTGAGAAACCTTTGCCAGAATTCGCTCTGGCTGTTCTTGCTCTCCGTAACGTGCGAGTAAGAGAAGCGTTCGCGCCAGCCGCTTTTCGCTCGAGTTGAACAGTTGATCGATCAGATCCTCTTCCACTCGGATATTGTGCGACAGCATGTAAGTAATGAAATAATCCGATAGCTCATGCTCTGCGTGCAGCACGCGGAGCAATTCGTTCTTGTCCATAATTAGAATCGTCGTCGGCGTCACTGCGATAGCCGTGCCCATCCGCACCGACTGGCCCGCCATGCAACCCTCGCCGAAAAAGTCATTCGGGCCAAACATCGCAACTACAGCTTCCTTACCAGACCCATTTACCACACTGAATTTCACGCCGCCCTTCTGCACGTACATTACGGTCTCTGCGGCCTCACCCTGCGAGTAGATGGATTCGCCTCTCCGATATTGGCCTATTTTCCTCGCGATGCCTGCGGTATCGAGAAACACTTGTGGATCGAAAGCATTAGCCTTCGCCGACTTGCCCAATCTTATTGTTTTCATTTTGGCGTGCTCGCTTGCAACTGTAGCAAGCAGTTCTGGCCTGGACTGTCCCAAACACGACACTAAATTCAATTGCTCGTGTCTGCAAAAGAGACAGAAGAGTGACCGCACAGCGAAAGCGATTGCGGTCATCCGTAGGCTCTTTCTCTGATTCGCTCTGCCTCCCTGTCACCCTTCAATCAGCAGAGCGACTGGGTATTTGCCAGCCCGGAGATGAAAGGCCAACAACCATACTGGCCTGAGAATCGACTACGTCGGTACATCCGTCCAGCGGCATTTCGGTGTCGTATTTCCAAGACGATAGGTTGGCACACGTTTCGCCATAGCTTTGCAACTCAGTTGAAAGCGAATGGCGAGAACGTAAAGGTCGTAGAAGTATCGATGCGGCATGCCAACAGCCGGATTACGCTGGACAGTTACACTCAGGCTGGCACCTCGGCCAAGAGGCAAGGACAAACCAAAGTTGTCAGTATAATTCTGCCGAAGCGGATTCAAACTGCTGAGGCGGGAGGAGGGAATTGATTCTTCTTACTGTTCCTTTTTGTTCCCACGCTGGAAAGCCATACTTTCCGCAAGTGCTTGAAAAGAATGGCGGGGACGACGAGACTCGAACTCGCGACTTATCGATTGATATCAAACGGACATCTTTTAATGCCGCAAGGTACCAGATGTCACTTCTTATCGTCCCTTTATTGTACCCAGATTTGCTATTGTACCCAGATTTGCTGGGTTCCTGAATTTCTCACACCCATTTCCGCATAACCTCCGGGTTGCCGACGAATCGGTCGTTTGGACCGGGACGCCACCGGTGACACCCGAACGCTTGTGACTTCAGAGCGATATGGTTCATCATTCTATTGAAAGTATTCGTCACAAAATGGGTAATGCCGCACATACGGCCATGAGCACTGAATGGGAACTCCAGCGTCAAAACGAGCGGCTTGCGCTGCTCCTCAATCTGACGAGCAAAATCACGTCGAGCCTCGATCTGCGGGAGGTTCTGCGCGCCATGGCAGCGAACATACGCGAAGTCATTCACGCTGACGCTGTGGTCGTATCGCTGCCCGATGTAGCGTCGGGAAAATCTAGGGTAATTGCTGTGGATTTTCCGCATGGCAAGGGGGCGGTGAAGGAAGAGGTGACAGTCACATTAAGCCCTGCTAATAAGAAAGCCATAGACACACTGAAACCCGTGCTGATTTGCACGCGGAAACGTGAGGAACTCGCGTCCGAGGCATATGAGATTGCTGCTGCGGAAGGCATAAAAGCCATTTGCCTTATTCCACTTGTAAATCGCGGCCGAGTCCTCGGAACTCTGTCGATCTCGCGCACGACAGAGACCCCGTTTGTCGCAGAAGATGTTGATTTCCTTAGCCGAGCGTCAGGTCAGATAGCCATAGCCATTGAAAACGCGTTGGCGTACCGGGAAATTTCCGAACTCAAGGACAAGCTCGCCCAGGAAAAACTCTACCTGGAAGAGGAGTTTCGTAGCGAGATGGGCTTCGAGCAGATCATCGGGAACAGCGCGGCGCTAAAGCACGTTTTGCAAGAGGTGGAAACAGTTGCAACCAGTGATTCTACTGTTCTCCTGCTTGGTGAAACTGGAACCGGGAAAGAGTTGATTGCGCGAGCGATTCACGAGCGCAGTCTTCGGAAAAAGCGCACATTCGTCAAGCTGAACTGCGCTGCAATTCCAACTGGGCTACTGGAAAGCGAGTTGTTCGGGCATGAAAAGGGGGCGTTTACGGGCGCGATCAGCCAAAAAATTGGACGGCTGGAGCTTGCTGACCAAGGCACTCTGTTTCTAGATGAAGTCGGAGACATTTCAATTGAAATTCAGCCGAAGCTGCTGCGCGCCATACAAGAGCGTGAATTTGAGCGTCTTGGCGGCACCCACACGCGAAAGGTGAATGTGCGCCTGGTCGCGGCTACGAACCGCGATCTCGAAAAGATGATTGCGGATCGAGAGTTTCGCAGCGACCTGTACTACCGGCTGAATGTATTTCCGATCCGCATTCCGCCCCTGAGAGACCGCAGAGACGACATTCCCCTGCTCGTCAGTTATTTCGTCCAAAAGTTCTCAAAACAAATGCAAAAGAACGTGGAAGCGGTCCCTACTGCGGTAATGAAGGGGCTGACAGCCTGGGACTGGCCGGGGAACATTCGTGAACTTGAGAATTTCATTGAGCGCGCGGTGATCGTGACGCGGGGCAAGTCCCTTGAGGCGCCGCTCGGAGAACTGCGAAAGGCGGACACGGATAAAGCCACCCACGTTGTCCGCAAAGAACAGAAGCACATCGTTGAAGAAAGTGGCGATCGGCGAATCGACAAAAATGGCGTTGCTGAGGAGTATGCCAAGAAGCAGCGCGAAGAAATCGTACGCGCGCTATCGGCATGTAAGGGGCGCGTCGGCGGTGCCGATGGAGCTGCGGCGCGTCTGGGAATGAATCGCACGACTCTCCTCTCTCGAATGAAGAAATTCGGCATCTACGCAAAGCAGTATGCTTAGTCTGCTGCCGGCCACTTTATTATAGCCCCCGACCACAGCCTCGACAGTTTCGACCTTTTCAACTTCTTCAACATCGACATTTCCGACTTCTCGCGATCTTTCCCTGAAAATTCAACGGCTTACGACTTTCTAACTTTGGCGCGAGCCTTGCCCTTACTGCACGTGTAAGAAGGTAGGCAGAGAGGTGGCGCCATGTCACTGGTTCTCGTATTCATCCACAACTGGCACGAGTCATTTCGGGTGCTTCGCGACCGCAACCGATTCGGAATCCTGGATTCAGTGCGCTACGCCTTTTG
>Ga0307478_10001388_pt1 | contig 21046 bp, 18 predicted proteins | sample atmos_gasesECM4C_2_FD_203713 | JGI IMG/M metagenome (GOLD analysis project Ga0307478, IMG submission 203713) | Hardwood forest soil microbial communities from Morgan-Monroe State Forest, Indiana, United States - atmos_gasesECM4C_05 | ecosystem: Environmental > Terrestrial > Soil > Temperate... | reverse complement strand
TTGTGGCTGTGGCGCTGTTGCCCTACTATTGTCGAACGGAAAGCTGGGGCGTTCCAGAGAGGCGCAAACTGTGATTACGCTGTGCTCGCAGTGCGACAAGCCGGAAACGCAATGCACCTGCGAGAAATTCTGCTGTTTCTGCCAGTCGCAACACAATATTCGGCTGGCGGTGGACGGAATGTATTATTGTCCGGATTGCCGCGAGGCGTGCGACGTGCGACTGGCGGATCGTGAAGAGCACTGATAGTGGATTCTGCAACTGGTCTTCGAGTACGGCTTTCACCCATGAGCACTAAGCGATGAGCAACGAGCCGGCGCGAACCGAACTCACTCTGCCGCACGATGAGCGACTGCTGGCCGCGATTTCGACGGTGGTGCAGCATGCTTCGCAACGTTGCGGGCTGTCCACGGAATCGCAGGAGGGGCTGGCCTTCGCGGCGATCGAAGCGGCACGCGAGGCATTTCCGCTGATGGAAGGCCGAACGCCAGAGGAGCAGAAGGTGAAGGTGGTGGTTTCAGATTATCCGGACCGCGTGGAAGTGGCGATCGAGCACACTGGAGAAGCGCTGCCTACCGCGGGGCTCGATACGTTCGTCAAGGACGCGGTGGCAGGTTCGGATGCCGGACTGAGCATGGCGTTGCAGACGACGCAAGTGGACCGCGTGCAATACGAGACGCGCGACGGCGTTTCGCGCATGACGCTGATCAAGTATTGCGATGGAAGCAAGACAAGAGTTTAGCTGCGAGCTTCGTTCCCGCCGATACTAAGCCGCACCCAAGCTAGAAGAACAAACGCACCCATCAGAAAGACGGACACAAGAGCGCTGGCCGAGATGATGTCGCTCACTCGCCATGTTGTACCGGTCGCATCGGCGACGACTGGGGATGCCGCCGGCGGAATGAGCAACAGCAGATTCCCGGCCGCAGAGATTCCATAAAAAAGTACCGGCAGACGCCAGTAATTGGGCGGCAGAAGATCAGGCGCGACTGGGTGTTTCTTCAAATAGAGCGCGAACAGTTGAAAAATCACATAAACCGTGAAATACCAGCCCAGAAAATTGCTAACCGGCACGCCGAAATAGGCACCTCCCCGCAGCCATATCCACGCGTGGACGATGGTGGACCAAACCGGGTCCATCGAGAAATCCCATGCGACCATGATTAGGGCTGCAATCAGAGGCAGCGTGACTAGTCGGGCTCCCGCCAGTTGACATCCAGTGTCACCCAGGATCACTCGAGCTAACGTCCAGGACAAATAGGCCATTCCCAGATAGGCGAGTCCCAGGAGGATGGGCACGGCGAAAAGCTTCGGTCCCATCACGCCGGTGAAGTAATACTGGCCGTACGGGAAACCGGTGCGCGCACCGAGATTTTCGACGACGTTGCCGACCACCAAACAGATGGTGAAGAAAATCAAGATGCCGCGCCTACGATAGAACATAGCGCCATGAACCAAGGCGAAAAGCATCGGAGGCACGACGTGCAGTGCAACGACCGCGAGCATCGGCACTTTGCCGGGAAAGACCTGCAAGAACCTTGCGGTCACGTAAAGTGCGATGAAAGTCCAGAGGATGAAATTAATTGTAGCGTGGCTCTTTGCGCCGTCACTCGCGGAATGCTTCGCCATTTTCTACGACAGCCTCCGTACAGCACAACTCTCGCCTACATCGGCGCGGCGAAGGCTTTGGTCTGGATGAGCGACATCAATTGTTCCTGGCTTACGGGGGCGTCCACTTTCAGGCGGTCACCGCTGGGCGCTACGCGGACTTGGTCAATCGTCTTGGCGAGCGCAGGATTGGTCTGGGCTTCTTGATAGCGGCGGTACATGAGTCCCGCTTGCATTGCCGCGCTGAGGAGATTGGCGTCGTCCACCGAATCGCACACGGCCTGGAAATGAGCGTCCACGCCATCATCGGCATTGATGTTGATGATCATCGCATGCATGCGTTCGATGATCGCCGAGGCTTGCGGGAATTGGCTGGCCTGGGGAACCAACTGCTGCATGGCGAGATGCGTGTGTTCCTTATCGAGGATGGCCCAAATGATGCCGTTGCCGTTGGCTTCCGAGATCAGCGGAAACAGCTTGCCGGTGAGGAGAGTTTCTTCACCGCCCATGCGGACGTTGATCAAATGTTCGAGGACCGAGCGATTGCCGAACGCTGCGGTATTGGAGTCGAAGAAGACGAACAGGATATCGCCTGCGGCGGCGCCGCTACCAAATGCGTAGAGGTGGAAGCCTTGCACTTCGAATACTGGAACCTTTTGGGCTTTTAGCTTGGCCTCCGAAGCCGAGGGATCGAACTGGCCGAGCGCGATGCCGACGGTATCGTCACCCTTGCCACTGGTGATATTGGCCCAGGCGATTTCTTCCACTTGCGAATTCGGATCTACTCCCGAGGTGCCGAGGAATTGCTCGAATTGCTTGAAGCGGGGCGGGAGGACCTGGTCATTGAGCTGCGAAAACCACGGGAATTTTCGCGCTGCCTTCAGGTCGGCATAGGCGAATTCGCCCACATTCTTCGGGAACATGCCGATGATGGCGGTGCTGAGCGTGCCGGCCGTGGTGCGTTTGGGTGCAACGCTGACAGTACTCAAGACCAAAGCTGCGGCGAGCAGGCCGGAAATCGCGGATCGTGTGACGGAGTGTTTCACTGGTTATCCCCTCAGTTCTTCGTTCTTTGTCTTTCGTTCGAAATTCTAGCGCCCCGCGTTTACGGTCGTTTCGGCGACGCGCGCGGCCAGCGACGCAGACTCCGAGCGCAGCCTGGATGCGAACGCGCTGTCGGAGATGGATTCCAGATTGATGGCCACGTTTTCGAGCGCGCCACGAACGGCGGCGGCAGCCATCAAGCGTCCCACGCGGATGTCTGAATACATAGACGGGCTGGACATGGCTTCCAGTTGCCCGAGCCGGTCAAAAACTTCCGCGGCCTTGCGGGCGACTTCGAGCGGAACATTCGCAGCGCCATGTAACGCTTGCTGGATCGCGGCGTCGCGATTCCTCTCCCGTTCAGACGTTTCTTTCGGCAGCTTGTAAGCAGCCATTACCCGCTCGAAGGAAGCGGAATCGCGGTCAATCGCTTCAGCGAGCAAGCGGGACGCGACTTGAAAGCCGGCGAGCGCTTCGCTGAGCTGGTCCACGTATGCGGCTTGCGACTTTTTCTTGCGCGATAGGCCGGCGACCATTTGTCCAAGGCTTGCGCCGAGCGCACCCGCTAGCGCCGCTACCGAGCCGCCGCCGGGCGTCGCAGTTGGCTCCGCGACGGCATCGAGAAACGGTTGTACTAGCGATGCGAATTTGCCGGGACCATCCGGGGCGGCAGTGCCACCGAGCGAAGCTTCGATACGATTCTCAAACACTTGCGCGGGAGAAAAGTTTTCCAGTTGCAAGTAGAAATCGGCGGTCAGCTCGATGGCGCGTTTGGGAATGAGGCCAACGATTTCGCTGCCGACGATGGAGACGCCGTAGCGTTCAGCTTCGCGTTTGACCATTTCGAACACGCGATGAAGGGGAGTTTGCTCGAAGTCGGTCATGTTGATGGAAACCTGCGCGAGATGGCGCGCGCGGAGGTCCACGCCCATAGCTTTCACGTAACGCAGGCCGCCATTCGAGAAGCGGATGTTCTTGCCGATTTTCTTGGCGATTTCGATGTCAGGGGTGTTGAGGTTGATGTTGTAGGCGACGAGAAATTTGCGCGCGCCGACGACGGTGGCTCCGGCAGTGGGATGGAGGCGCTGCTCGCCGATGTCCGGAGCGCGATCGGAATTTTTCGGCACTTCTGCGAGCAAGCCTTCGAACTGTCCTTTGCGGATGTTTTCAAGGTTGGCGCGTTCGGGGCGCTGGGCGGCGGCTTCGTAGAAATAGACGGGAATTTTGTAGCGCTCCCAGATTTCGCGGCCGACTTTTTTGGCGAGGGCGACACAATCTTCGATGGCGACGCCTTCGACGGGGATGAACGGAACAACGTCCGTTGCGCCCATGCGGGGATGCGCGCCGGAATGCTTGGTGAGGTCTATGAGTTCGGCGGCTTTGCCCACGCCGCGGAGCGCGGCTTCGGCGACGGCTTCGGGCTCGCCCGCGATAGTGATGACGCTCCGGTTGTGGTCGGCGTCACTTTCGCGATCGAGCAAATAGACGCCGGGAACTTCACGCATGGCCGCGATGATGGCGTCAATTTTGGCCGCGTCGCGCCCTTCGGAAAAATTCGGAACACATTCAACGAGTCGTTTCATGAGGTCAGAGTCAGAGATTCTTTGAGTGGATTACGGCGCCGCGTTTCATGGTGAAGCTGCAAAGATTCACACCAAAATAATACGGGATTTCGCGGTAGTCGGCCACGTCAAAGGCGGCGACGTCGGCATATTTGCCAACGTCGAGAGAGCCGACGCGATCGTGCTGGCGAAGGGAGTACGCGGGGTTGATCGTGGCGGCGGCGATGGCTTCCGCGGGAGTCATGCGCATCTGCGTGCAGGCGAGCGAGAGAATCATGGACATGCTCAGCGTGGGGCTAGTGCCGGGGTTGAAGTCCGTGGCGATGCCGACGATGGCACCGGCGTCGATGAGCGCGCGCGCGGGTGCGTACTGCGGGAGGCCGAGATGGAAACAGCAGCCAGGTAGCAGTGTGCAGACGACGTTCGAGAGGGCGAGCGCGTGGATGTCCGCGCGATTGATTTTTTCGAGATGGTCGGCGCTGGCGGCTTGTAGCTCGATGGCCAGGCGGGCGGCGCCGGTGTTGGTGATTTGTTCGGCGTGAATGCGCGGGACTAAGCCGCCGGCGCGTCCTGCGGCCAGGATGCGGCGTGACTGCGGGACGGTGAACGCGCCGCGATCGCAGTAGACATCGCAGAATTCGGCGAGGCCGGCCATGGCGACGGTAGGAATCCAGCGGTGGACCAGAAGATCCACGTAAGCGTCCGGGCGTTTGCGAAATTCGTGCGGCACGACGTGCGCACCGAGAAAGGTGGCGCGAATATCCACGGGATGGTGCTGATGAAGATGCGAGAGAAGCTCGAGCATTTTCAGCTCGCTCTTCCAGTCGAGCCCGTAGCCGCTCTTCGCCTCGATCGTGGTGGTGCCGTGGGCGGCGAATTCGTTGAGATTTGTAATGGCGCGGGCTTCGAGCTGCGCGGCGGGTGCGCGGCGTAGATGCGCGACTGTGGAGCGGATGCCGCCCCCTTTGCGGGCTATTTCCTCGTAGCTGGCGCCAGCGTTGCGTTGTTCGTATTCGGCAGCGCGGCTGGCGGGGAAAATCAGGTGCGTGTGGGAGTCCACGAAGCCGGGAAGGACGACGCGTCCGGCCAGATCGAGTTTTTCGGCGCGGCGCGCAGCGCGGAGTTTTTCGATGCGGCGGCGCGGGCCGATGGCGGCGATGCGGTCTTCGCGGACGAGAATGGCGCCGTCGCGAATGATGCCGAGTTCACCGAGCGCTTTGCCGCGGCGGGGAACTGGGCCGCGGATAGTCAGCAGCTGCGAGCAGCCGGTGATTAACCAGTCGGGCATGGGCGTTTGGATACTAACGCCGGGAGGGCGCAAAAGACCACAGGGGATACGGAATACCGCCATCGGTGGTTGCGGCTACATCGATGGCGCACTAAAGTGCGCCGCTACCCTTCGATTCGGTACTGCCGAATCGAAGGGTTAATCGCGCGGTGACGCGATTCACAAAGTCAACCGCAAAGGTCCGACAGGACACCAGCGAGCTATGCTTTGGCAGCCTGCGCCAGGTATGCCGGCGCGAATACAGCGGTGACGAATGATTCGAGCGTGGTTGTAGTCGTGTTCTTGGCTGAGCGTTGCTCGAGCGGGGAGATTAATCCGGCATTCCCGCCCTTCCACATTTCGATCACGAGCGCGGCGGTTTTCTTTGGCAAGCCCATTTGCACGAGCGCAGGCTCCAGCATCAGAAAGGGCACCTGCATGTAGGAAAGTTTCGGTTTGCCGATGGCATTGCCTACGACCGAGGCAGCCTCCTTCATTGAGATGTCGCGCTGGCCGTGGAGTTCCTGCGTCCCAGTGCCGGAAAAATCGCGCGCAACGAGGCGACCGGCGGCATATTCGCCGATGTCCTTCGTGGCAATCCACGGCATCGCCATATCGGCTTTCAAACCGCCCGGCAAGATTCCCATCGAGCGCAATGGCGCCAGGCTCATCAGGAGATTTTCCATGAAGTAGGCGGCGCGCAGATGGAGGACGTTGAGGCCAGCGATGCGATTCAGCTTTTGTTCCAGATTGTGCAGGCCGACGATGGGGCCTGTCTTTTCTGGGTGCTGCGCGCCGATGCTGCTGAGGCTTACGACGTAAGGCACGCGCGCATTTGCGATGGCGGCGGAGTAGCTGTCGGAAACGCGTTCCTGATGAGCGCGCAGGTCTTCCTGCGAGATATCCTCGGGAACCAGCAGATAGACGGCTGTGGCGCCTTCGAAAGCTTTGGTCATGGAGGATGGGTCTTCGACGTTGCCGACGAAGGCTTCGGCGCCTTTCTGAACGAGAGGGGCGAGTTTTTTCGCGTCGCGGCCGATTACGCGGACTTTTTCGCCCTTGGCGAGTAGCGTTTCGGCTGCGGGTTTGCCTGTGTGGCCCGTGGCTCCGGTGATTACGATCATTGTTTGCTCCTTGTGGTTGCGAAACCGAAGAGAGAGCCCTGCTCGATGCAGGCGGGGTTCGCTGCCGCTCCGGATGACGAACGGCGTGCGCGTGGCGATTCGTCAGTCGAAAAAAGCGGCAGCAAGCTGCCGCACTCCCAGAAAAGGCTACGGCATCGGGATTTTCACGCCGGACTTTTTTGCAAAGTGTATGGCTTCTTCGTATCCGGCGTCCACGTGGCGGGCTACGCCTATGCCGGGATCGTTGGTGAGGACGCGTTGGATGCGTTCGCCCATTTCTTTGGAGCCGTCCGCGACTGTGACTTGGCCGGCGTGCAGGGAGTAGCCGATGCCGACTCCGCCGCCATTGTGGATCGAAACCCAGCTGGCGCCGCTGGCGGTATTGAGCAGGGCATTGAGCAACGGCCAGTCAGCGACGGCGTCCGAGCCATCTTTCATTTTTTCCGTTTCGCGATAGGGCGAGGCGACCGAGCCGCAATCGAGATGGTCGCGGCCGATGACGATCGGGCCTTTCAGTTCGCCGCGCGCGACGAGATCATTGAGCGCGACGCCGAAGCGGTCGCGTTCGCCGTAGCCGAGCCAGCAGATGCGCGCGGGCAGGCCTTGGAAACGCACGCGTTTCTGCGCGAGTTTGATCCAGCGCGAGAGAATTTCGTCGTGCGGAAACATTTCGAGGACGAGCTGGTCGGTGCGATGGATGTCCGATGGTTCGCCGGAAAGCGCAGCCCAGCGGAAGGGGCCGCGGCCTTCGCAGAAAAGCGGTCGAATGTAGGCGGGCACGAAGCCGGGAAAGTCGTAGGCGTTCTTCACGCCTTGCTGAAAGGCGAAGGTGCGGATGTTATTGCCGTAGTCGAAAGTGATGGAGCCCATTTTCTGCAGCGCGAGCATGCCTTCGACGTGGCGCGCGATGGACTCGAGCGAGCGCTTTTCGTACGCCGCGGGGTCCTTCTTGCGGAGCTCGGCGGCTTGTTCGACATTGAGGCCATGCGGAATGTAGCCGCCGATGGGATCGTGCGCGCTGGTTTGATCGGTTAGCAAATCGGGAAGGATGCCGCGGCGCGCGAGTTCGGGAATCAGGTCGGCACAATTGCCGACGAGGCCGACGGAGGTGGCTTCTTTTTTGCGCACGGCATTTTTCAGAATGCGCAGTGCTTCGTCGAGGTCGTTGACCATCACGTCGCAGTAGCCGGTTTTCACGCGGCGCTTGATGCGCTCGGGGTCAACGTCAATTCCCAGGAAGGCGGCGCCGTTGAGCGTGGCGGCGAGAGGCTGGGCGCCGCCCATGCCGCCCATGCCTCCGCTGACGACTAATTTTCCGGCGAGGTCGCCCGCGAAATGCTGGCGGGCCGCGGCAGCGAAAGTTTCATACGTGCCTTGCAAAATGCCCTGCGAGCCGATGTAAATCCAGCTGCCGGCGGTCATCTGGCCGTACATCATCAGGCCGGCGCGGTCGAGCTCGTCAAAATTTTTCCAATCGCTCCAGTGGCCGACGAGATTGGAATTAGCGATGAGCACGCGCGGCGCATATGAGTGCGTGCGAAAAATTCCGACGGGCTTGCCGGACTGGACCAGGAGAGTTTCGTCATTTTCAAGCGCACGGAGCGAGGCGACGATGGCGTGGTAGGCATTCCAATTGCGAGCGGCTTTGCCCCGACCGCCGTAGATGATCAGGTCTTCCGGCTTTTCAGCGACTTCCGGATCGAGGTTGTTCATCAACATGCGCAGGGCGGCTTCTTGCTGCCAGCCTTTGCAGGAAAGAGCGGAGCCGCGCGGGGCGCGGACCGGTTGGTAGCCAGCGGCTTCTTCGGTGGCTATCTTGGACATTTGCGTTTCTCCCGGAAGTATCTTAGCGCAGACCGATGGACGGCGCGTAGAGCGAAACGCGAAGATCTGTAACGTGAAGGCAGAATGACGCGAGGCACCGAGGCGGCGCGAGCGCGTTGCGTGGCGGATTCCTATACGTTAGAGTTGCAGAAGCGCACATGGACTACTCCTCGCTGAACAAATATTTCCTCGACGCAGTTGATCGCCACGCAAATCCGAAGGCACAGATCTATAAGACGGCCAAGACCTGGGAATCCATATCGGCGCAGGAAATACTGCGGCGCGTGGCTGGATTGTCGAAGGCGCTCGGCGAATTGGGAATCAGTGCGGGAGACCGCGTTGGACTGTTTGCGCCGAACAGTCCGGAATGGCATGTGGCGGATTTCGCGATTACGGGATTGGGCGCAGCTAGCGTGCCGGTTTATTTCAACGAATCGGTGGACCGGCTGAGCTACATCCTGAACGATTCGGGTGCGCGCATTGTGTTTACGGTGGGAGAGGCGCAGGCGCGGAAAATTGCGGAGGCGCGCGAGCGCATGCCTGCGCTCGAACACGTGATCTCGGTGGCGCCGCCCGCGGACCTGCGTGGCGACATACTGCGTTATGAGACGTTGATTGCCACGGCGGGAGACGCCGACGTGGCGGAATACCGGCGGCGTTCTGCGGAGGTTGCCGGCGACCAGTTGGCGACAATTATTTACACTTCCGGGACAACTGGCGAGCCAAAAGGCGTGATGCTGAACCATTCGAACTTGAGTTCGAATGCGATTGACTCGATCAAGGCGTATGAATTCCTGCCTGGAGACGTCGCGCTGGAATTTCTGCCGCTGGCGCACGTCTACGAGCGAACGGTGGGCTACGCTTATTTATTTCGCGGTGTTTCGATAGCGTACGTTGCGGCGATCGAGGAAGTGGCGCAGGCGATGGCGGAAGTGCATCCAACGACTACGGCCGCTGTCCCGCGATTTTTCGAGAAGATGTACACGAACATTCTGGAAAAGGGGCATCACGAGACGGGGTTGAAGCGGAAGATTTTCGATTGGGCGCTGCATGTGGCCGCGGAGTCCGTGCCATGGCGCGCTTATGGAAAAGACGCATCGGCCGGTTTGAAATTGCGCTGGAGCATTGCGGACCGATTGGTGTACTCGAAAATACGCGCGGGGTTGGGCGGCCGGATTCGTTCGTTCTGTTCAGGTGGAGCGCCGCTCGCACCAGAGCTGGCGGAATTTTTCTGGGCGCTGAATCTGCCAGTGTATCAGGGATACGGATTGACGGAAACGGCGCCGGTGCTTACTTCGAACGTCCCGAGCGCGAATAAAGTGGGAACGGTGGGGCGTCCGATCCCGCAGGTGGAATTGCGCATCGCGGAAGACGGCGAGATTCTGGCGAGAGGGCCGAACGTGATGCAGGGTTACTATCGGAAACCGGACGCGACGCGCGAGGTCTTGAGCGAGGATGGCTGGTTCCGCACCGGGGACATCGGAAAGATTGATGAAGACGGCTATTTGATCATCACGGACCGCAAGAAGGAGCTGTTGAAGACGGCGGCGGGAAAATTCGTCGCGCCGGCGCCGATTGAAAATTTGCTGAAGACTTCTCCGTTCATCACGAATGCGATCGTGGTGGGCGACAAACGGAAATTTGTGTCGGTGCTGATCGTGGTGAATTTTGCGGCGATTGAGGCTGAAGCGAAAAAACAGGGTCACGATTTTGTGGGGCCGTCGCAGGCGATCGCGGATCCGTGGGTGCGCGATTTGATTTCGCGCGAAGTGGAACGATTAACGGCTTCGCTGGCGCAATACGAGAAGCCGAAGCGGTTTGCCTTGCTCGAGCAGGATTTCACTTATGCGAACGGCGAATTGACTTACACGCTCAAAATGAAGCGGCGCGTGATCGAGCAACGTTATCAGGATTTGATTGCGCGGCTTTATGCGGACGTGGAAGAGCCGCGGCCACAGCACTTGGCGTAAGCGCCGCCGTCCGTCGGAAGCGCTACAATGGATTTCGGGAGCATCCATGCCTGATCAATTGACGATTGCCGGCCGCACGTTTAATTCGCGGCTGATCGTGGGGACGGGGAAATATCGTAGCTTTGCGGAAATGCGGCGAGCGCACGAGGCGTCCGGCGCGGACATGGTGACCGTGGCGGTTCGGCGCGTGAATCTCACCGATAAATCCAAGGAATCGCTGCTCGACTACATTGACCGCAAGAATTTTTTTATTTTGCCGAACACTGCGGGCTGCTACACGGCAGATGAAGCGGTGCGCACGGCGCGACTGGGGCGCGAGGTCGGACTGTCGGAGTGGGTGAAGCTCGAGGTGATAGGCGACCAGCAGACTTTGTTTCCGGACACGGAGCAATTGATCAGCGCGACAAAAACTTTGGTGGCGGAAGGATTCATCGTGCTGCCTTACACGAATGACGATTTGATTGCGGCGCGGAAATTGATCGATGCGGGGGCGGCGGCGGTGATGCCTCTGGGTGCGCCGATTGGTTCGGGGATGGGGATTCAGAATGTGGCGAACTTGCGGATTTTGCGCGAGCGGATTACGGAAGTCCCTTTGATCGTGGATGCGGGCGTGGGGACAGCGTCGGATGCGGCGTTGGCGATGGAATTGGGTGCTGACGGTGTTTTGATGAATACGGCGATTGCTGAGGCGCAGGATGCGGTGCTGATGGCCGAGGCGATGGGGTCCGCTGTGGATGCGGGGCGCAAGGCTTTCTTGGCTGGACGGATTGAGAAGAAATTGTATGCCGCGGCGTCGAGCCCGCTGCACGGTGTGGTCCGATAGTCCGCGTCACTTCTACTTGAACAACATGTGCCACAGGATGTCCACCAGGGCGTGGACTAGTGCGGCCGGGAACAACGATTTTGTTTTCATCCAGGTGTGGCCGTAGAAGAGGCCGGCGATGGTTGCTAGCGCGACGTACTTCCAATTTGGGTATGGCGCGTGGAAGATGTGCGAGAGGCCGAAGATGACCGAGGCGACGATGAGGCCGGTCCACTGATTCTTGAACGTGCGCGAAAAAAGATTCTGCAGGATCCCGCGAAAGAGAAATTCCTCAGGCCACGCCGTGAAAAATAAAATCCCAATGATGGTGAGGGGCAAGGAATGCAGGCGCGTGGCCGATGGGTCGTAGGTGAGGAAGCCGTTGCGGATGCCGATGGCCACGGCAATCACCGCGAAAATGCCGAGGTGGATGAGCACGTTTCCCGCGAAGCCGCGCCGCCATTCGATGGCGTAGCCGACTCCTTCCAGACGCCGCAGCAGTACAAACGCCGCTACCCCGGTGCTGAGTGCCAGAAGGATGGTCAGCGTGTGCGTTAATTGCGCGGGATACGGGAAGAGGCGATACATCCAGCGGAATTCGACTGGGAGCCAGACGATTATTGCTGCGAGGTAATCCGCCGGCGTGCCCGGAGGCTTTCCGGCGCTGCTCGCGACTAAAAGCGCAGGCAGCACCGCGTACGCCGCGCCGATCAGCGCCATTTTCCAATTCGTCGTGACACCGATGGTGTAAATCAGCACGGCGAAGAGTGTAATCAGCGGCGCGAGGGCGGCGCCGTGTTCGCCGAGTGATTGGCGGGCTTGATCGAGGACGCTAGGCGATGCCAGAAACAATTCAAATGCGAAGAGCACGGCTGCAACACCGAGCGCCAGCGCGAACGCACGGCCTCCGTAGCCGAGGCGCATCCCGAAAAATCCAGCGAGGATGACGATCGCGGCCCAGATCGCGGCGGCGGTCGGCAGGTTCATTTTCCAGGATTTCGAACTGATTGACATCGCGACAGATTTTACTGAAGTGTGCGCGGGTTAAGCGAAGAACTTCGATGGTGGCGTACTTCCCAGTTTCTGAGTCTGCTGGGTACGCGGCTCGACAATCGGCGTTGTAGTCGACGCGGCTTGCAGGTACCTCTTAATGCTGCCGCGTCCGATCTCCCTCAGTTGCGGACGTTACTTGCGTTTCGAGATGATTTCGGCCGTGTACGTATCCAGATCGTCGAGGGCCTCGTCGCTTACCGCCTTCAGCCGTTGCTGTCTAGCCTGGCGCAGCGATTGCTCGGTCGTGTTGGGTTCATCCGAGAGCTTATTCCGTGCGACGATCGTGTCTCGATGAAGTAGCTCATTTGCGTATGCCTTGGAGGCTTGAGGCTTGGTAGCATCCGTTGAGAAGACCGCGATCGCTTTGTCCGCGTCAGGCGTTTGGGCATACCACAGTAGCAACAGCAGACTCTTGCCGGCCGTCACGTCAGCCTCATTTTGCAGTCGCTCGATTGCCGGACGGAGCCAGAAATCCTGGTTGGTGGGCAATAGCATGTATATGAGGCAGTAGTTCTGACCGAGCGTCAAAGCGTGTTGAGGAATAAAAACTTGGAATTTCGGGTCCGAGAGTACATGAAATGCTGCAACCGTCGTGTCTTCCCCCTGCGCGGCCATCTTATGAACGAGTAAGAAGTACTCTTTAGATTGAATATCCTGCAAGTTGCTATGCGCGACCGCTGCGAGAATGATTTTGTTGTCTGCCGGGTCGTTAGAAATGCTCATTAGTAGCTCGCTGCCATCGAACAGGAAGAAGGGTGGATTACTAAGGTCGGCGAGCTCTTGCCGTAGACCCGGCGCATACACGTCGCGCTGAGCCTTCGCTTTCGTCCAAAACTGGTCTAAGAGGCTGGATTTTTCCGAACGTTGAGCGTCGCTGAGGGTGTGCGGTTCGAAGTTGTAAAGTTGCTGAATCTCATAATGCAGCTTTCCGGTCGACGATGCTTGGGGACACGCCATTGCGATGGGCGAAAGCAAGAAAGCAAGAGCGAAGTAGCTCTTTGAAAGCTTCATAGCTGTCCGGCAGGCTGTAATTTTATAGGCACGACGCTACAACAGAAATAAGAGTCGCGCAATTGTCGCCGGAAGAGCGGGGAACCTCACTGGCAAGAATGGGAGCGCGACTGAGAATTCTAGTAATAGGGGTCAGTGCTTGAACAAGCGCGGTTGGTCCAAACCGTCTCATTGAGAGACTCTCATTAAGGTTTCCGGCGCGGTGGTAGTTGTGCGATTCTGGTGCGGCTCAAAACCGCATGGCGGCTCCCCTCAAACAAGGACGACTGGCTTATATTGACTGGCTGCGCGGGTTTGCCTGCGTGATGATGTTCGAAGTGCATTCGTATGATTCGTGGCTGAATGCATCCGCGCGCCAGACGCGTTTCTTCAAGTGGTCACAGCTTAGCGGGACGCTTCCTGCGCCACTTTTTCTTTTTCTTGCCGGAGTTTCCTGCGCACTGGTGACGGACAAGTCGCGGAAGAAGGGGATTCCGCCGAACCAGATCATGCGGACGATGATTTTGCGCGGCCTGGAAATTCTGGCGTTGGGTTATGTCTTTCGTTTGCAGGAATATTTGTTGGGGCTGCCCTGGGCGCCGTGGACCGACTTGCTGCGCGTGGACATTTTGAACACGATCGGGCTTTCGATCGTCTTGGTCGCGATTGTGTCCCGGCTGGCGCGATCGCGCGCTGCGAACATCGTGCTTGCTTTGGCGGCGACGGCGGTGATCGCATTGGCCACGCCTGCGCTATACACAACCTTGCGGCCGAGCTGGCTGCCTTGGTACCTCGAGTCGTACATCAACGGAGTGCACACGTTTAAATCGCCGCAGCCTTGGTTGTTTCCGATTTTTCCTTGGGCGGGTTTTACGTTTGCGGGGCTGGCGCTCGGGTTTTTTCTTTTCGGCGATTGGGCTTCGCGGAATGTGGCTCAGGCGGTTGGAATATTGGGCGTCGCGGGCGTTGCGATGTTTTATCTTGCTGGCTGGCTGGATGCGCGGCCGGCGCAGCTCTTCCCCGTGTACGACTACTGGCACACGAGTCCTAACTTTTTTCTCGCGCGCGTGGGCCTCATGTTGATTTTGTTTCCAGTAAGCTACTGGTGGTGCCGCTGGGTGGTGGCGCGGATTCCGTTCAGCCCGATGGTGCAAATGGGCCAGACTTCGCTGCTGGTCTATTGGGTGCACATCGAGTTCGTGTACGGGCGATTTTCGATTTTGCAGAAGAATATGCAGACGATTCCGATGGCGACGCTTGGCCTTCTGATAATTACGGCGAGCATGGTTTTGCTCTCGGTGGCGCGGACGCGGTCTAAAGGGCACGGAGCGGTGATGGTGGCGTGGTTGCGGCGGACTTTGCGGCCGGCGGCGGAAATTTAGCGCTATTGCGAGGAGCAGGGTTGTTGCTGTTGTTGTGGCGCGGTGGGATGGGCTGGGTCGGCGGGTCTTGGCTGGGTTTTGAAGATATGTTCGCCGGGGCGGGCCAGGCCCATATCTTCGCGGGCGATACATTCGATGGTGGCCGGATCGGTCTTCAGGTCTTTCACGTGATTTTGCAGGGCTTGATTTTCTTTGTCGAGCTGATTGATTTCTTGCTGGATTTTGCGGGCTTCGACCTGCGAGCGATGCATCGCCAGAACTCCGTGGGTGCCGAAAATATCCTGTAAGAGCAGCAGGGCAAGGCCGGCGACCAGGAACCAGTTCATATTGCGGCGGAAAAAGCTGCCGAGTTGCTCGGTGAAAGTTTCGCGCGGATTCTCGGCGGCGACGGCAGCGGGACGTTTTGCCGCGCGCACTTTCGGTCGCCGGGTTTTTGTCAGCCTCTTCTTCATTTCGTGATCCACGCGCGCGCGTCCTCTGCCAATTTTTCGGCGGCAGCGGGCTTGGCGGCTTCGGTGTAAATCCGTACAACCGGCTCAGTGCCCGAAGGGCGCATCAAGACCCACGAGCCGTCGTCAAAAATCAATTGCAATCCATCGGTGCGGTCGGTCTTGGCGACCTTGCGCCCTGCGAATTCGCTGAAATTTTCGCGCAAGCGTTCCGGCAACTTCGCCTGCGTTTCCGCAGGAAGATGCAGGTTCATCCGAATCGGCCAGTATTCGCCGCCGACTTTGCGGAAAAGCTCGCGCAACTGGTCGCCGAGCGAAGCGCCGCGCGCCGCGATCATTTCGGCTACGAGCAGGCAGGCGAGGATGCCGTCCTTTTCCGGCAGATGGCCGCGGATGGTCATGCCCGCGCTCTCTTCGCCGCCGAGCGCAATCTTATCCTCGCGAAGCAGTGGACCGACATACTTAAAACCAACGGGCGTTTCGTAAACCTTAACTCCGTGCAGACGCGCGACGGCATCGATCAGGTGCGTGGTGGCCACGCTGCGCTGCGCGCCGAGTTTCCAGCCGCGTGTTTCGAGCAGGTAATCGAAAACCAGGCCGAGAATGTGGTTGGGCTGGACGAACGAGCCGTCGCGATCGAGGATGCCGAAGCGGTCGGCGTCCCCATCGGTGGCGAGACCGGCAAGCGCTTTCTTTTCAACGACGAGCTTTTTCAATGGCGCGAGATTTTCATCGGACGGATCGGGGCCCGAGCCGTCGAAGAGAACGTCGCGCTTGGTGCGAATGGATTCGACGGTCATGCCGTGGTCGGTGAGGATGCGATCGAGCCAGCCTGCGCCGCAGCCGTGGACGGCGTCATAGGCGAAATTGCCTTTGGCTTTGGTGAGCACATCGAAGCGAATCATTTTTTCGAGCTGCGCGAAGTACGGGGCGCGAGGATCGAGCCGCTCGAAATCGTCAGCCATTTCCTGAAAGGGAGTTTCGTCGTCGGGCAACGCGGCGGCGCGCTTTTCGATGTCTTTCGTGATTTCCGGAAGGGCAGGGCCGCCATCGGGGCCGGAAAATTTCAGGCCATTGTATTCGGCGGGGTTGTGGCTGGCGGTGATGTTGACGCCACCGTCGAGTTTATTGTGGATGATGGCGTGGGCGAGGACCGGAGTTGGCGTCGGTTCCGGACAGAAGACGATGCGACAACCGTTCTTGCGCAGGACGGTGGCAGCGGTGCGCGCGAATTCTGGCGAAAAGAATCGTGTGTCGTGGCCGACGATGAGCGTAGGGGATTTCTTGCTTGCGCGGACGTGGCCGGCGACGGCGGTGGAGGCACGGCGGACGCCCGGAAACGTGAAGTCGTCAGCGATTACGCCGCGCCAGCCGGAAGTGCCGAAATGGATCGTTTGTTTCGTCACGGGCGACTATTGTATCTTGGCCTCCAAAACAAACTTACGAAAGAACTAGGCGAGTCGCAAGAGTAAAGGCACGTTGGCGGAATTCGATGACCGATAAAATTGTGGTTTTGGTGACATGCGGGTCGCGGAAAGAGGCTCGAAGGATTGCGCGTGCACTGGTCGAGAAGCGGCTCGCGGCTTGCGTGAATGAGATTGGGGCGCCGGTGCGGTCGGTTTATCGTTGGAAGGGCAAAGTGGAGACGGCGGAGGAGTTTTTGCTGGTGATTAAGACTACGAAGAGGCGGTTTGCGGGCTTGCGCGATGCTGTGCGCGAATTGCACAGCTATGACGTGCCGGAGATTATTGCTTTGCCGGTGATGAAGGGTTCGCGGGAGTATTTGGATTGGATTGCGGAATCGGTCGGGACGCGTAAGCGTTGATCGGCGATCGTCCTTGCAAGGATGGCGCACTGAAGTGCGCCGCTACAAAGGCAACGCTGGCGGCTTAGATTTTGGCGAGGGCTTGGTCTAGGTCGGCTACCAGGTCTTCTACGTCTTCGATGCCCACTGAGAGCCGGACCAGGCCTTGCGTGATTCCGATCTGTGCTTGGATGTCTGGCGGGATGGATGCGTGGGTCATCAGCGCGGGCAGGGAAATCAGGGTTTCGACGCCGCCCAAGCTTTCTGCAAGCGAGCAGAGCTTCACGTGATTGAGGAAATTCTTAGCGGCGTCGAGTGACCCCAGGTCAAAGGAAATCATGGCGCCGAAACCGCGTTGTTGTTTCTTGGCGATTTCGTGCTGGCGATGTGACGCGAGGCCCGGATAAATCACGTATTTTACTTTCGGATGGCTCTCCAAGTGCTTCGCAACCGCCATGCCGTTCGAGTTGTGGCGATCCATCCGGACCGCCAGAGTTTTCACGCCGCGCGAGACAAGGAAACAATCCATTGGCGCCAAACCCGCGCCGGCGGATCGCTGCACGAAATAGATTTTTTCAGCCTGTTCCTGCATGCTGACGATTACCGCGCCACCGGTGCAGTCACTGTGACCGTTCAGGAACTTGGTCATGGAGTGGACGACGATGTCTGCACCGAGCGCGAGGGGCTGCTGGAGGTAAGGGCTTAGGAATGTGTTGTCCACGACGACCGTCAGCTTTTTGCTGTGCGCGAGTTTCGCGATGGCGGCGATGTCCGTGACGATCATCGTCGGGTTCGTGGGCGTCTCAACGTAAATCATGCGCGTGCTGGGCTTGATCGCCTGCGACACCTTGTCGAGCTGCGAAGTATCCACGTAGCTGAATTCGATGCCGAATTGGACGAGGAGCTGAGTGGTCAGACGAAAGACGCCGCCGTAAACCGCTTGCGAAAGTATGACGTGGTCTCCTGGGCGAAGAAGGCGGAAGACGGAATCGATCGCCGCCATTCCTGAAGTGAAAACGTAAGACGCGTGACCGCCTTCGAGTTTCGCGATGGTGCGCTCGAGAGCTCTGCGATTGGGATGCGCCGTGCGGGCATAATCGTAACCTTTGCTTTTGCCCATGGCTTCGATCACGTAGGTGGACGTCTGATAGATGGGCGCGACAATCGCGCCAGTGAGCGCGTCCGGTTCCTGTCCCACGTGAATTGCATCGGTGGAAAAACCCATCTCGTTCCTCCTCAAATGTTTCGTGACCGTATTCGGATCAAGCACCGTGTCCATGTCACGACGGCGGCGCGGAGAATCCTGATCGAAGCCTTCTGTAGTTATCCGCGAAGGCGGGATACGTCTCGTCGCTCCGCCTGCATTGGCAGAAGCGAGTCTCAATCATACTTCAGACGGCTGCTGGCATGACATCGATCGGCATGACGAGAGACCAAAGACGCAAAGAGTCGTTAGGTCACAGAACGCGCAGCACGCTGAGCTCGACGCACGCGACTACGACCGTAGTTGCGAAAATTGGCGGAGGTGCGCGGCGACGTGCGGGGCTTGAGGCACGCACGAGATTGGAGTACAAGGGAGGTGCATGAATGGCGCCATCATCTACCGGAGAATTCGCTCTGAGTGCGCGCTTGCAGCGTTCTTGGCAATTGGATTGCTTTGCGTCGGTCCGTGTTCCGCGCAGACGAGCAGTACAGACAAGTCTGGCGCACAAAGCCAGGTCACACCGAAAGACGATAAGTCGAATGCAAAGGACGACAAATCGGCGACACCGCACACCACCCGCCTGAAAATCAACGTTACAAACAGTGAAGATAAACCGGTTGGGAACGCGAGTGTGTACGTGCGGTTCAACGAGGCGGGCGGATTTCTGCATCACGACAAGCTGGCCGAATTGAGTTTCAAGACGAACGAAGATGGATCGGTGAAGGTGCCGGCCGTCCCGGCAGGAAAAATTTTGATTCAGGTAATCGCGAAAGGTTTGCACACTTACGGCAAGTGGTACGACATCGAAGACGAGACGGCCACGATTGACATCAAGCTCGATCCCCCGCCGCATTGGTATTAAGGTCCGCCGCTAGAATTTTTCCCGCTGCTTTCCCAAACATTTATTTCCGTGCCGGCGCGGAGTACTGCACTGAAATTGTGCAAAGAGGATTTTCCTGGTGAATTGCTTGCAAAATTTAATTTTGCCGCGGCCTTTTCCACACGGTTTTCAACAGAACTGTTGAAAACTTTCACGAAGTATTCATCTTTTTTGAGCGGATTGTTGTTCGAGTGGTTTCAAAAATGCGTTGCGGCAAGAATTTATTTCTCCTGAGGTTCGGCGAAGCGTTCGCTCATTCTTGAAAGACATCGCGGTGACGCGATCTAAGCCAGGTGGATGCATCGTCTTGCAGCTGCGTGGTAATATTTGCTTGTCCTTCCGGAAACATTCGTGGTCTCGATGAAAAAATTAATTCTCAACGCCGATGACTTTGGCATGACGCGTGGTGTGAACGAAGGGATTGTGCGCGCACATCGCGAGGGAATTTTGACCAGCACGACGCTGATGGCGAACGGCGAAGCGTTTGACGATGCAGTGGAACGAGCGCGCACGTGCCCGGGGCTGGGAGTTGGCTGCCACCTGGTGCTGGTAGGCGGCAAATGCGTGGCGCCACGGGAAAGCGTCCCATCACTTGTGGATGCAGACGGGACGCTTCCGGACTCGCTGCCACTGTTTGTCGCAAAAATTAGCTCAGGCATGATACGCAGCGCAGAAATTGAGCGAGAGCTGCGCGCTCAAATTGGCAAAATTCGGGCGGCCGGAATCGAGCCGACGCATTTGGACACGCACAAGCACACACACGCCCATCCGCGCGTGATGGAAATATTGGGAAAGGTCGCCGGCGACTGCGGAATCATACGGGTGCGCAAGCCGATCGAAGATCTTCGCGATTCCTGGGAGACGAGCAGAGCGGGAGGACAAGGAATTTCGATGCAAATCCTGGCGGCGGGAGCCGTTCGCACGATCGCACCGCAGTTCGCCTCGATTTCGAAGAAGTATGGGTTGCTCTCACCCGACCATTTTCTGGGACTGGCTACGACAGGGCGGCTGGGGCCGGCGCTTTTGCGTGGCATAATCGGCACAGTTGACGAGGGGACCACCGAGATCATGGTGCATCCGGGAATCTGCGACGCGGATCTGGCGCGGTTGGGGTCGCGACTTCAGACGCACCGAGAGGACGAGTTGCAGGGTCTCCTGGACGCTGGCGTGCGAAGTGCAGTTACGGAACGCGGGATTCGCTTAATCAGCTATCGGGAGTTAAACTGACGTTATGCGGGAGCACCCAGGCATGCCGCCGCGTTATTCGGTGGTAGTACCTTTCCACGACGAACAAGAAAGCGTCCGCGAACTGCACAGCCAGTTGAGCGCGGTGATGACCGGGCGTTTTGACCCGGTGGAATTTGTCTACGTCGATGATCAAAGCTCCGACGCAACCCCACAGATACTTGCGCAGATTGCCGAGGAAGACCCGCGTGTCGCAGTCCTACGCCTGAAGCGGAATTACGGACAGACGACGGCGCTCGCCGCCGGATTCGATTATGCATCGGGAGACATCATTATCTCGATGGACGGCGATTTGCAGCACGATCCCGCGGATATTCCGACGTTGCTGGGGACCATGGAAACGACACGCTGCGATATCGTCAGCGGCTGGCGGCAGAAGCGCGTGGATAATTTCATTCTGCGGCGGCTGCCCTCGCGCGTGGCCAATTGGATGATGGCTAAGCTTTCCGGAGTGGACATCCACGATTTTGGAACGACGTTCAAGGTCTACCGCCGCGAAACTATCAAGGATGTCCCGCTTTACGGTGAGATGCACCGATTCATTCCCGCGCTGGCGGCGTGGAACGGGGCAAAGATCGTAGAAGTTCCGATCCGCAACATCGTGCGGCCGGGCGGCAAATCCCATTACGGGATATCGCGTACGCTCCGCGTTTTCTTTGACATCATCACTATTCGATTCCTGATGCGCTACATGACGCGGCCATTGCACTTTTTCGGGCCGCCCGGATTACTAGGGATGTTCGCGGGCGGCGGCATTCTGGCATTCTTGCTTCTCGAGAAAATCTTCTCGCAAGCCTCTATTTTTCTGCAGCACGGGCCGCTTCTGGTCCTTGGAATGAT
>Ga0307478_10001387_pt1 | contig 21054 bp, 18 predicted proteins | sample atmos_gasesECM4C_2_FD_203713 | JGI IMG/M metagenome (GOLD analysis project Ga0307478, IMG submission 203713) | Hardwood forest soil microbial communities from Morgan-Monroe State Forest, Indiana, United States - atmos_gasesECM4C_05 | ecosystem: Environmental > Terrestrial > Soil > Temperate... | reverse complement strand
TGGCTTCCGCACCGCGTAGTTCCGGCGGTTCCGGCTTCTCCGGCGGTGGCGGCTCATCCGGCGGAGGCTTCGGCGGTGGCGGTGGCGGCGGTTTCTGATCGGCGCAAAGTAACTTTTGACAATGCAGCTGCCGCGGCTACAATACCCGCACTCTTCGGCACGTAGGTAACCCCAATCATCGCGGTCTTGATCGAGACTCAACCGTAACCGGAGAGAACTCAGCGTTTCGGTTTCGACTCGTATTTTTGTGTCAAGCAACGAAGCCGAATTGCGGTGGAGGGAACGATGGTGCGGGCACTCTTAAGTTTTGGCGTAATACTTCTCGCGGCGAGCATCTCCTGCGCGCAGGGTTCGGCCCCAACGGATCAGGCCGAGCAAGTGAAGCTATTGCTCGAGCGAATTCAGCAATTGGAGCGCCGCGTCACGGACCTGGAGGCCAGGCAGGCCCCGGCCTCGGCAATGGCCATCTCCACCGCCAAAGAAAACCCGGTGCCGTCGCAAAATCCTCAGCAGCAAAATCCCCCGCCGGCAGCCCAGACGCACGAGCACGAGGTTCGCGAGCAGGCCGCTACCGTCCAGCAAATGGAGCAACACTATCCCTCGCTGCAAATCCGTGGATTTGGCGACGTGGATTTTGCCGCCACCGATCAGAAAGGAACGAATAGCGGGTTCAATCTCGGGCAACTTGATCTGCACCTGGCTTCTGCCTTGTCGCGCAAGGTCACTTATTTTGCTGAGATGACGTTCAACGCGCAGCCCACCGGTTACACCGTCGAGGTCGAGCGCAACATCATTCGCTACGACTACAACGATTACTTCAAAATTTCTTTCGGCCGCTATCACACTCCCATCGGTTACTGGAACACGGCCTTCCACCACGGGGCCTGGCTGCAAACCACCATCAGCCGCCCGGACATGGTGCGAATCGGAGGTACGTTCATTCCTGTTCATTTCGTCGGATTCCTCGCGGAGGGGAATATTCCCTCAGGGGGCGCCGGTTTGAGCTACAACGTGGGCGTTGGAAATGGCCGAGGCGAGATCATCAGCCGACCTGGCGACGCGGGGGACAACAACAACAACCGTGCGTGGGTGGCCAACATCTACTCACGTCCGCGGGCACTCTACGGCCTGCAAATGGGCGCCTCAGTCTATCGTGACAAGATTAATCTGATGGGCAGGGACTTCCGCGAATGGATTACCGGCGCGCACTTGGTTTGGACCAAAGAGACGCCGGAATTCCTGGCGGAATTTGTAAATGTCAATCATCGCCAGGTTTTGACTGACATTGCGACCAACAGCCAGGCGTTCTATGTTCAGCTCGGCTATCGGCTGCCTTGGTTCGAGAGAACGGTGAAACCTTACTATCGGTTTGAATATACGCACACCCCCTTGAGCGAACAGGTCTTCACCAATCAAGATTTGGTAGGTTCAATTCTTGGCGCGCGCTACGACATATCGAACTATGCCGCATTTAAGGCGGAATACCGCTATACCAAGCGCGAGATCGCAAACCCGTGGGTCAACGGCTTCTTCTTACAGACTGCTTTCACGTTCTGAGCGAGCGCATATGAATGCCACCAAAAAACGTGTCGCAGTCGTTCTCTTAGGTCTCACTTTCATCTTGCAGAGCTTCGGCGCCAGTTCCATCGCCCAGACCGCCCGGAGCAGCGCCGATATTGCCGTTGTCGTCCATCCGGAAACGCCGGTCAGCGATCTGTCTCTCGCTGAGGTACGCCAAGTCCTACTCGGAGAGCGGCAATATTGGAATTCCAAGCTGCCAGTCGTGCTGCTGATTCGGGCTCCCGTCGCCCGCGAGCGCGATGTAGTGCTCCGCGTGATTTATCAAATGACCGAAGCGCAGTTCAAACAGTACTGGGTGGCCAAGATCTTTCGTGCGGAGGCCGCCTCTCCCCCCAAGATCGTCTACTCCAACGATATGCAGTATGAGCTCATTTCCGGAATTCCCGGAGCCATCGGTTTTATGGACGCTCGAAACATCCGCCCGGGCCTAAAGGTTTTGCGAGTCGATGGGCACTTGCCGGGAGACAAGGACTACCCGCTGCACTAGGGCTGCGGCAGCGCTATTCAGCTGAAAGCTTCATCCGCCGCACGATATCGACGAATCGCGGATTCGTTCGCACCGGATCGAACATCGGTTCGACCGCAATCGAGACCAAGCCGCTGTCATGCTCTTGGTACGCCTTTTCCAGCCACTCCAATGCTCTTTCTTTCTCGCCAAGGCGCATATAACCCTCGCCGATGCTGTAAGAAGAGACGTAACCGTGCTTTGAGATTTCCGTCAATCCGTCCAGCCAACTCTGCTGCACGCCTTTGTAGCCCAGCTTCGAGAAATCCTCGGCAATAGAAGCGGCGAGTTCCGGGCTTCCAGACAGGGACACCACTTTCTCTCGTTCCTCGACGGCTTCTTTCTGCCTTCCCGTCTGCGCGTAAACTTCCTCAAGCACTCGCCGTGCCGGTGTAAATCTGGCATCGATGTCCAGAACCTTTCGCAATTGCTCGATGGCTTGATCGCTGCGCCGCGCCAGATACAGTTGCCATCCCAACGTGGTGTTGATGATCAGCGAGAGCGGATCCAATTCCTGAGCCCTCTTTGTTTCACGGAGCCCTTCCTCCGAACGCCCCATGTTCGCGAGATAGTCTCCGTACCAATGGTGGGTAGTCGCTGAGTTCGGATTCAGCTCGATGGCCCGCCGAAACTCCGTCTCGGCCCCGGTCCAGTCCCACTCAAAGTGTTCTTTCACCAACGCCAGGGACGTATGCGCTTCCGCCAGTGTGTCATCGATCTCTAACGCCTGCATGGCCGCTGCTTTAGCCTTCGGCCAGGCTTCCGACGGCGGAAGATAACCAGAGTCCCCGAGCAAGCTATACGTGTCGGCAAGCCCCGCGTAAGACAGCGCGTATCGCGAATCCTTTTGTACCGCCTGGGTGAAATAATCCGCGGCCTTCTTGAAGTCCGCTTCGGTCCACTTGTTCCAGTAGAACAATCCCTGCAGGTAGAGCTGATACGCCTCCACGTTTTCCGTGGGCCGCTTGGCTAGCAGTTTTCGCCCCTCGCCTTCCAGTTTGGGACGCAGCCGCCCATAAATGTCCGCCGCGATTTCCTGTTGCACAGAGACCAGGTTAGAGAGCTTGCGGTTGTATTGCTCCCCCCAAATTTGGCGGCTTGCGCGCACGTCCTCCAGGCTCACGCTGATCATCAATTCGTCGCCCGTTTGGATCAGCCTCCCGGTGAGGATGGCTTTAACGCCCAGGTCCCGCCCTAGTTTTTGCGGGTCGGTACTCTCCCCTTTGTAGCGAAATACGGTGTTACGCGCGGTCACCGAAAGATTGGGCAGTTGCGAAAGGCTGTTGATCAAGCTCTCCGTAATCCCGTCGCTCAGGTATTCCGTCTTCGGGTCATTGCTGACATTCGCAAAAGGTAAGACGGCAATCGAGTCCACCCGTCCCTGTGTACTACCGTGAAGCACGCGGTCACGCAAGCCCCCGACATTGAGGCCGAACAATACCAGGGCCAGTCCAAGGACCCCAGCCCAAGCGAAATGAATCCAGGGACGCCTCGATGGCTGGGCAGCAGGCGCACCCGTTGTGACCTGAAACGCACGCGCGGAGTCCGTATCGCGCTTCAGACGAAGTAAGTCCGCGCTGAGATCCGCTGCCGTGCGATACCGCAGCATTCGATCCTTCTCCAGCGTCTTGTTGATGATTTGCTCGAGCTGCGGAGAAATTGCCGGATTCAAACGGGTGGCCGGGACCGGCGTGCGATTCAGAATAGCCTCGAACACGACTCCCGACGTGTTTCCCACAAAAGCCTGCCTGCCCGTGGCCATTTCGTACAGAACCAGCCCCATCGAAAACAGGTCCGTCCGCTCGTCCAGTTCTTCCCCGCGCACCTGTTCGGGGGACATATAAGCCACGGTGCCCATAGAAACGCCCGTACTCGTCAGGTGTGCGTCTTGGGTGGTGTTATTGAACGCCGTTCCCGCATGAGTCAATGACGCAATCCCCTTGCGTTCCGGTAGCAACTTGGCCAGACCAAAGTCGAGCAGCTTGATCTGCTCGCGTTCCGTCAAAAAAATGTTGGCCGGTTTGATGTCGCGATGAATAATCGCCTTGGCATGAGCCGCCTCCAAAGCGTCCGCCATTTGATGGCCGTACTCTGGCACCCGCTCGATATGTAGCGGCCTTCCCTCGATGCGATGCTTCAGCGTCTGCCCTTCCAGAAACTCCATGACGATAAAGCTCTGCTCTTCGTATTCGTCGACGTCGTAAATCGTGCAAATGTGCGGATGGTTCAGCGACGATGCCGCCCGCGCTTCGCGTTGAAAGCGTTCCACCGCTGGATGGTCTTTGGAAAGTTTCTCGGGAAGAAATTTCAGGCAGACAAAGCGGCCCAGCCGGATGTCCTCGGCCTTATACACTATTCCCATGCCGCCGCCGCCCAGCTTTTCCAGAACGCGGTAATGCGAGATAGTTCGCCCAATCATGAAAGGGAAACCGCCGTCAGCGATTTCATCTTAGGTTGCGCCTAGGGGCAAGTCAACGCGCTGTCAGTCGGATGTGTTTTGGGCTGCGAAACCGTACAGCTTCAGCACATCTTCCAGAGCCACAAACCCCTCAAGCTTGTGCACGTCCGCCCGGCTCACCACCGGCAGCGCGTCCAGGCCCGCCGCTCCCATGCGTTCCAGCGCTACCGCTAGCGAATGATCCGGGTGTAAATGGGAAAATTCCTGACCTGCGATCAAATCCGCCACTCTTGCTCCGGCGAGTCCGCCGGCAGACGCCTTTTCTAACGCGCCGATCGTGACGATGCCGACGACGCCCTTTTCATTAGTCACTGGCAAAGCGTGGAGCGCGCTCGCGCGCACTTTTTCAAATGCTTCTTGCGTGGTCATTTCAACGGTTAGCGTTTCGGTTGCCGTCACGGGCCGCATCGCTTGAAAGACACGTCGCTGTCCCGAGCTGATGCGGGTCTCCACGGTCGGGAGATGAATTCCGTCTTGATAAGCCAGCACTTCATAGATGGGTTGCGGCTGCAAGCGTGAAGAGATAAAGAAGCTGACCAGGTTGGAAATCATAAGCGGAACGATCACCGCATAGTCCCGCGTAGTCTCGAAAATCATCACCACCGACGTCATCGGCGCACGCACAATGCCGGCGAATGCGGTTCCCATTCCCACCAGCGCATACGCCCCAGCCGTGCCTGCGTGTGCCGGAAACAAATTGTGTGCCACCGTGCCGACTGCTCCCCCTAACATGGCTCCCAGGAACAATGCCGGCCCGAAGATGCCGCCTGCATTTCCCGACGCGTAACTGATCACCACGCCAAAAAATTTGAGCACCACCAGCAGCAGCATCAGCCTCAGAGCCATACCGCCGTTTAACACTTGCCCGACGTAGCTGTATCCCACTCCCAGTGTCTGAGGCACGAACCAGCCCATGATGCCCACAGCGACTCCGCCGATCGCCGGCTGGAACCACATTGTTTTCCGCGGCAGCCGCAGAAACCGCTCGCGCAGCTTGAGCAATGACTTCGTGAATGCTACAGAGAGCAAGCCGCCAAGCAGTCCGAGGATCGCGTAGATAAGGAATTCAGCCGGACTAACAAGTTGATACTGCGGAACCTTAAAGAGTGGATCGTTGCCCAAAAGCAATCGCAGCATCGCCCAGGAAGTCGCTGAAGCGAGCACGACCGAGCCCAGCACCGGAGCGTGCAGGTCTCCGACGACCTCTTCCAGCGCGAATAACACGGCCGCCAGCGGCGTATTAAACGCTGCCGCAATTGCCGCCGCCGCACCGACCGGAATCAGCGCCTTTATCTTTTCCGGGCTAAGCCCAAGCCAGCGCCCAAGCAGCGACGCAATGCCGGCGCCAACTTGCACCGAGGGACCTTCGCGGCCAAGCGGGATGCCGCTGGCCAGCGTCGCCGACGTACAAAAGAACTTCCCTAAGACCGTGCGCAGGGAAATGATTCCGCCGCGCGCAAATAACGCCGCCTTTGTCTGCGGTATGCCGCTGCCACGGGCGTTAGGAAAATATTTGTACAGGAGAAAACCCATCGACAGCGACCCCACGATGGGAACAAAAAGCCGGCGCCAAGCCGCAGCGACCGTGGCATCAATTCGCGCTCCAAACCGCTCGGTCAAAACGATAAACGCCACGACCGTCATGCCCACAACCGCGCCAATCAGCAACGTCACCAGCAGAAACACTTGCTCCTCGCGCTGCTTCACCAGCGCCGCCCAGGGCTGCGAAGGCGTCCACCACCGGCGCGTCTCTCCCTGCTCATTTGTTTGCGAAATCATCCAATGCTTTCCGGTTAGGCCGCCGCTTCGAGGTCACTCGCTCTTTTGTCGTCTTCCTGAATGGTTCTTGTGGTTCGCCTGCGGCGGTTTTTCCAACAATTGGTCGATGGCGCGCACCAATTCATGTCCATTCGAGCGCAATTCGCCGATGCGATGCCGCGCTACTTGTTCGAGGAGGCGCTCCCCGCGAGGCAGCAACGAGACCAGCACACGTCTCCGGTCATCGCGTCCGCGCGTTCGGCGGACATGCCCGTGCATCTCCAGCCGGTCGATCAATTCCACAACGCTGTGATGTTTAAGTGCCAGCCGCTCCGCCAGTGTCCGGATCGTCGCCTCCTCCCCGGCCGGCAGTCCTCGAACGGTAAGCATCAACAGATACTGCTGAGGCTCCAAGCCGGCAGCCTGTGCCACCGCGTCACCCTCCCGCAAAAAGTGCCGGATGCGATGGCGCAACTCCGCCAGAGCCCGATATTCGTCGGTGGTAATCTCCGTCGTCATGCCTCCAGTATATCGTATTACGATACACTTCAACCTTCTGCCGGGCGGCGGGATACCAAGTAATCATCCTATGGATTTTCCTGTATTGTGGTGCTCCGAATGGGTCGGCATCGTCTGCTCCCGCGCTCTCGCTCATGTTCCCTGCTGCTCGTGGCCATTGCCATAATTGGCTGCGGTTGCGCTGGCACCCAACACCTCGGGGCGTCGAGGCTAATGCCCGCACTGGGAATTCCGCAGAAGCATGGACAAGTCCCGATTTTGAACGCGAAATTTGTCCGCTCCTATCCTCATGACCCACACGCCTTCACCCAAGGATTGGAGTATTACTGCGGGTACCTTTACGAAAGCACCGGTCTCGCTGGCCAATCAACTCTTCGCAAAGTTGCGTTGCAGACCGGACAAGTCATCCAGCAAATCAGTCTTCCGTCGCAATACTTCGGCGAGGGACTGACGATTTTTCACGAAAGGATCTACCAACTTACGTGGCTGTCAAAAAAGGGCTTCGTCTATGACCTTCGCACCTTCCGGCAAATTGGGGAGTTTCCCTACGACACCCAAGGCTGGGGCCTCACCCACGATGACAATTCCCTGATCATGAGTGACGGCACAAACAAGATCCGCTACCTCGATCCCGTCTCGTTTGCGGTGACGCGTACGATCGAAGTGTACGCCGAAGGTCAGGCAATTGTGAATTTGAATGAGCTCGAGTACGTCAAGGGCGAAATCCTCGCCAATATCTGGCATTCGCCGCGGATCGCTCGCATCAATGCCCGTTCCGGACAATTAGTCGCGTGGATTGATCTCGCCTCGATGGTATCAAAGGAACAACACAGCGACGAAGCCGTACTGAATGGAATCGCGTATGATCCATCTGGAGACAGGCTATTCGTGACCGGCAAGAACTGGTCGAGGCTGTTTGAAACTAAGGTGGAAGCCGCTCCCCGTTAGAATGCGAGTCTGTTCAGCCTCTCGCGCGTGAAGTCCGACTCTAGAGCGCCTTGCGGAACGCCTTCTGCGTTTTGTAGTGTTCGTATCCGTTCCGTTCGTAAAACGCGTGCGCCCGCTCACGGATTACGTTTGATCGCACATTCACCCCATGGCAGCCGTGTCTTCGCGCCCACTCCTCCGCCGCTTCCAGAAGCTTCGCGCCCGCTCCCCCGCTGCGTTGGCCCTCCGCAACAATCAGTCCGTTCACTTCAGCGCGGGCGTCATTTTCTATCAGGTTCGCGACGCTGACGTGAAGCCAGCCAATCACACTTGCAGCTCCGTCCTTTGCTTCCGCCACAAACACCGCATGTTTCGAAGCCGGCTTCAACTGCCGCAGCCGCGTCACAATCTGAGCCGCCGTAGCCGGATATCCCAGTTCCCCAGAAAGCTGAGCTAGCCGCTCAGCGTCCCCGCGCCGAGCTCTTCGAATCTTAACTCTTTCCGATGCGGACCCATTTGTCGTTGATGCCGCCATTTTAGGCTGCCTTCCGGCGCAATCGCCGCTGCACCGCATCGCTTCTGAGTTCGCGCAGCGCGTCCGCAGCAATCCATCGCGCTGAGCGAGACCCCTGTCCCCGAATTCGCTCTGCTGCACGAATCGCCGCGCCGTTGAGATGCAAGTTTCTCTTGCCGATATTTCGAAGCGCCCAATTGACCGCTTTGCGCACAAAGTTTCGTTCATCGTGCGCTTCTCGTTCAATCACGTGCAAAAAGCGCGCGAAGCGCGCATCGCGTGCTGCCTTATCTTTGTAGCTCAAATACGCCGCCAGAGAAAAACCCGCGCGCTTGACAAATTCTTCTCGCCTGCGGCTCCAGGCCTCGACCTTTCGCCACGCCGAACTTGTGCCCGCAAAAAGATAACAGCAAGCCGCGTCCACTATGTCCCATGAATCAAACTCTCGCGCCCAACGTTCCATCTGCTTGGCGGTGACTTCGCCCGCTTCGTCGATCAACGTTGCCAGAATTCTTGCCTCGTGAATCCCCGAACACCACAACTGCTCGGCTAGTTTGTGGTTCTTGCCGATACGCCGCGCCAGCGCATGTAAGATTGGCTGCGAAATTCCGTATGCCTTCGCTACTCTGACACCGAAGTAAGACATCTTGGCGCGAACGGTCCGATTTGCAAGCCTCTTTAGTTCGCGCAGGACGCTCGATCGACTCCAATGCTCCGACGTTTGCTTGCGCGAACGTTTAGAACGTCTTGTCTGAGTCGAGGAGAATTGTGACCGGCCCTTCATTGACCAGCTCCACTGACATCATCGCCTGAAAGATTCCAGTAGCGACGCTCACGCCCAGCCCGCGCAGGGCCTTATTGAATTCATCGTAAAGCGCAGCCGCCAACTCCGGTGGCGCCGCGGAGATAAAGCTCGGGCGCCGCTGCCCGCGCGCGTCTCCGTACAATGTGAATTGTGAAACCACCAGCGCCGCGCCTTTCGCATCCAGCAACGAGCGGTTCATTTTCCCCTGCGCGTCTTCAAAAATCCGCAGGTTCGCGACTTTTTCCGCCAATGACGCCGCCACCGCCACAGAATCTTCCCGGCCCACGCCCAGTAAGATCATCAATCCGGCACCGATTTCTCCGGTCACCCGCCCTTCAACGGTCACCCGCGCACGGCTAACCCTCTGCACCACAGCTCGCATAGTTGGATGTATTGCCGCACCTCACGCCAACGGCACGCCTCCGGCATCAAACCGGCATTCCCGCGACGTCCCTACTGCTCCGCCTTCCTCTCTTTCGCCGGTTTCCTCGGCAACAACTCCGGCAATTGCGCCACATTGTACGCAAACACCGCCAGCACTTGAGCGCCTTCCGTCAAATCGTCCCACCTGACGTGCTCCAACCGGTCCGCCTGCGAGTGATGCATCTTGTCGTAGTCGGCCACTTCCTGCACGCACCAGAATCCCGGCACCCCTGCTTCGTCGAACGGCACGTGATCCGATCCGCCCTCCCGCCGCAGACTCGGCTCCACTAACTCAATGTCCTTCGCCTTGGCCAGCGGATAGAGCGCATGATCAATCGTCTCGCGCACCGCATAATTCCCCATCAGCCCGATGGTGAGCACCTTGCCCGTCCCCGAATCGTCTACCAGCACACCCGAAATCTTCGCCAACTCATCCTTGTGCGCCTTCACATACGCCCGCGAGCCGTTCAATCCCTGCTCCTCGCCGGTGAACAACGCAAAGCGAATCGTCCGTTTCGGCTTGACGCCCACTTTCTGCAGTGCCCGCGCAGCCGCCAGCACCGCCATCGATCCCGTTCCGTTATCCGTGGCCCCGGTTCCCAAGTCCCACGAATCCAGGTGCGCGCCAATTATCACCACCTCATCGGGCTTCTCCGCACCGCGAATCTCCGCCACCGTGTTATACACCTGCACCGGCTTCCCGCTAAGGCTTCCCTCGATGCTTACCTCCGCCTCCGCGTGCCCGCCCTCCTGCAAATGCCACAACATCTCATAATCTTCGCGCACTGAAAACGCTGTTGGCACTAACGCCGCCTGATACTCTCGGGCCGGCGAGCCCATGTTCAGCAAACTAAAATCCTTCTCCGAAGCGAACAGCACTGCGCTGACTTTCTCTTCAGCAAACACTTTCATCGCGGCCTGTCGGGCCTGCCGGTACGCCGCATCAATGGGCATTTCATTCGCGGCATGCGCCAACGGAATCGTGCTTTCGCCCCACGGTGTCAGCAATGGATCCACGGGCGCTTTCATCTTGCGGGGCTGCCCAAACAACACAATCGCACCCTTGAGCTTCCCTCTGTAGGGCCCTAAATCCTCCAACTTTTCGAACTGGACGCCCACCACCGTTCCCCGCACCGGCCCCTGGGTACTCGGGGACCATCCTGCCGCAGCCAGCGTCAATGTCTGCTCGGTCGGAACCACCAACCGCCCCGTTGCCGGTCCGCGTGTCCAGCTATTCGCAATCGTCCACTCCTCGAGATGCACATTCGCAAGCCCCGCCGCCTTAAATTGCGCCGCGGTCCAGTGGCTCGCCTCATCCAGCTTCGCGGAACCGGTCAGCCGCGGCCCAATGTGCTCCGTCAGGTACGTCAGGTCTGCCTTCAGCGCCGGCGCATCCACTTTCACCTGCTCCAGAATCTTCGAGTCTATCGCTTCAATCGGATCGATCTTTGCCGCTTCCTCCTTTTTATTCGCGTCTTTCGCGGGATTGTACGGCAACGGCCGCCGCGGTAGCATCTCCGGCAAGTTCGCCGTGTTGTACGCCCATGCCGCCAACACCTGCGCACCCTGATTCAGATCGTCCTTCCAAACCTTGTCGAACGTGTCCGACTGGCTGTGATGCGTCAGGTTGTATTCCGCGCGCTCCTGTATGCAGTAAAATCCCGGCACTCCCACTTCATCAAAAGACAAATGGTCCGTCCCGAACGAGCGCGCCATCCTCGGCTCCATCAATCTCAATTCGTGCAGCGGCGCCAGTACCTGGTCGACCAACTCCCGGTCCTGATAGTTGTCGTGCAACCCTAGCGTCAGCACCCGCCCCGTTCCAGTGTCGTGCACCAGCACCGCGGAAATCTTCTCCAAGTCATTCTTGTGCGCCTTAACATATTCCTGCGAGCCGTAAAGCCCCTGCTCTTCGCCCGAAAACAACACAAACCGAATCGTGCGTTTCGGCTTCAAGTTCAACTTAGCCAGCGCCCGCGCCGCTTCCAGCACCGCCATCGAGCCCGTTCCGTTGTCCGTCGATCCTGTACCCAGGTCCCACGAATCCAGATGCCCTCCGATGATCACCACTTCCTCCGGCTTCTCCGAACCGCGGATCTCCGCCACCGTGTTATACACTTCCATCGGCTTATCCCCGATGGTATTGGACATCTCCATTTCCACTCGCACCGGCAAATGCCGCTCCAGCATCCGGAAAATCATTCGATAGCCTTCGCCGGTAATAAACGCTGTCGGAATCGGTCCGATGGCATACCGCGAGAGGCTCACATCGGTCATATTCAGCAGACCGTGCGGCTTGTTCGAATCGCGGAGCACCGCCGCCACGCCTTCCTGCTTCCAAAACTCGGTGCGCTCCCTAGCCGCTTTCAAGAACGCCTCGTATGGGTCCTCCACTGGAGGCTCGCCAATTCGCGCCGGAGGCTGCTGCATCGGGCGGCGCAAAATCGCGTATGGCTCCTCAGGCTTCGGCGGCGAAAGGCTCGACGGCTCCTGGTAAATCACAATCGCGTCCTTCAGGTTTCCGTGAAATTTCGCGAAATCCTTCTTCTCCTTCGCATCGAAATACACCACCGCCCCGGTAATCGCGCCCGGCGTGCTCGGCGACCATCCCGCCGCCGCAATCGTCAGCGCATGCTCTGCCGGACTCACCATGCGCGCTCTGGCCGCGCCGCGCGTCCACGAACGCTCCATCGTCCAGCCCTCTAGATGCGCGTTCACCGCCCCATATTTCGCCAACATGTCCCGCGTCCAGTCGTTCGCCTGCTTCAGCTGCGGCGAACCCGTCAGCCGCGCGCCAATGCTGTCCGACAAATACTCGAGGTTGGCCGCCGCCTCGCTGTGCTCGCGTATCTCGCTCAAGATCTGCGCGTCCGCCGCCGCAAACGGGCTTTTCTCATCGGCCGGCCTCCCCAATCCGCCGCGTACTGCTCCCAACACCAGCGTCACGCCACACACCAACCCGCACAAGCGACGCAAGCTCATTCGTCTACCTCAAAGCAATCTGGATTTTTTCTAAAGGTGTCACCGTGCGGCAGTCAATTCTTCCGCCGTCTCCCACTCGCTTCTTTACGACGCGCCCGAGCCTCGTTTTGGCTTGGTCCTAACGGTCCCCTTCCGCAAACGCGGCGCAGGCTGGCACTTCGGGCAAAAATGGCTGCTGCGCCCTGCGACAATCACTCGCCGGATCGCCGTCCCGCAACGGTAGCAGCGCTTGCCTTCGCGTCCATACACCCGATGATGCCGTTGATACTCTCCCGGCTCGCCCTCGGCGTCAAGAAAATCGGAAATCGAAGACCCGCGCGCCAAAATCGCCTTCCGTAAAACATCCTGCAACACTCGTCGCAATACCTGCGCCTGTTGCTTGCTCAGTTCCGTTCCCCGCCGCATAGGATGAATCTTCGCCCGCCAGAGGCTTTCGTCCGCATATATGTTCCCTACGCCGCGCAAGACGCTCTGATCCAGCAGCAGCGCCTTGATCTGCGCATTCCGCGACCCGATACTCCCTGCAAACTCCTCCGCGCTAACCAACAACGGATCCGCGCCAAACGCCGTAAGCTCCTTCGCCAGCAGCGCCCCAGTCAGGTAAGCCATCCGGCCAAACCGACGCGGATCCGTATAGCGCAGCTCCCGCCCATCATCGAGCGCAAACCATACATGCGTGTGCTTCAGGCAAGGCTCGGCCGCCCCACAAGGCGCAAGCTGCCCGGTCATGCCCAAGTGCACTAGCAGCGAAGCCGCCTCCGCATCTCCGTTCTCCGAATCCACTCCGCCAATGCCTCGCCCCGACAACCGCAGCAGCATGAATTTCCCGTACCGCTCCACTTTTTCGATCTGCCGGCCGGGAAGCTCCCGTTCCAGCGCCGCCGGATCATCAATGAAATCCGTCTTTCCCAGCCGCACGGACACAATACACCGCCCCGCAACCGACTTCTGCAATCCCCGCGCTACCGTCTCCACTTCAGGAAGTTCCGGCATAATCCAAAAAGTAGGGGCGCAGCATGCTGCGCCCCATGTCCGCAAGCTCTAAAAATGCTACGCAGGTCTTCTTAACGTCCGCAAGAACTCCCGACACCCTTCTTTCAGTCGGCACTACTTCTCCGGCGGCCAAAACCCGGGCGCCGCAATCTCCTTCGCGTCCCGCTTCTCCGCATACTTCTCCGCCACCCCGCTAATCGCCGAAGCCTTCCCAATCAGCACAAACACTAAATTCTCCGCCGGAAAATGCTTTTGAATCACCGCCTTTGCCATCTCCGGCGTCACCGCATCCACGCGCGCCTCCAACTGGTTGATCTCGTCGTCGCCCAATCCGTAAAACTCATATGCCGCAATAATCTGCGCCAGCTGCTTGGAAGTCTCGATGTTCGGCGGAAACTGCCCTTTGATATAACTCTTCGCCGATTTCAATTGCTCGTCTGTAACACCGTCCTTACGGAATTTCTGCAATACCTGCAACGCCAAATCGATTGCTGGACCCGTGGTCTCATTCTTCGTAAAGCTGTGAATCCCAAACGGTCCGGGCGCTTTCCGCGCATCGAAGAAAGACGATGCGCCGTAGGTATAGCCCGACTCCACCCGCAACGCCTCATTCAACTCCGAAGTGAATCTTCCCCCGAAAATCGTGTTCACCACACGAATTGCCACGCGGTCCGGATCATTGCGCGCAATCCCTACATTTCCCATGGCAAAATACGTCTGCGTCGCATCGTCCTTGTTCACCAGCAGCAATCGCTTGCCTTGCACCGCTGGAGCAGCAGCAATCGCCGCGGGCGCAACTGCGCGTGCCGGCCATGCTCCGAATATCTCCTCCAATTTCTTCCGCATCTCCGGGCCATTGAATTCCCCCGCCACTGCCAGCAGCGTATTTCCTGGCGCATAGTTCGTTTCATAAAACTTCACAATCGTATCGCGCTTGATCCGCGGCAGCGAAGCCTCGTCGCCTCCCGCCGGCCTTCCGTAAGGATGTGTCCCATACAAATAGCCGTCGTAGTACAGCCCCAAGACCTGCTGCGGATCATCCTTGGCCCCGCGCACCGCATCCACCGACTGCGCCAGCAACTTATCCACTTCCTCCTGCGGAAACGTTGGATGCAGTAGAGCGTCGGAGAACACCGCGAAACCGCGCTCCAAGTCCTTGCTCAAAAATTCCGCGCTAACGCTGCTGAAGTCCGCACCCGCTTCCGCGTCAAATTCCCCGCCGATGTAGTCCAGGTCCGCGGCAAACTGTTGCGCGGTTCGCGCTTTGGTTCCTTTCCTCAATAGTCCCGCGGTAACCGACGCAAGCCCGCTTTGCCCCGCCGGATCCGCTGCTGCGCCTGTCTTCACAATCGCGAACACATTAATCATCGGCACGCCGTGCTTCTCCAGCAGCAGCACGGTCAACCCATTCTTCAACACGTATTTCTCATGAGGCGCCATATGCAGCGTCTGCGCCGCAACCGAGGAAATCAAAAAAAGTGTGGCCATCGCTGCGGCGAGCACATTTAATCTTAGGCGGGCGTGACTCATGGCTTGCCCTTTCCTTCCGAATTCTCCGGAATCAGCGTCGCTACCGTTCGATTGTTCGCTCCAAAGTACGTCTTCGCCACCCGTTGCACATCCTCCTTTGTCACCGCCGAATAATTCTTCGCCGCATCAAATAGCTTCCTGTAATCCCCAAAGAACACTTCATAGGTCCCAATCGTGTTCGCTCGACCGTTGATCGTGCGCATCTCCCGGTAAAACTCGGCCAACCGGATATTCTTGGCTTTCTCCAACTCCGTATCGCTGATCACCGCGTTTTTCGCCCTCTCCAACTCCTCATACATCGCTTTCTCGCACTTTTCCGGGTCTATCCCCTGTTTCGGCTGCGCCACCACCTCCACAATGTTGGGATCGAAAGCAGGCTCGACTGACGAAGAAACGTCCAGCGCGATCTGGTCTTTGTCCACCAAACGCTGGTACATCCGCGAACTCTCTCCCTGGAATAGCACCGTACGCAAAACGTTCAGCGCGTAATAATCAGGATTGTTCGATTGCGGAATGTGATAGCCCACGAGCACCAAGGGCAATTGCGCCGCTTTTCGCACCACCAGCCGCCGCTCTCCCAACTGTTCCGGCTCAACGGTCGTCACCGGAGGAGGTGACGGGTGCGACGGAATCGGCTCAATGTATTTCTCGCAAAGCGCGAAGATTTCCTCCGCAGAAACATCGCCGGCCACCACCATCGTCGCGTTATTCGGCGCATATCCCATTTCAAAATGGTGCTTCAGTTGTTCCATGGTCCAATGCTCGATATCACTCATCCACCCCACCACCGGCCACTGATAGGGGTGCGCGATATACGACGTCGCCCACAGCTGTTCGTCCAGCAACCCTCCATTGTCGTTGTCCGTGCGCAGCCGCCGCTCCGAAGCCACCACTTCGCGCTCCGATTTGATTTTCGCCGGGTCAAAACTGAGGTTCTGGATACGGTCCGCCTCGATGTCATAAATCAGCGGCAGCGCCGAACGCGGAAACCAATCCTGATAAACCGTGACATCGCGCGTCGTGTAGGCGTTATTCGCCCCGCCGTTCGCCTCCATCACTTTGTCCAGTTCGCCGGGCCCGTACTTCTTCGCGCCGTTGAACATCATGTGCTCGAAAAAGTGTGAAATTCCGGTAGTCCCCGGCCCCTCATTTCGCGATCCAATCTTGTAGAAAATATACAGCGCAACATTCGGTATGCTGTGATCTGTTTGCACCAGCACCTTCATCCCATTCTTAAGCGTCTTCGTAGCGACCGGGAACTCCTGCCCCCGCGCAGGCAGTGCAACCACCCCCAAGCACAGAACCAAAAACGTCGCCGCGCAAAACCACCGAATCCTGTTCATAAGTCCCTCGCAACTCCACAAACCACATAGGGGGCGCAGCATTGCTGCGTCCAAGCTTGGCAACTACTTACCAATGTCGCGACCTCAATCTGTTTTTTTCGCCTGTTTTTTTCTGCCCTATTCTTCCTGCCGCGCCCCTGCCGGTTCCCGTAATTCCTTCACCGCCAAATCGCAAAAACCCGGACCGGTCCGCCCGACCCGCCTTCTAACTTAATCGGCGCCACCACCAAAAACGCCCCTGCTTCAGGCACGTCGCGCAAATCCGCCAGATTCTCCAACTGGTACAATCCGGCCCCCAAAACCAAATGGTGTACCGCAAAATCCTCCGACGCCCCGTAATCCGTACTCAAAGTGTCGCAACCAATTCCGCTAACCTTGCGCGCAATCAAGAACTTTGCGGCATCCGCCGAAAACCCCGGAAAATGCATTTTCCCCCGCGCATCTTGATTTCGATACTTGGCCCCATCCGGCCACCGCGAAGCCCATCCCGTTCTCAGTAGCACGATCGACCCTTCGGAAATCCGCCCGTGCTTCTTCTCCCACATTTCGACGCGCGCAACCGGCATCTGATAGTCCGCATCCTTTGTGCCTTCCTCATGGACGTCCAGCACCACCGCTGGACCAAAAAACTGCTTCGCTGGAATTTGATCCACCGTCGTCTGGCCCGGAGGAAAATGAATCGGCGCATCCAGATGCGTTCCGTAATGCTCCAGCATCCAGAAGCTCCGCGTGAAATACCCGTTCTTCTCCACCGTGGCGTTTACTTTCGCCTCAAACCACTTGTCGTCCCCCGGCCACGGCACCAATTTGTCGTTGATCGCATAGCTGAGGTCCGCCACCCGCGTCTTCCCGTCAACAATGCCGGAGAGCAAACCGTCCCGTTGCGTATTCTGCGGAACAAGAACCATAGGAAGGAACATCATAAGAACAAGAACAGCAAAAACGGAAACGCGCAGTCGCCCGGAGACACCCATCAGATTTTCTCTCAGCGTCGTTAAGGAAACACGGATGATACTGCGCTGCTTACGGCAGCGGAATTCCCGGCGTGGCCACGATCCCCGACATTCGCAAGATCTCCAGATACTCCTCGGTGGTAATCGCCGTAATCAAGACCCGCACGTTCTTCAACAATTTCATCTTCCTTAACATCCGATTCTCCCGCAACTCTGCCAAGGAAACTTGCCGCGGCAAGCGCTCAAACGCCCGCAGATCCGCCACCAGGTTCTTTTCCTTCGGATCATGCGGGTCCGGATAAGGATCGCGCGTCACTTCCGCTATCGAATAGAGCGAACGCTCGGGGGCCGAGTGATAGCATAGTACTCGGTCGCCCCTGCGCACCTGCTTCAACGCGCGAATGGCATCCGGTTTCCCGGCCGCACCGTGCCACATTTCCTTGCCTTTTACGAAAAGTGTATCCCAGTGGTAGTGGTGGGGGTCAGCGCTGAAGATCCAATAATGTCGTTGCGCGGTCGGAAGTGCCATCGAGGCTTCGGTTCGGCACTATACACGGGCCGTGACGAAAAAGCGAAACAAAATGCGAGGGTTAGCCGGTTTGCGCCGAATTTACCCTCGTAAGCCCAAAAACTCGCTCCCAACACCCGGAATTCGACTAACTAGCCTGATTTCAATAGATTACGAGCTTACTCGCCCACATTCAAAAAAATCTCGTCGCCTCGTACCTCTACCTCGTAACAAGCCACGCCCACCGTCGGGTTCTGCCCGACTTTGCCTGTCCGCACGTCGTATTCCCAGCCGTGCCAAGGACAAGTGACCTTTGCTCCCTCCAGGGGACCATCGGCCAGAGGTCCTCCCCGATGCAGGCAAGTGTTATCAATCGCATGGAATTGCCCATTCACATTTGCCAGCGCAACTGCCTTCCCCTCCACCTGAAATTCCCGGATCGTCCCCGGCGGCACATCTCCCACCTTCGCGGCCCGAACAAACCCCATCGCAATCTCCTCTTCCCTAGCTCTGTGAACTCTGCGTCCTCTGCGGTGAAATCCTCTGTTCGATTCCGCGGAGTATAGCCTCGTCGTTTCCAGTTTGGCAAAGAAACTCGGATAGATTCCGCTTCCCGCGATGCATTACATTCGACAGTTGCGCGCCCTGGCGCAAGGAAGGTCGTGCATGAATTCCAACATCCAAAAACGAGTCGACTCTCTTAGCTGGAACGATGCCGAAGAGTCGCTCTCCGCCCGCGGCTATGCCGTCACCGATCCCATCCTGTCGCCCGAAGAATGCGCCTCCCTCGTCTCCCTCTACAACCAACCAAATCGCTTCCGCAGCCACATCGTGATGGAACGCCACCGCTTTGGCGTCGGCGACTACAAATACTTCGCAAACCCATTGCCCGATTTAGTCGAGAACATTCGCATAGCCGCCTATCCGCATCTAGCCAGAGTCGCTAACGAGTGGGCAAAAGCATTAGGCGACAAGAAGCCGCCGTTTCCCGCCGATCACGCCGCGTTCCTGAAGATCTGCCACAAAGCCGGCCAGACCAGGCCAACCCCTCTGATGCTCCACTATGAAGCTGGTGGTTACAACTGCTTGCATCAGGACCTGTATGGAGAAATCGCCTTCCCGCTACAAACGGTTTTTCTGCTCGGCCAGCCAGGACACGATTGGGAAGGCGGCGAGTTTCTTCTGGTAGAGCAACAACCCCGCGCACAATCGAAAGCAGAAGTAGTAACTGCAAATCAGGGCCAAGCGATTATTTTCACGACCCGCTATCGCCCTGTAAAGGGCTCCCGCGGCTACTATCGCGTCAATCTCCGCCACGCGGTAAGCCGCATCCACCGGGGCACCCGCTATACGCTAGGCATAATCTTCCACGACGCCAAGTAGCGTGGAGTGCGGCGGACTTGCCGCCGCTTTTTGCCGCTGTGACGTCATCCTGGCCCCGGACTATTCACTGACGATTTAGCGGCCACCTTCAGGTGGCCAGGTCGTAACCAATCCCAACTTTCAGCGCACCGGCTCCTGCACCCGCCGCGCCAGCGTCTTCCAATATGTTGCCGGGCGCAGCCGCTGCAACACATCAATCCCGCGCGCATCCCGCCCAATCAAAATGCGCGGTTCGCGGCGCTCCACTCCCTGCAGAATCCGCGCCGCCGCGGCATCCGGCATCGTTGGCGTCAACCGATCGAAGCGCGAAACTGCTTCGTCGCGCACTGCCGGCGGCGTGTTCGCGCCCAGCCGCGCGCGCCTCGCAATAGGAGTGCGAATTCCACCAGGATGCACGCACGATACAAATACAGACGTGCCTTCCAATTCGTGCCGCAGCGCCTCGGTGAATCCGCGAACCGCAAATTTGCTCGCGGAATATGCGGTCTGGCCGACCGGCGCGACAATCCCAAACACGCTCGAAATATTCACGATATGCGCCCGGGACTCTTTTTTCAGTAGCGGCAGAAAATATTTCACGCCGTATACCACACCCCAGAAATTGATGCCCATCAGCCACCGCAAATCATCCAGCGAAATCTCTTCAAATCTCCCATGCAACGCCACGCCAGCATTGTTGATTAGCAGTGTGACCCGGCCATGCCGCGCCGTGACGTCTTTCGCAAAACCTTGCGTGGCCGATTCATCGGAGACATCCAGGATATGAGTTGTGAGCTGAACGCCGCGCCCGCTCAACGAAGCCGCCGTTTGTTGCAGTCCCACTTCATCAATATCGGCGAGAGCCAAGGCGGAACCCGCCACAGCCAGTTGCCGCGCAAGCCCGCGCCCGATGCCCGAGCCCGCGCCAGTCACCACGGCAACGCCGTTCGCTAGAAATGGCATTGTCTATGCGTTCGCTGCCTTCACTTTAGCGAGTAGCTCGACGAATTTTTGTTGACGTTCGGCTTGGTCGTGTCCGCCTTCGGCCTCGGCGAGTTGCGTGATGTTCATCGAGCAGAATTTAGGGCCGCACATGGAGCAGAACTTCGCTTCCTTGTAGAAGTCGTCGGGAAGATTCTCGTCATGCATGGCTTTGGCAGTGGGTGGATCGAGGGAAAGCTCAAACTGTTTGTTCCAGTCGAAGAGAAAACGCGCATAGGAGAGAGCATCGTCGCGATCGCGCGCGCCAGGACGATGCCGCGCCACGTCCGCCGCGTGCGCCGCAATCTTGTACGCGATCACACCTTGCTTCACGTCTTCCGGATTTGGCAATCCGAGGTGCTCCTTCGGCGTGACATAGCACAGCATCGATGCGCCAAACCATCCGATCATGGCCGCGCCAATCGCGCTGGTGATGTGATCGTAGCCGGGAGCAATGTCGATCACCAGCGGGCCCAGCGTGTAGAAGGGCGCTTCATGGCACCATTCCATTTCCTTGTCGACCTGCTCTTTGATCTTGTCCATGGGAATATGCCCCGGCCCTTCGATCATTACTTGCACATCGTGCTCCCAGGCTTTTTTGGTCAGTCCGCCGAGAACTTTCAATTCGGCGAACTGCGCTTCATCGCTGGCATCAGCGATACATCCTGGCCGCAAACCATCCCCCAGCGAGAAACTCACGTCGTGCTTCTTGAAAAGTTTGCAGATGTCGTCGAAGCGCTCGTACAAAAAATTCTGCTTCTTGTGGTGCTCCATCCAATGGGCCATCAACGAACCGCCGCGGCTGACAATTCCGGTAATGCGCTTGCGCACGAAGGGCACATGCTCGCGCAGCACCCCGGCGTGAATGGTCATGTAATCGACGCCTTGCTCGGCCTGCTCTTCAATTACTTC
>Ga0307478_10001385_pt1 | contig 21066 bp, 17 predicted proteins | sample atmos_gasesECM4C_2_FD_203713 | JGI IMG/M metagenome (GOLD analysis project Ga0307478, IMG submission 203713) | Hardwood forest soil microbial communities from Morgan-Monroe State Forest, Indiana, United States - atmos_gasesECM4C_05 | ecosystem: Environmental > Terrestrial > Soil > Temperate... | reverse complement strand
ACGAATTCACGCAGATTCAGCTGGCAGAGAAATATGTTCAGGATCTGCCGCGGGCCACGGCGGTTGACATTTGTCCGATCCAGGGTCTGTCGACTCACGACGAGGCGAAAGATGTGGAGCGATGCCTGGCTCGCACGGGAGAGGAACGACTGCTGATTGTAACCTCGGACTTCCACACCCGCCGTGCTCTCAGCATTTTTCGCCGCGAAATCCATGGACATAATTACACCGTGGCGGCTTCCCGGGACGAAGAACAATTCGGGGTTCGATGGTGGACGCATCGCCAATGGGCGAAGACTTTTATCGATGAATGGCTGCGACTGATCTGGTGGAAGAGCGTTGATCAGTGGCGGTAGGGGTAACTCCGCGTCAGGAAGCGATTGACGAAGAAAGGCTTTCGGATTACCATTCAGCATGTTCTGCCCCAAAGGACGGAAACGCCTGCGATGATGAGGACTCTGCGGTTGAGGATCCTGGGTTGCATGATGGTCTCGATTCTTCAGGCTGCCTTGTTTGCAGCCGACCAACCTGCTGCAATGCTCTACACGCACGGAACCGCACTGCTCAATGGCAGCAGCATTGCGAGGTCGTCCGCAATCTTTTCCGGCGACTTGGTACAGACTAATGCCAGCTCCGCTGCCAACATAAACGCTCCAGGATCGATCGTCTTGGTCCTTAATGACTCGCTGGTTCAGTACGAAGACCACGCCCTTAAATTGGAGCACGGAGGCGTAACCATATCGACCTCGAAATCGCTGGGGACTCGAGCTGGCGACGTCACTGTGTCGCCGGCGTCTACCTCGTGGACCGAATTTGAAGTCAGAGACGTGGATGGTCAGGTGCAGATCGCGGCGCGAAAGGGTGACCTGACGATCAGCGACGACAAGGGCACCACCACGCTAGCTCAAGGCCAGCAAACTACCCGAGAGGAAACACAGCCGGAGCAAGACAATAAGAAAAAGAAAAAAAGAGCAGCGGGGGCAGCGGCTCCCGCCGCTGGCGGAGGGGCTCTCAATTCCCCAGTGGCGATCGGGATTGGCGGTGCCGCTATCCTTGGGGTGACTACATGGGTATTGATCAAGAGTGATGATCCCGCAAGCCCGTCGAAATAGTTCTGTCTAGTCTTTAGCTACGCAAGAGTCAGTCACGTTGCCGCGGGCAGAACTATTCTGCCTCCGCGACCGTGCAGGCGGACGACAGACGGTAGCTTGCCTAAAAGTGCCACACCACGCCACCGGCAACGAATATGTTGTGCTGGCGGCTGTTACCCGTGGTGACATTCAATTGCGGTTCGCCTGACCAGAAGTCCCGGGCTTCGCCGCGCAGGCTGAAGCGCTTGAACAGCCTCACATCTAGACCTAAGCCTGCCTCGAACACACCCGTAGTGGTTCCGGTTTTGCCCGGGTTCGGAAAACTTCCGAACTCCAGCGTGGAACTTGCACCGAAATGGCCAAATCCTCCGCCAATACTCACCCAAGGAGATACCGCCTGTTCGGGGAAAAGGTTCAGGCGCGCTGCGGGCGTCACGAAGTAGGATGAATATTGTTTGGGGATCAGATTCTGTGCTGCGTGAAGATCCTCGTCTGCATTGACCACGAACGGCACTTCTAGCGATAGAGATAGCAGTTCTCCACCCCTGACGTAGCGCGCGTAATTTACTTCAAAGGTCAATCCGTCGCCGAAGCGTAGATCCGGATCGTAGGCGGGAGCACCTTGAATGCTCTGATCGCTGATCAGGGTGCGGCCAAGCAAACCCGACAATTCGTTTTTTTGCGCTGCGGCATGTACCGCGAAGGCGCAGACCGTCACCACTGTCCAAATGGTGAAGCGTTTCAGTGACATTTATCCTCCACAAGGTTGTCGGTCTAATCGAGACGCCAGTTTCGGGCTAGCACCGTCCCATTTCTGAATCGATTCTCTCCGGCAAATCCTCGCTTGCTGAACTGTGATGTGCGGACAGGATTACTTAATCCTTAAGCACCGTCGATGCGGGCCCTCACGTCAAGCGCGTGAACGCGTCGCGATTGTCCGAGGAAGTTCGACGTCCTCCACCACCATGTTTCCGGATGGACCGGGGACGCTTCGACTTGGATAATTCAGCTAAGGGCGCAGAAGCAGCCAGCCCGCAAAGCACATAAAAAAACGCGGCGTTCGCCGGGATCTGTAAATTGAAATCGACAAAGCTGTGGAACAGAATTCCAGTACATCCCAGCAAGGCGGCAAAGGAAAGCGCGAGATCCCATTGAAATTCCCAGCGCCGGGACTTTGGTAGTCCGTACCGGAACACACCTGTGAGAAACCACAGCATCAGTCCGAAACCGAGGAGTCCGGTCTCGACCAACAGTTGCGCATAGTCGTTGTGCGCTTCGTTAACAAACAAATTCGTATAGAAGCTGCGGAAACTCGGGTACACCGTTGGAAATGTTCCCAACCCCCAGCCTGCGATCGGCCGCCTCGCAAACATTCGCAAGCTATCTTTCGTGATTGTCGAACGGATGCCCGGGCCCAAATCTCCGAGGCGTCCCAACACCTTGCCTCTGCCTAAGAAAATCAATAGTGCCAGGATGAAAACGCATACAGCCATTGATCCCAGCGCGATACGAGGGCTTTGCCTCTTGCCAAAAGTCAGTGCGGCGAACAGGACGATTTCGAGAATGAAGGCCAGCATTCCTCCTCTTGAGCCCGAAAGGAAAATCGTGGTAGCCATCAACACCGCGCAGGATCCGATCATTACTCGCTTTGCGCCCCGCAGAAGATGTCCCATGCTGAGCACGAAAGGAATCGGCACCAGCATCTCCATCAGGCCCGCATAGTGGTCGTGATTTACGTAACTTCCGTAGATCGAGCCATGGAATTGAGGACTGTGCAGCCAGAAAATCTTGCCGTTGGGGGTCAACTCTTGGGCGAGTGCGAAAAAGGCGTAGGAAATTCCAAAAACAACCATGACAGCGGCAAATATTTGACGAGCGCGTTCTTCTCGAACACACTCTGCTCCAATCAGCAGGACAATCCCGTATGCCATGTACTGTAGCATTCCATATTGGGTTACATATGGGTAGGCGGATCTTCGCAGCGCAAGCTGCGAAACAATGACTCCAAAAAACAAGAGCGCAGGCGTGTACAAGGGATTCTTCGACAGTTGTATCCGCTTCGAAACGAACTGCTTAGCTGCCCAGACCAAAAACAGGACTGCCGCGCCAGCCTCGAACACGAAAGTCGCCCACTCATCCACTGCCCCGAACGCCAAGATCGCAAAAATTAAGAGAGCGCATAAGCCGCCAACGAGCATCGATTGCAGGATTTCCGGCGCGCGTCCGCGCGGATGCTCGAGATCAACTGAATCAGTCGTGTCGACAATTGCGTACGAGGATGTTTTCAAGGGCACTGATCCTTTATGTCTAATTCTGTTTCTCTACCAGTTTCACATCATCGATCCAAAGCTTGCCTCGGATCAAAGGAGCCGCCGGCTGGCGGACAATTCTTAGGAAGAGGAGATTAGTGTTTGGCTCAGTATGGAATCGTGCTTGTTGCAAATGCCAGGGATTGGTGCCCAGAAGATCGTCGGTAAGGACGTAGGAAACATTCGTGTACGCGTCCGCAATGGCAAAACGCGGACCACTGGCACTGTCGATATCCTGGGTTTTCGATTCGGCACTGAATTCGTAGTCAGTGTTTGGCTTCACGGGGATGAACTGAGAGATTCTTGCCTCCGGGACGCTTCTGCCATCGAAGGTCACAGAAAGGGATCGCGTCCCTTGATAAAACTGATCCGTGTCTATGGCCAGGGCAGCCCGAGGAGTCGATTCGTACCACCAGTCAAATCCGCCGTTTAGCAGGTTCTCCTCGAATCCCCCGTTTACGATCAGGTTCTCCCGAGAGGGAAGATAGGGCTGAAGCCCTGCGTCAACTTTGGCCAGCTGCTGCCATGCAGTTTGCGCAGCCTCAACTTCCTGCTTAGCGAGAAGGAGCCGAAAATAAGGAACTGCGAGCTTCGTCGGAAAAATCTGCTGCAAACCGATCAGATGCTCCCATGCATTTTCTGCAGCGGCGACCTCCTGTTTGGAAACAAGCAACTGCAAAAACGATGAGTAAAGGTCCATTCTCCGCGGCAAAGCCTGGTCAAAAATCTGGTTCGCGTCTCCCGTTACACGCCAGCAAAGCTGAAGGGTAGGGTTAACCGTGTCCGGATCGTTGGCCAGCACCGTGCGGAAATGGCGAAGCGCTTTTCCTAGATTCCCTTGCAGCAAAAAGAAATTGGCTGCTTCCGCAGCGACATGCGGTGTCGTCGGATCCTCATCCACTGCCTGTTCTACAGCTTGCTTCTCCTCATCGATGCGCCCTGCAACCTGATAGGCACTCGCCAAATCCAGCCAGTAGCGCGACTCGTAGGGATTCAGCCGCACTGCTGTCCGATAGTCTGAAATAGCCTCGTCTAAACTCGCGCCAGACAGCGCGAGATTTCGTCCGAGAAGTTCTTGATACTCAGCGTTGGAAGGTTCCAGTCGAATGGCTCGTTGGATGTTGAGCAAAGTGGGATTCGCCGCCACATGGGCGGCCAAGTACGCACGCCCGGCGAACAACAGGTATAGTCCGACGACAATAAAGCAGGCGCCGGCAAAACAAAACTTTCGAAGTGTCGAGCGCAATTCAATCCGCATCTGCCCTGCACCGGTAGAGGAAATGGTATCTTGCGAAATAGCAACTCTGTCACCGCGCAAGACCAGGGATTCACCTCAAGAAACCTTGCTAACCGTCTCCGTTGAGGTGTCTTCCCGCGTGTCCTCACTGTAGTAGTGGTCGGAGTATCGTCTGCTATAGTAGTAGTATCCTTCGCCGGAGCGCATGTTCAGAGCGTTTAGAACGATGCCCATTACTCTGGCATTGACTTGCAACAGTAGCTCACAGGCTCGCCGAAGCGCGAGTTTTGTAGTTTTGCCCGCCCTCGCGACCAAAATGATTCGGTCCACTTCAGGAGAAAGAACCACGGCGTCGGTGACGGATAAGCATGGAGGAGTGTCAATAATTACGTGGTCAAACTCATTCCGCCAGCGCTTGAGATGATCCCTCATGACACTCGAGCCGAGCAATTCGGCGGGCTGTGGGGGAATTGGGCCTGCGGGCAAAATCCACAAGTTTGGCATATCGGGAAGCGAAACGATTACATCTTCACTCTTGTCGCCTCCACTTATGAGGGTGCTGAGGCCTCCGCGAGAGCGAAAGCCAAACACTTTGTCAACGCCGGGCCGACGAAGGTCTGCGTCAATAAGCAATACGCGGACTCCGCGCTGAGCCAAGACCAGCGCTGAATTTGCACTGATCGTAGTTTTCCCCTCCTGCGGCAATGCACTGGTGACGAGTATCACTTTGGGCGGACCGCCAAACGAGGAAAGCAGAATCGAGGTGCGGAGCGATCGGTATGCCTCGGCTGCTTCTGACCTTGGGCGCGCATACGTGACGAGATGAGGTGAGGATTCCAGCTCGTCGGCCTTGGCCTCGGCTGTCAGCGGTTTCAACCGCTTACGCGGGGCGCCGTTACTGGAAACCTGCAACGGTATCATCCCCAGCGCCGGCAGCGTCGAAATCGCTCCAACCTCTTCGATAGTCCTAATACTGGTGTCCAGACTCTCCAGCACAAATGCGAGTCCCATTCCGCTGGCCAATCCGAGCACCAGTCCGAGGAGAATATTCCGGGGTACGTCAGGTTTGATGGGATGGGTCGGAGTCCGCGCGATGTCGACCACACGAATGTTGCTCGATCTCAAGCCAGCGCTAACACCAGCCTCCTTCAGTCGCTGGAGAAGATTCTGATACAGTTCACGGTTCGCGTCAGCATCGCGCTTAAGCACAGAGTATTCAATTGAGTTTTCGTTAAGTTGGTTCGCTTCCTGTTTTTGCTCGTTAAATGCAGCGGTCAGCAGATTTTCCCGTTGAAGCGCGGCCACGTACTCAGTGCGGATTTCCTGCTGCATCCTGACTTCCTCGGCCGCCATCTCTGTCCGCAGTTGTTTGAGCTGGTTGGCTAGCTCGGCGACCCTGGGGTAACCGGTGCCGAATTGCGTGGTAGCCTGTGCATATTGGGTATTAAGCTCAGCCTCGCGTTCCCGCAACTTCTCAATCATGCTGCTCGCGCCTTCGCGGGAAGGCTTGGAACTTTCGGGAGTGATTCCGTTCGCTGCCAGGCTATTATTCGATTCTTTCTGAATGCGATCCGTTTGGGCGGCTGTCAGTTCCCGGTTGAGTTCGTCTAGCTTGGCCGTCACAATATTCTGCTTCTCATCCACTCCTAAGATTCCATGATCCTTCTGGTAGCGGACAAGCTTCTCTTCAGAGGTCTGGACTTTCAATTGCAAATCTGCCAGTTCTGTCGAAAGCCAATCGGAAGTTTGAGTCACAGCTTCGTATTTCGTCTTAAAGTTCTCCTCGACGAATGTTCTTACCAATGCGTTCGCGATCTCGCTCGCCAGTCGAGGATCTGGGTGCGTATAGCTAATTTGTACGAGACGTGAGTTGGGGACTAACTGGACGCTCAATCCACCGCGAAATCTCCCCAGCAATCCAGCTGCTACAGCCGGATCAGGTTGCATACTCGAAACGCGAAGGGAGTCATCAGCCTGTTGCGGACTTGCAGATATGAACTTTGGGTTTCGGTCCAAGCGCATGTCCTCGATCACCTTCATTGCCAGAGCATCACTGCGTAGAATCGCGGCTTGGGTTTCTAAAGTGGATTCGTAATCAAAATCAGGAGCACCGTTGCCTGCGTCCTTGAATCCCAAAACATTCGGAGTTTCTGGAAAGATCGCAACTTTCGATGTTGCCTGGTAAAGCCGGGTGGTGTTGAGCGTAGCGATTAACGCGAGGGCAAAAATGATACTCAGAGTTGCAACTACCGTCCATCGTCGCTTCTTTAGAATCCTCCAGTAGTGCAGTAGGGGGTTTGGTTCTTCAGCAAGATAGGGGTACGGCAGGTGGCGGCTTTTTTCAAAAACAGGGAGTTCGATCGGCTCTAAAGCTTCCGATACGGCAGAATTGTTACGTTTGGACTGCAAATCCATTAATGGGCCCCCGGATTTTCACACGCAGTGGCGTCCGCAAGAGTGAAACCGCTTTTGTTCTAAGAAGAACAGCGAATTTTAGCATCTTCCGTCCGCTTTTAGTCGGATAACTTTCAACTCTGCAATTCGGTGTGTTCCTTTCAGAATCGCATTGAGGCAACTTGCATTGTGGAAGCGGGCTAGTACCATAGAGTTGCAAAACTAGGCGTTTCTTCACTCGAGCGCTTTGACACTGAAAATAAATCCTTATATATTTTCCAAACGAACTCAGTAATCCGGTTCCGATATTGCTGGTTCAAATTCGGCAGCAGGCTGCAGCAACTTTGCGATTTTCCGTCCCCACGACCCTTGCAGAGTTCGTAGCGGAGAACTCCTGACATGTCTGACATGACCTCCGCGGATGGAGCTTCCTCGCCAGCGGTGCTAGCTCCTTCTGTGGCAGAACTCCCTCACACCAGGATTGAACCGAAAAAAGGCTGGGTCTCGGTTGGGTTGACAGATCTGTGGCAGTATCGCGAACTTTTAGTTTTTTTGGCTTTGCGCGATATCAAGGTGCGTTACAAACAGACGGCCTTGGGAGCGGCTTGGGCAGTTATTCAGCCGCTGTTTACTATGCTTCTGTTTACCCTTTTTTTCGGGCGACTGGCAAAGGTTCCCTCTGACGGCATCCCGTACCCCTTGTTCAGTTACGCTGCCCTTCTGCCTTGGCAATTGTTCGCCTACTCCCTGACAGAATCCAGCAACAGTGTTGTGGCCAACGAGCGCCTCATCACTAAGGTCTACTTTCCCCGGCTGATTATTCCACTAGCCAGCATCCTGGCGGGACTGGTGGATTTTGCCATCGCCTTCGTCTTGGTTATCGGGATGATGATCTGGTATCGGGTTGCGCCGACGTGGGCCGTTCTGGCCCTACCGTTCTTTGTGATGTTCACGATTGTAACGGCGTTGGCAGTGGGATTGTGGCTCTCTGCCTTAAACGTGCAGTATCGTGATGTGCGCTATACTTTGACTTTCATTGTGCAGTTTTGGCTGATTGCCTCTCCGGTAGCCTACGCTGCCACGTTGGTTCCTGCGAGGTGGAGACCTTTTTATGGTCTCAATCCGATGGCTGGTGTCATCGAAGGTTTCCGGTGGGCGCTGCTGGGCAAATCGCCGGCGCCTGGCGCGATGTTGTGGGTCTCGGTGGCAGTTGTAGCCGTTGTGCTCGTGGGCGGCCTGTACTATTACCGTCGTATGGAGAAAACCTTTGCTGATGTGGTGTAACAGCGGATCCAATGACTGATGTAGCGATTCGATGTGAGGGACTCGCAAAGCAGTACTGGATCGGTGAGAGGGAGTCCTACAAAGCGCTTCGTGATGTAATCACCGAGGCATTTACTGCGCCCTTTCGACGGCTGCGTTCGGCGCGTTCCTCGGACGGCAACGCCGGCGGCGAAAAGCCCATGATCTGGGCCTTGAGAGACGTTTCTTTCGAGCTCAAGCGCGGCGAAGTGGTCGGCATCATCGGCCGCAACGGGGCGGGCAAGAGCACGCTTCTCAAAATTCTCTCCCGCATCACCGAACCAACTCACGGCCGCGCTGACATCTGGGGACGCGTCGGTTCGCTCTTGGAGATTGGCACCGGCTTCCATCCAGAACTGACCGGCCGCGATAACATTTTCCTCAACGGCGCCATCCTAGGCATGCGGCGGGCCGAGATCGCGCGGAAATTAGACGAGATCATCGCCTTCGCCGAGGTAGAGAAGTTTATCGACACTCCGGTGAAGCGCTATTCCAGCGGGATGTACGTACGGTTAGCGTTTGCCGTAGCGGCGCACATGGAGACCGAAATCCTATTGGTCGACGAGGTCCTGGCGGTTGGCGATGCCCAGTTTCAGAAGAAGTGCTTTGAGAAGTTCCGGCAGATCAGCACCGGCGGCAGAGCCATTCTGTTTGTGAGTCACAACATGGCGGCTTTGCGAACAGCTTGCCAGAAAGGCATCATCCTAGACCGCGGCGGTGTCGTCGGTAAAGGCGAGATCAATGCGGTTGCCGATCAATACCTAGCGGCGCTCTCGACCGACTGCGGAACGGAATCGATCGAGACTAAGACCTTCGTGCTTGGGGACGTTAGCATCACCTCGAATGATGGCCCAGTCATCAAAACTTTCGATAGCGTCGAAATTCGAACTCGAATACTCGCCAAGGCTGAAGTCCTGAATCCGGGGATGTTCGTCAGCATCCTTACGCTTGATAATCAGCGCGTTGCTGCTTTGGCTTTTAACGATTTCACGAAGATCAAGAGTCTGAGTGGGGGAGAATGGTGCGAACTGGGTTTTCGCATCGAAAGGTTTCCGCTGCTTGCCGGCGAATATCAGATTGAAATCGATTTGACGGACTTGGATCACCACAAAATCGAACTGGTGAACAAGAAGTATTTGTTTGAGGTAGTGGAGAGCCCGGTGTATGGGGGACGAAAGATTGACAGGTGGTTCGGCCTCGTCGGGTTGCAGGCACAGGCGTTTGGGGGACCCGTCGCCGCGGAAGCAGGTGACAAGAGCGTTGCTACTCTGGGGTAGAGGAGTATTTTTCGGAGAATGTTGTCGAGTAGCGCTTTTGTGCGAGTTTCACTTTCGAAAGACGGGGCGGTTCGCGGGGTAACCTTCGCCCTCTGAAGCCGTAGATTGGCGCGGGTGGCAAAAATGGCTCGCGAAATCTTGAGATCTAGAATGTAAAGATGATGATAATAAGTGAGTTATTGGAATTTTGCGGTTTCTGCGCACACCGCTCCGCGTCGGAAATGATCTGCTCATTGAAATTCGCCTTCGAGGTCAGTTGCCACTCTTGACCTCGATCTAACTTCCTGGCGTACCCGAATTGAGCCATGCTTAAGAACTCGCGAATTCTGCCGTGTCTGGCTTTGGGTTCTAGTCTGGTGATCGTACTGCCGGTCTCAGGTACTCCCCTTTAGCAATACTTCGAAGGCGAATCAAGATCCTTGGGGACGCTGGTGCAGGCGGACGACCCCAGTGATCGGTCCAAGCGCACGGAAGAATATTCTCCTGGATTCGGCTCTGAAGATGCTAAGGCCTATTGTATCAGTTTGATCTGCGGACAAGCGGTCTCGGGAGTTGCTGATGGTTGCTGATGAAGACAGCGGACCCGGCTCCGAAACGTCACTTTAGCGGTCTTCCTTCAGCAGCTTTGCTGAGAGATCGGGTACTTAATCTCTGCGATGTGCGTCACATGACGCTTGCGAACAAAAACGACTTGTATATTGCACATCCTTCCGCAGCGCAGGGCGACGTCTCATAAATAATCGAATCCGCTACCAAGCCTCGACCTACAGAGATTCAATCGCTCGTTCTGGCGAATCGACGAGCAATTTTTGGATCACGGCCACGCATGAAAGAGGCTTTTGTCTCAAGGAAAACCCGACACTCAAAATCAGTTCCCGCATTGACTCAAAATCATAAGCGTAACGGGCCAGTGTTGCCGGAAAATTCGATTGAGCGGATCAATGGGCAGGCAGGTTCCTTCGACATAAGGGAAGCTCACAGCTTCTCCGTTGCGAGCCCTAACGTAGAGGTCGATGTGAACTTCCGCGTCTGGGACCGTTAGACGAACGGTCCCCGTGGACGTGAGTAGCCTGCGATAATCCCACAGGACCTCCTTCGGAACTGATCTTTCTAAATGCTCAAAGCAATGCTCGCTGTGGATGCCCTGCAGACAGTGATCGGGAAGCGGGATTCTTTCTGCTGTTATGTCCCGGCATAAGCCAATCCCGGGGCCACAAGTAGTGGATGTTGACGAAACCACGAAGAAGGTGTGGGCCGCAGCCGACATTGTGGTACGGCTGCCGTTTGAGTCTGCGAAGCCGAAATCTTCTTCCTCGGAGGATGTGTCCCGTACAAGGCTCGGACCTTGGAATGGCGGGAAAGGGGCCGGCGGAGGCTCATCTTCGTATGCGAGAAAATACATTTCTCTAATGAGGCGAACCGTCTCCGACAAACTGTACGGCAGAGCCCGGTCTTCCGCCTCGTTAAAATACAGAAATACCGAGACTCGTCAATGGGAGCTTCCCCGAGTCATCCGCCGGTGAAACGCGGCGTTGAGCCGTTTGGCAGCTTTCCAGCCGACCAATCGTCGAAGCAGTTCGCCTTTCCAGGTTCCAAACCGGGGCTGATAGTCCGTATCCCCCATCTCCTGAGCCTTTCTGAGTGCCTCGACCGTGAGGTTGGGAAATGCTGGATAGGCTCCAAAAGCCAGATCCATGTAGCGATTAGCCAGCGCTCGATAGGCTCTTGGCTCTTTAGTGCGCGCCAGCAGCCAGTTTGCTTTGCAATTCAGGGAATACAGTCGCCCTCGAAGCATCGGCTCACTGAAGGTGCTACTATAGCTTCCGCCTTGCCTGAATTTGCGATAATAATACCTGCCAGCCTTTGAGGTGCGGATACCGTCGCTTGCTAGCACAACCCGAGTAAAGTACTCGCCGTCGTCGTCGGGAGAGGGGACGCTATCATCCCAGGGTCCAGCGCGTTCAGCGATACCGCGCGGCGTCAGCCATGCCCCGTAGGGTACTGTACCAAACGGGCCGTCGGGACCGAGCAATTCGATTAGCCACTTGACGGGTTCATCTGTGTCCACTGCCCCAGAACGTTCGTTCAGACCTGAATCGGGATTCTCGCCGTCAAAGAAATAGATTGCAGAAGAAACAGACAGATGATTGGGGTTCTGCTGCAACAAGGTGATTTGCTGCCCGATTTTATCCGGGCTGAGAAAATCGTCTGCATCGAGGTATTGCAGGAAATCTCCTTGGGCTTCGCGCAACGCCGTATTGCGTGCTGCGGCTGCGCCGCGATTTTCCTGGCGCACGATTTTAATTTTTGTACTCTCGTAACCTTTCGCAACCGCCAGAGTCTGATCCTTAGAGCCATCGTCCACCAAGATAATCTCGATATCCGGCCACGTCTGATTCAGGGCTGACTGGAGTGCCGCGCCAACAAAACGTTCCGCGTTATAAGCCGGAATGAGGATTGAGACTGTACGATTCATTGTCAACGTGGAAGTTTGAAGTTCAGGACTTGACGAACGACTAGATCCCACCGAAAATAACATAAACCACCAGAGCCTGCCACAAGCTGTGCCAGCATTAAAAGAGAGTCCGACAGGGTGGACATGCGACGGTGGTTTGCTGTCACTAGGGCAATTTTCTACGAATTCAGAGGATTTCAGATGCCGCGCTCGCTGATCACTGGTGGTGCAGGTTTTGTCGGATCTCATCTCGCGGAGGAATTGTTGCGCCGCGGAGAAGAGGTCTTCGTTATCGATGATCTTTCCACCGGTTGCATTGACAATATCGAACATCTGAAACCCGATTCCAAATTTCATTACATCATCGACTCGGTGCACAACGAAGCAGTGCTGGCGGAATTGATCGACCGTTGCGAGGTTGTATACCACCTGGCGGCTGCCGTGGGAGTAAAGCTCATTGTGGAAAGTCCGGTAAACACAATCGAGACCAACGTTCATGGTACGGAAGTCGTGCTCAAACTTGCCAATAAGAAAAAGAAGAAGGTATTGATCACTTCGACCTCTGAAGTTTATGGCAAATCCACTTCAGTTCCGTTTCGCGAAGATCAGGATCTGGTTCTCGGGCCCACGACGAAGGGCCGGTGGAGCTATGCCTGCTCGAAGGCAATCGATGAATTTCTGGCTATCGCTTACTGGCACGAAAAGCGATTGCCGGTAATCATCGTCCGCCTGTTCAACACGGTTGGCCCCCGACAAACTGGGCGATACGGAATGGTAATCCCCAATTTCGTTCAGCAAGCGCTGAATAGCGATCCAATCACTGTGTACGGTGACGGCCAGCAGTCGCGTGCCTTCGGCTATGTCGGAGATATTGTGCGAGCGCTGGCGGATCTTGCGCGATGTCCTGAGGCAGTGGGTGAGGTTTTCAACGTCGGCAATACGAGGGAAATTACGATTAATGCGCTTGCGGCACTGATCAGGAAGATGACCGGCAGCAAGTCGGAGATCGTCCACATTCCTTACGATCGCGCCTACGAGCAGGGTTTCGAGGACATGCCTAGGCGCGTACCGGACATCTCAAAAATTCAGCGACTGATAGGCTATAAGCCTTTTGTCGATCTGGACGAGATTTTGACGCGAATCATCACCTCTTTCCGGGAAAATGGGGATAGTGAGTTCGCCTCGGCTCAGAAAAGTGCCTGAAGGTGACGCGAATGTTTTCTGCCCAAGCTGAGAGTCCGGTGGGAATGGCTGCACTCTCGAAGGACTGTTCAGTCGGAATGCCGCTGCTTAATCGGTCTCGGTTAAGCATCGCTATCACAGTTGATCCAGAGGTCCCGGTCCCCCCCCGTCTGTATGGCGGGATTGAACGGATTGTCGATATGCTGGTGCGTGGGCTCATGCAGCGCGGTCACGACGTCACTTTGTTCGCCAATCCGGAGTCGCGAGTGTCGTGCCACCTTTTGGCGTACCCTGGACTCGCGAGCCAAAACAAGATCGACACAATGGCCAATATGTGGCACGTTTCGAAAGCGATTCAGCGCGGGTGCTTCGACGTGGTGCACTGTTTCGCGCGACTTGCTTACCTGGTGCCGCTGCTGCCGCTCCGCATCCCCAAAATCATGAGCTACCAGCGCGGAGTTACTTCTCGCACAGTGCGATTCGGGAATCTCCTTTCGCGCGGGACGCTGAGTTTCACAGCTTGCGCCGCCCATTTGATTCGTCGATGGCAGTCCGACAGCAATTTCCATGTCATTTACAATGGCGTACCACTGGATACTTACCAGTGTACGGTTCGAGTTGACTCCGACGCGCCGCTCGTGTATCTGGGTCGCGTGGAAGAAATCAAGGGTGTACACCTGGCAATTGAAGTCGCTAAGAAAAGTGGTAGGCGCCTGATCATTGCTGGGAATATTCCGCAGGCCGAGCATCACCGACGTTACTTCGCGGAACGGATTCAACCTCACGTCGATGGCGAGACCGTGCAGTATGTTGGTGCGGTGGATGATGCAGCGAAGAACGAGCTTCTGGGAAACTCGGCCGCTATGCTCATGCCGCTTTTGTGGGAAGAGCCGTTTGGGATCGTGATGGCCGAAGCGTTGGCATGTGGAACTCCCGTGATCGGGTTGCGTCGAGGATCTCTGCCGGAGATTGTTGAGTCGGGTGTGAATGGCTTCGTCTGTGACTCAGTGGATGAGATGGCAACGGCGATCGGCCACATTGCGGAAATCGATCGCCGCGCGTGCCGTCGAATCGCAGAGGAAAAATTCAGTGATCGCGTTATCGTGGACTGCTATGAACGGTTGTACCGGGAAATGCTCGCAACCATCTGAGAATGAAGTGGCCGAGACTCTTATGTCCTATCTGGTTGACGCGACTAAACGGGTGATCTCTCCGCTGTTTCCTGAAAGATGGAAGCGCTACGTCAAAGGAGAATTGTTCCACGTCCCCGACACTGAGAGTTCATTGCGTCGAATGAAGCGGTTGGGATTCAATCCGGCCGTTGCCATCGACGTTGGTGCGTATGTGGGGGATTGGACGCGTTCCTTTAAACAGATTTTCCCAGAATCTCGAGTCTTGATGATCGAGCCTCAGGCATCGGCGACGGCAGCTCTTTGCAATGCAAAATCAGAATTGCACAATCTGGAACTTCGGGTCGCTCTTTTAGGTGCAAGAGCGGAGGCGAGCGTAGGTTTCTACGAATCTGAAACAGCCAGTTCGGTGCTGGCGGAGGCGAGAAACAGACGTCCCCCCACTACCCACATGCCGATGACAACCTTGGACGCGATCACCGAGGGTGGCCCTTTTGCGCGACCCGATCTCATCAAACTCGATGTGCAGGGATACGAAATCGAGGTGATGCGCGGCGGAGCGCATGCTCTGGAATCCGTAGAGGCTGTTCTGATGGAAGTGAATCTCTTACGACTGCATGACGGTGCCCCGCTATTTCACGATTCAGCTGAATATATGGGGAAGCGCGGGTTTCAGGTGTACGACCTCTGTAGTCTTATTCGCAGGCCCTACGACGGGGCAGTGTGGCAGGCGGACGTGATCTTCATTCGGAATTCTTCACCTCTGGTTTTCTCGAATCGCTGGTCCTGAACCGGAATGGCGAAGATATGCTTAATGACTCCCGGGCAGCCATCCATCAATCCGCGACTGGTCAAGGAGGCGGATGCTCTAGTGGAGGCAGGACACGAGGTGCATGTGCTTTGCGCGCATATGGTTCCGTGGGCCGATGAATCCGACAAGAAACTCCTCAGGAAGCGTAAATGGACCTGCTCATACGTCGGAGGGCGCCGGGGCTCGTTGCTTTATGCGTGGACACGTCTGCGGCACGGCCTTGTTCGTAAGTTTTCTGATGGCTGGATTGCGGGCAGCTGGCTGGGCGATCGCGCTCTTGCGCGAGTGACTCCCGAATTGCTGGGCGCCGCCGAATGGTACAAGGCAGACCTTTATGTGGCTCACTATACCGGCGCCCTGGCGGCCGCCGTGCGTGCTGCACGGAAGAATGGTGCGCGCGTCGCCTTCGATGCTGAGGATTTCGAAAGCGGTTATTACGAAAAGAGAAGCGGTCCGCAGCAGATTGATCTCCTTATCGAAGATGTCGAGCGCAAGTATCTTCCCGGATGCTGCTATGTGACGGCGGGGTCTCCAGGGATAGCCATCGCGTACGAGGCGAAATACAGTATTCCGATGCCGATCAGCATATTGAATGTTTTTCCTCTTGCCGAGCGGCCCGAACAATTTCGCAGCACTGCTCCGAGCGGTCCAATGCGCCTGTATTGGTTTTCCCAAACCATTGGAGCGCAGCGCGGTCTGGAGGACGTAATTCGGGCGATGGGAAAACTGACGAATTGCGACCTTGAATTGCACCTGAGAGGAACGGCACGCCCCGACCATTGGAAGCACCTACAAGATCTGGCAGTTGAAAATCGGTTGCCGCCTCAGGCGATTGTTTTGCATGCTCCATCGGAGCCCGACGAAATGATCCGCGCAGCGGCTGAATTCGATGTGGGGCTGGCGCTGGAGCAGCCGGCCAGCTTGAATCGTAGTATCTGCTTGACGAATAAAATCTTCTCTTATCTCCTAGCCGGTAACGCGGTCGCCGCTAGCGACACGACAGGGCAAAAGCCAACGGTCGAGGCAATCGGGGAGGCGGGTTTCCTCTACGCACCCGGAGACATCGATGCACTGGCCGAAGGCCTACGCTATTGGTCCGAGGACCGGCAGCAGTTGCAGAGAGCACGCCAAGAAGCTTGGTCTTATGGAACATATCCATTCAACTGGGATTTTGAAAAGAAGAAGTTCCTTGAGGTCGTCAGCGGCGTGCTGACAGAGCGGAAGTGTGCGAAAAGTGTCTATTAATGGAGCCCGGCGCAAGACCGTGCTGATTATTGCTCCGGACTTTACGCCCAGCAGCTATCCTCCGGCGTTGCGTGCTCGATTTTTCGCGCAGCATCTTGGGGAGTTCGGCTGGAATCCGATTGTCTTAACCACCTATCCCGAGAACTACGAGTGGAGCGTTGATCCCGAAAATGAGAAGCTACTAAATCCATCGGTGGAAGTGATCCGCACCGGTGCGTGGTCGATCAGGTGGACGCGCAAACTGGGCTTTGGTGATTTGAGCATCAGGACTCTATGGCCGCATTGGCGCGCCCTGAACCGCATTTGCGAGCAGCGGCAGGTCGACTTGATTCTGATCTCAGTGCCGCCGAACTGGCCCGTTGCGCTCGGGCGGCTGGCGCATATGCGCTTTGGAATTCCCTACATTCTCGACTACAATGATCCCATTCTCACTGACTATTACTGGAAACTACCTCGATCCAAGCGTCCTCCCAAGTGGGCCTTGGTGTACACGCTGTATCGATTTCTGGAGCCCTTCGCGCTCAAGCGGGTGGATCAACTGATCGGAGTGGATGACTCCTACATGACTGGTCTATTTAAGAATTACGAATGGTTGCGTGTTAAGGCAACTCCCGTGGCCTACGGTGTCGAGCCTGGAGATTTCGAGTACGTTCGTCAGCATCCGCGTCTGAACCCGCTATTCACGCCGGGAGATGGGCTGTTCCACATGAGTTATGTGGGCCGTGGCGGGCCCGATATGGTTGCCGCGCTACGCGCGTTGTTCACGGCGGTTCACAGGGGAAGGGAACAGTCGCCGGAACTTTATAAGCGACTTCGCATGCACTTCGTGGGAACGACATACGCGCCGAACGCCCAAGGTCAGTATCAAGTGCTGCCCATCGCTCGTGAGTGTGGCGTAGAAGACATTGTAGAGGAGAACCCGGGCAGAGTTCAGCATCTGGACGCGATTCAGATCTTGCTGGATTCGGATGCCTTGGTACTGGTTGGCTCCGAGGCGCCACATTACACGGCCTCCAAAATTTTTCCCTACATTTTGTCGGCCAAACCGCTGCTGGCGCTATTTCATGAAGAGAGCCGTGCGGTAGAGCTGCTGGAGGGAACTCGCGCTGGGAGGGCTGTGACATTCAGCGCAACCCGGCCTCCGCTCAGTGTGGTTGGGGAGATTGAGGCCGCACTACAGAAGATATTGAGTGCACCCGCTGGCTGGTGTCCTCCGACAGATTGGGAGAAATTTGAACCGTTCACTGCTCGCGCCGTGACGGCTCGACTGGCCGAGGTTTTTGAGCGTACGGTTGAGCTAGCTGGTCATATGGGCCGACGTTAGACACTTTTCACTGCTGGCGAGTGCGTTTCTTAGTCGAGGTGTTTCAGAAATGGTTGTCGTGTCAAACGCAAGAGTGGAGTCTTCAACAGACTCTGGAACGCTCAACGCCGGTCCCGCAACGGTGACTCGGGTTTTCATCCCTTTGGTGACGCCCTTTCTATACGGGATGGAGCGCGCAGTGATCGAGCTGTTCGACTCGCTTCGGCCCGCAGTGGAACCTTATTTTCTACAGAGTAACCGTATATTCCAACGGCAACCCCCGATTATTCGTGAGATGACCCGTCGAGGATTTTGTATCCAATTGCTGCCCGACCAAACTCACTGGGAGCGCCTGGCCAAGCCTCGCTCATTCAAGCATTTTTGGCAGATGGTCATGGCGAGCTTCCGAAGCAACCTCGCCGCCCTCAAAGGCGTGCGCAGCAAAGATGTCCTCTACGTTCCTGGAATCAGTGCAGCGTCCAGTTCGCTGCTGGCTGCGGGCTACTGCCGGCTCACCGGGCGACGAGTGATTCATCATTTTCACGATCTGGGGACAAGCAATCGCCTATTTCCGCTGTGGATTCCGCTGGTCACCGACTTTGTTCACAATACTGAATTTAGTTTTAAAACCGTTGTCAACAAACGTCCGGCAATCAGGAGCAAGCGTAATTTTATCGTGCCCTACATTATGGACGTGGACAAGCGCTTCCCGGACGATCTTGAAGTGCGCCGGCAGCTGACCGAGCAACGGAATCTCTTCTTCGTTGGCCAGATCTCACGCCATAAAGGTGTGGGTCTTCTTGTGCAAGCTTTCAAATTGGTTGCCTCGAAGCATCCCGATGTAGTCCTGCACCTGATTGGAGACGGCAAGGACGATTTTCGGCTGGAACTGGAGACTGAGATCAGAGTTGCCGGCCTCAAGGAGCGAGTCAAGTTTTGGGGTTTCCGCGAAGATGCAACCAGGCTTTTCCGATTTGCGTACGTTTACGTTCACTCCAGCCCCCCGAGCAGGTTTCATGAGTCATTCGGTCGCAGTGTTGTCGAGGCGATGGCTCACAGTGCACCGATTGTGTGCTTCCGCAGCGGCGCCCTGCAGGAAATCGTGTTGCACGAGAAGACGGGGCTCATTTGCGAAGAAAGCGCAGAGTCGATGGCCGGGGCACTGAACCGATTCCTTGACGATAGTAAGTTTCGAGAGGAATGCGGGAGAAGAGCCCGCCAACGCTACGATGATATGTACTCTCCTCTAGTAGTTCGACCTCGCTGGGCGGAATTGTTTCGAGACATGGGATCGACTCGGGAAGGGAATCCGGCATGACGAAGCCCTATCGTCTCGCTGTACTCAGCACCCATCCCATCCAGTACCATGCCCCATGGTTCCGGGCGATGGCGACGCATTCCGATCTTGAAGTTCATGTGTACTACTGTCATAAAGCGACGCCGCAGGAGCAGGCTCGTGCCGGTTTCGGTGTGGAATTTGACTGGGATGTGCCGTTGCTGACGGGATATCCTTATTCTTTTCTGGAAAATATTGCGAGTCCGGCCGCACACGGCAGGTTTGGCGGTTTCGATACGCCGGAAATCGGTAATATAATTCGGGAACGGAAGTACGAGGCCGTTCTGGTAAATGGCTGGCACTATAAAAGCGCCTGGCAGGCAATCTGGGCCGCGTGGCAATCTGGGGTCAAAGTGTTTGTTCGCGGGGATTCTCACTTGCATGCGCATCGCAGTTCCGCCAAACGAGCAGCGAAGTGGATAGCTTATCGCCGCTTTATCCCTCGTTTTGACGCCTGCTTAGCTGTCGGCCAGTGGTCGCGAGAATATTTCCTTCATTATGGCGCGTCCGAGAAACGCATCTTCTCCGTGCCACACGTTGTGAATGTTGATCCATCTCAAATGATCGGAGATGACGCGGAAGTGATTCGACGACGGTTCCGTGATGCATTGTGTCTGAATGCGGATGCGTTAACATTTATGTTTTGCGGCAAGTTCATACCCAAGAAGCGCCCTATGGATTTCGCGCGAGCGGTAACAAAAGCTGCCGAAGCCACAGGAGCGATTCAAGGTCTTATGGTTGGTGACGGCCCTCTTCGCCCTGCTTGTGAGGAGTTTGTTCTAGCGAGTGGAGGTCCGATCAGGTTTGCCGGATTTCTCAACCAGTCTAAGATTTGGGATGCGTATCTTGCGTCAGACGTGCTTGTAGTGCCCTCTGAAGAAACATGGGGACTTGTCGTTAACGAGGCATTGGTCTGTGGTAGGCCCTGCATTGTGAGTGATCACGTCGGGTGTGGTCCAGATTTGATCCGTTCGTGGACAACGGGGATGACGTACCCACTTGCCGACGTCGAGGCTCTCGCGGCAGTGATGAACAGGTTTGCATCTGACCCCGTGCGGTTGGCCCAGATGAGCAAGATGGCCAGACTTACGGCGCAGAAATATTCCGTGCAAAGCGCTGTAGAGGGCGTCTTGCAAGCGCTTACGGTATCGGTAGGCGCGGGGGAGCCCATATGCGCCAGCTGACCATCGTTGACAGACCTCACGCAGCCTCCCCCGTCGTCGATGTCGGCGTCCCTCTTTTGCTAACTGCAGTCCTTGCCTACACAAGCTCGTATGAAGTAAGCGTGACGCAAGGCGTCTTGGCATTTCTTCTATGCTGGATGCCGTGGGCTTCGTACCGGCAGTGGCTTCGAGGTGACCGCAATAACATTCCCTTGTTTGCTTTACTCGCAGCCATGTTCTGGTTGGCGTATGCTGTGCCGCTGTTCTGGGCGCAACACATAGTAACCGGCGTTTTCGGCAGGCGGGCACTCACAGAAATCGCTATCACGGATGCGATGTTTCTGGGAGTGCTAGGGGTGGCTTGTCTGTGGCTCGGGATGAGGCTGGCGACTTTTTTTCATTGGGTGCCAGATGTCAGACGGGATATATCGAGTAACCCGACCCAGTTGAATTACTTGCGAGTGATCTTCGTATTTGGAACGCTAGTCAAAGTTTTCTTTCCGATAACAGTCTTCGGAGCCGGAGGGCGCCAGATTGTTTCGAATTTCGAAAACACCGTTCCGGTGGTCAGTTTCGCAATTTTCTTTCGCCACTACCTGCGCGGCAGGCTCCCGAAAGTCGACGAGATTCTTATCGGCTGCTACGGCCTCGTAGTTCTGATTGTTGGTATTTCCTCGGGTTGGCTGGGGAGTGTGGTAAGCGTCGGACTGGTCTGCGTCGTCATCTACATCTACGAGAGACGGAAGATTCCGGTGATGGCGCTTACCGTGCTGCCCGTCATTCTATTTTTTCAGCCGGCAAAATCGATGTTTCGCGAGCGATACTGGCAGC
>Ga0307478_10001384_pt1 | contig 21077 bp, 19 predicted proteins | sample atmos_gasesECM4C_2_FD_203713 | JGI IMG/M metagenome (GOLD analysis project Ga0307478, IMG submission 203713) | Hardwood forest soil microbial communities from Morgan-Monroe State Forest, Indiana, United States - atmos_gasesECM4C_05 | ecosystem: Environmental > Terrestrial > Soil > Temperate... | reverse complement strand
GAGGAATTTGCGAAAGGGAGGAAAGCTGGACCATGGCACGAAACAGAATATCGTTTGTCACCGCGACAATCTTATCCGCGTTGATGGCAATCCTGGCGGCCGCAATTCTTACGCAATCATCGCTCGAGGCTCAGAGTGATTCGTTTCACGGGGCGCCAGCGTCCGAGGCCGCGGCTAAGAACCCCTCTGCAGGCAATGCGCCGGCTGCGCAGGCCGGGGCGAACTTGTTCGCGCAAAAATGCCAGCCGTGCCACGGAGTGAACGGACAAGGAACCGGCAACATCCCGGCTCTCGCGAAGGGGCCGGTGCAATCGGCGCCTGATGGCGCGATTTTCTGGTTCATCACCCAGGGCGACCCGGGGAATGGGATGCCGGCGTGGGCCACGCTGCCGGAGAAGCAGCGGTGGGAATTGGTGACTTATATAAAGGCGCTGGGCACCGGAAAGGCTCCGAAGCCGAAAGTTGCGAATGTGGAATCAACTGCAAACGCAACCAGCGCTCCTGGGTTGCCGCCGGTAACGCCGCCGTTTACCGATTATCGCTACGAGAAGCCGGGGACGGTGCGCAAGATCACTGTGCAGGATCTGCCGGCGCCGTTTGCAACGAAGTCGGCCGGGAACGCGCCGAAGGTGCAGCCGCGTCCCGAGGGAGCATGGCCCCAGGCTTTGCCGGGCTTTACCGTGCAGCTTTACGCGACTGGGCTCAATAATCCACGCTTGATCACAACCGCGCCCAACGGAGATTTCTTTGTGGCGCAAATGGATGAGGGAGACATCAAGATTTTTCGCGGAATTACTGCGGAGGGCAAGCCCGAGCAGGTGGGTACATTCGCCAGTGGATTCGACCATCCGTACGGGATCGCGTTCTATCCGCCCGGAAGCGACCCGCAGTGGATTTATATCGGCAGCGAGACTTCGGTGCAACGCATTCCTTACCATAACGGCGATGTGAAAGCGCGCGGAGCTGCTGAGCACATTGCGGACCTGCCGGGCGAGCCCGGGCATTCGACTCGCGCGGTGCAGTTCTCGAAGGACGGGAAGAACATGTTTGTCGCGGTAGGCTCGGCTTCGAACGTGGACGATCCGGACACGCATCCGGAGGAGAAAAATCGCGCGGACATTCTGGAATTAAACCCCGACGGGTCGGACCTGCGCGTCTATGCATACGGGATACGAAATGCGGGTGGCGGAATTGCGATTGATCCGGAGAGCGGCGAGCTATGGTGCTCGGTGAACGAGCGCGACGGCTTGGGCGACAACTTGGTGCCGGACTACATCACGCACGTTCAGGAAGGCGGATTTTACGGCTGGCCGTGGTGGTATATGGGCGGACATCAAGACCCGCGGCACGAGGGAAAACATCCGGAGTTGAAGGAGAAGGTGATTACGCCGGATGTGCTGTTGCAGCCGCACAATGCGTCCTTGCAAATTGCGTTTTACGAGGGAAAGCAATTTCCGGAGGAATATCGCGGCGATATTTTTGCGTCCGAGCATGGATCGTGGAACAAGGCGGCGCGAGCGGGCTACGAAGTGATTCGCGTGCCGCGGCACCAAACGGGCCACGCCAGCGGCGAGTACGAAGATTTCGTTACGGGATTTGTAACGCCGAACGGCACGGTGTGGGGGCGGCCGGTTGGAATTACGGTGGCGCCAGACGGATCGCTGCTGGTTACGGATGACGGTTCGAATTCGATCTGGAGGATTGCTTACACCGGGAAGTGAGCGGTTGCCGGTGACAGGCCCAGATCACGTTCCGATGCTTTCGGGGGCGCTTTCTACCACGACGGCGCCTTGCGATTTCTTTGCACGCGTCGTGGTGATGACCATAACGCTGACCAGAACGGAGAGCGTGCCCAAAATCGTTCGCGAGCTGAGCGCTTCACCGCCGAAGAAATATCCTGCCAGCACAGCCACAATCGGATTCACGTATGCATAGGTGCCGACTTTTGTGGGCGATTCGTGATGAATCAGCCACACGTAGGCGGTGAATCCGATGATGGAGCCGGCGACGATCAGATAAGCCAGCGCAAACCACGCTTCGCGCGAAACGGCCGACGGATGAAAATTGCGAAATTCGCCGAACGCGGCTGCGGTGAGAGTTAGGAAGACTCCGCCGGCGAGCATCTGGGCACCGGAACTCATGACCTTGGACTCCGGCAGCGGTAGCTTGCGCGTGAGAATCGAAGCGATTGACCAGCTGATGGAAGCAAAGATGAGCGCGGCGGCGCCAAGTTTTTCTATCGGCGCGCCGCCCACGTTGAGCGAGCGGCTCACCAGTACCGCTACTCCCGCAAGCCCGATCAGAAGCGCCGCGCCCAAGCGGACGGTGAGGCGCTGCGTGCGCAGAATAAGAATTTCCGACAACGCCATAAACGCCGGGATGGTAGCCAGCATAACCGCGGCTATGCCGGAAGGTACGCGCTCTTCGGCCCAGAACAACATTCCATAATCGAGAACGAATATCGCGAATCCAAGCAGCGACGCCGATGTCCACTCGCGCGCAGTGGGCGAGCGTTCGCCGCGAGCGAGCATCCAGCCGTAGAGAACCGCTCCAGCGATCAAAAAGCGCATCGCCGCGAGAACCAATGGAGGAACTTCGCGGACGCCCACGCGAATGGCAAGGAACGTGGATCCCCACACGAAATAGATGATTGCGAAGGCCAACAGCGTCTTCCACGTGGGGCGATGAGCTTCAATTGCCATACGCTAGTATGACTACGCGAAAACGAGTTGGGGTCAAGAGCCATATTGTTCGCGCAAAGCGCCGTTTGACCGTGGCCTCTGCGGGCCGCTATAATAGCGGTTTCCGCGCAGCACAAAATCTGCGTTGAGAGCGGCGTCCGCGTCCCGCGGCGTCCGCTCGGTCGTCTTAGGATTTTCTGATTTTCGATGACTGGAAACTCCCTGAGCGGAGAAACTTCCCACAGGAATTCAGGAGCTGGTAATGCTAAAGGCAACCCAACTGCGCCCCGGAATGATCATCAAGCACGAGGGCGATTTGTGCGTGATTTACAGCGTGGACCATCGCACTCCGGGCAACAAGCGCGGCTCGATGCAGACGAAGATGCGCAACCTGCGCAACGGTTCGATGCTGGATTACCGGTTCCGGGCGGAAGAATTCGTCGAGAAAGTGGTAGTGGACGAAATCGAATTCGAGTATCTCTACAGCGACGGCGACGAACATCACTTCATGAACACGCAAAATTATGAGCAACTGGCGCTGCAGAACGACATCGTCGGCGACACGCGGGATTATCTGATTCCCAACTTGCCGGTGAAAATCGAATATTACGATGAGAAGCCAATCGGCGTGCTGCTGCCGGACACCGTGGATTTGACGGTGGTGGAAACTGAGCAGACCATTCAGAAAGCCACGGCCAGCTCGGTGATGAAGCCCGCGAAGCTGGAGACGGGCCTGGTGGTGAACGTACCGCCGTTTGTGGGCACCGGCGACAAGATCAAGGTGGACACGTCCGAGGCACGCTACATCCAGCGGGTGCAGTAGCGTTCTGCCATGGGCAACAGGCACAGCGTCCGTCGGCATTTCCTCCTCGGAATCGCGGCGGCGCTAAGTACCTTTGCTATCGCCGGCGCCGCTCCGGCGCAGACTCCCCAGAAAGTCGTTTCCGACTACATTCATGCCGAAGGCGGGGTGCATTCGCTTGCGCGAATTCAATCCCTGACGATTGAGGGGAGCTTGCGCGTTGCGTCCGCGGCAGGTGCCTCAAGACCATCAGATTCTCAGGCCGATGCTGATGCGGCTTCTTCTTCCGGTTCTTATTCGCTGATCACCAAGGCCCCGGATAAACTTTATTCCGAGATCGTCGTAGAGCCCCAGCATCTCGTCGCTGCGTACAATGGCAAATCGGCATGGGGCCAGGACGGCACCGCCGCGCCACACACTTTCACCGGGCACGAGGCGGTCGAGTGGGAATCCACGGCGCGTTACCTGAACGACCGGCTGCTGAATGCGAAGAAGGACAAACTCGCGATGCGGCTGGTGGGGATGGACAGCGTTAACGGGCACCGCGCGTATCATCTGGTTTTAACTTTTGCGCCGGGCGTGACGCGTGACGTGTTTTTTGACGCGCAGACGCACTTGATCTTGCGCGAAATCGTAAACGCGCCAGAACAAACCAGCGCGGCGAAGCCGGCTGGCTCGTCCGCTGCAGCTACGCCGACCGACGCATCGGTTCAGCCAATCGAACAATTCGATTACGACGATTATCAGCCGGTAAGTGGGATTCCGGAACCGCGCACGATCGAGTTGCGGCGTGGAGGGCGCGATTATCAGATTAGCGTCACGCACGTGGAGATCAATGCGGCGGTGAAGGATACGATTTTCGACTTCCCACGTGCCGATAGCCGGCCGCTTCCCGACATGGCACAACTGTTGCGCGACATGCAGAAGAACCAGAAAGCCGTGGAAGAAATCGTCAAACAGTACACCTGCCATCTTTCGGAAGAAGAAGAAAAGACCGGCTCGAACGGCGAAGTGACTTCCCACTCGGTGAAGGATTACGACATTTTCTACGTGGGTGACGACGAGATACGGCATTTGCTGGCCAAGGACGGCAAACCGCTCGAAGGCGACGAGCAGAAGAAGGAAGACCAGCGTTTCAGCAAGGAATTCGACGAAGCCAGGAAAAAACAGGCCGAACTGGCAAACGATCCCAAGAAGCAGCAGAAAGAAGCAGAGCGGGACGAAGCACAGATTTCCGATTTCCTGAGCGCCGAGAACTTCACAAATCCGCGGCGCGAGATTTTTCGCGGGCAGGAAGTGATCGTCTTCGATTTCGGCCCGAACCCGGATTACAAGCCGAAGAACATGGTTCAGACTTTGGTGCAAAAACTGGTGGGGGTGATCTGGGTGGACGAACAGGCGCGTGACGTGGCGAGACTCGAAGCGCGTTTCAGCGACAATTTCAAAATCGGCGGCGGATTAGTGGCTTCCCTTTCGAAAGGCTCGAATTTCGTTTTCGAGCAGACGCTTGTGAACAACGAAGTGTGGCTGCCCTCTTATGACGAAGTGCATGCCGCCGCGAGGCTGGTTTTCGTGAAGGTGAAGGCAAATCAAATCGACCGCTACAGCGACTACAAAAAGTTCTCTTCTGAAATAAAGCTGGGCACTTCCGCGCCCGTGGATCAAAAGCCGCAATAGTTATCCACATAGCACTCTCGCGAGGAGTTCCTCGCGGGGTGATTCACGCTGTGGTACATTCCGCTGACTTCATTCGATGACATTATTGAGTTGACATCCCTGGGTTGAAAGGAATTACCAGCGTGCCCATTTGTCCCAACTGCGGAAAATCATTCAGCGGCTTTTCGATCGGGTCGCAGACCGTGACCGAATGCGCGGATTGCCGGAAAATAAAGACGCAGGCTGCGGTGAGCAATGCTGTTCCCGGGCAAAATGCGCCGCAGACATCTGCATGGATGATCTTGCGGAGTGTACCGCCGGTGACTCGCGCGATCATCGGTTTGAACGTGCTGGTGTACTTGGCGATGGGCTTCAGCGGCGTCTCGTGGAGCGCTCCGAGCGTAATGAATGCGATTCGCTGGGGAGCGGATTTCGGGCCGCTGACGTTCAGCGGCGAGTGGTGGCGGCAATTCACCAGCATCTTCGTGCATTTCGGCATTATTCACATCGGGCTGAACATGTGGTGCCTGTGGAATTTGGGCAGCGCGCTCGAACCGTTGATGGGACCCGCGGGTTTCAGTTTGACTTATCTTTTCACCGGGCTGGCTGCGAGCGCCACGAGCCTGGCTTGGAACCCGTGGCGCGCAAGCGCCGGAGCCTCCGGAGCGATTTTTGGTTTGGCCGGCGCGTTTGTGACTTTCCTGCTGCTGAAAAAGCTGCCGATTCCGAAGATCCTGGTACAGAAAAATTTGAGGAGCATGGGCTTTTTTATTTTTTACAACCTCTTGTTCGGCGCGGCGAATTCGCACATTGATAATTCGGCGCATTTGGGCGGCCTGGTCGCGGGGTTTATCCTGGGCGCGTTGGTTCCGGTTTCGGCGCGGTTTAGCGCGGCGCTAGATACGCAGCTGACGGGCGCGCCGTTTGACGCCGTTAGTGCGGCGGCTTCACGGCAACGCCGACTTTTTTTGACGGCGGCGGGATGCGCGATCGCGCTGGTCGTCGGACTCTACTTCGTGCGCGCGCGGAATGCGCCGACCGCGCAATATGGGAAAGCAGTTCGGCTGGCGAACGCGGGTCAACTCGATTCCGCCATCGCGGAGATGAAAAAAGCCGTGGCACTGCAGCCGGAGAACGTGCTGGCGCAAATGTTTGTGGGCGACTGGTTGCTGCTGCAGAATAATCCTGCCGCGGCGGTTCCTTACCTGGAGCAAGCGCGGCAATTGGACTCGGACTATGGGCCGATTCGGCACAATCTGGCGCTGGCATATTTAGGAGCGGGGCAGCCGAAGGCCGCGGTTGCGGAGATTTCGCAGATGGTGGGTAAGAGCCAAGTGGAACCGTGGGAGACTTCGTTCATTCTGGGGGTCGCGGCTGAGGAGGACGGAAATTACAGGCTGGCGGCCCAGAACTTGAGTTCGGTGGTGCTAACCAAGCCGGATTTTCAGCAGGCGCGCGACGAGCTGGCGCGCGTCACTGCCGCGGCGAATTCGCCGGGCGCGGCAGCTGATCCAAAACCCGTGCAACTTCCCTACGCGCAATTGCTGATGAAGTCGCCGGCGTGGCCGTATTACCCTTAGATTTTATATTTACCGCGAACAAATCGTGGCATTGCAAATCAGACAGCCACGGCCGTCTTCGCGCCGAAAACGCGCGTGAAGATGGCATCCACGGCACGCAGCTGGCGACGCAGATCGAATGCGTGGTTCAGGGATTTCTCGTCGAGAAACTTGCGAATGTTCGCGTCCGCGCTAATTCTTTCCTGAAAACTTGCTTCCGATTCCCACGCCGCCATCGCGTGCGCTTGGACCCACTTGTAGGCGTCTTCGCGCGGCGCGCCGTGCTCAACCAAATCCTGCAAAAGCTGTCCGGAAAAGACGAGGCCCTGCGTCGCGTTGAGGTTGCGCAGCATGCGTTCGGGAAACACTTTCATATTGGCGACAATTTCCGTGGTGCGGTACAGCATGTAGTCCAGCAGGATCGTCGAATCCGGAAGGATCACGCGTTCGACGGAGCTGTGCGAAATATCGCGTTCGTGCCAGAGCGCGACGTTTTCGAGGGCCGCTACGGAATTTGCGCGCACCACGCGCGCGAGGCCGCAAATCTGTTCGCTGGCGACGGGATTGCGTTTGTGTGGCATGGCCGAGCTGCCGCGCTGTTCGCCGCCGAAAGGCTCTTCGACTTCGCGAACTTCGGTGCGCTGCAGATGGCGAATTTCTTGCGCGATCCGTTCGAGCGACGCGGCAACGATGGCGAGCGTGGAGAGATATTGCGCGTGGCGGTCGCGTTCTATCACTTGCGAGGTGATCGGCGCGGTGGCGAGACCGAGGCGCTGGCAGATTTTCTGTTCCACTTCCGGACCGAGATGCGTGCAAGTGCCGACAGCGCCGGAAATTTTGCCGACGGCGAGCTGCTGTGCGGCGACTTGAAAGCGCGCAAGGTCACGTCGATTCTCGGCGTACCAGTTCGCGATCTTTAGTCCAAAGGTGATGGGTTCGGCATGGATGCCGTGGGTGCGGCCGATTTCCGGCGTGTCCTTGAATTCCCAAGCGCGCCGCTCGAGGACTTCGCCGAGGGCTTCGATTTTTTTCTCGATCAAATGCGAGGCTTCGCGGACGAGTAGCGCTTGCGCCGTGTCCACAACGTCATTGGAAGTGAGCCCGTAGTGCAGCCAACGCGCCGCCTCAGGATCGGCCACTGATTCCTGCACGGCAATCGTGAAGGCGATAACGTCGTGGCGGACTTTGGCTTCGATTTCGTTGATGCGGGTGACGTCCACACGGGCGCGCTCGCGCAGCTTCGCGGCGGCTGCGAAGGGCACCACGCCCACTTCGGCGAGCGTTTCCGCGGCGGCCAGTTCGACCTCCAGCCACTTCTGAAAGCGGTTTTCTTCGCTCCAGACGCGGCCCATTTCCGGGCGCGTGTAACGTGAAATCAAACGTAACTCCCTTGGCGGCGTTCGCAATTCGCCGGGCAAAGACCTGCGTGCGAGCGGCCTAACGAATTCGAAAAAACGGTGGGGGAATTCCCTGTTTCATCATACCCGAAATTCTGCGGCAGCGCGAAGCGGGAGGGCGGCGACGGGGCGTTTGCGATCAAATCTCATGATTTCATGGGTTTGGCGGAATTTTGCGGCTCAAGCGACTTAATACACAGCAGGACCAATTCAATGCGAGGAGCAAAACGATGAAAGTGAAAGTTTCCTGGTACGGGGTGGATGATTTCGAAAGCGCGAAGAAGTTTTACGGACAAGTGCTGGGCTTGAAGAAAACGTTCGAGGCGCAGCAGTGGGCGGAATTCGCGGGAGCCGAAGGCGAAGAGTCCATCGGAATCGCGGCGAATCCCCACGCGGGCAAAGAGCCGGGAGCGACCGTAGTGCTGGATGTGAATGACATCGAGCGCGAGCGGAAGCGGCTGGAGTCGGCGGGGGTGAAGTTCGAAGGCAAGACGGAAGAGATTCCGGGGATTGTGAGGCTGGCGACGTTTCGCGATCCCGACGGCAACCGCTTGCAGCTGGCCCAGGCGCTAATGAAGTCGTAGTTGATTGAGGCGGTTCGAACCGAGGAGCCGCGCCGGTTTGGCGTGCCGTTGTAAACTGGCGCGGCTCGATCTTTTCATCGAGGTGAAGCGATGGCTTTGTATGCTGTGCCGGAAATTGCGCCGGAGGAGGAATCGCGGCTGGTGGAAAAAGCGCGCGAAGGCGATCAGGATGCGTTCGGGTCGCTGGTTGAACCGTGGCGCAAACCGCTATTTGGTTACATCTACCGGATGGTCACTCTGCGGCAGGACGCGGAAGATCTGGTGCAAGACGTGCTGGTGCGGGTGCTGGAAAGCATACGGACGTATCGCGGCGAGGCGCGGTTCAAGAGCTGGCTCTTCGGCATTGCCACGCACGTTTGCATGGATTATTTACGCGGGAAGAAGCACTGGCGCGTGGAAGCGCAATTGATCGGCGAACAGGAAAGCAAAGCGACTCCGGGGCAGTTCGAGGAATTGCATCAGCTAATGTCGCAACCGGAATTCAGTTTCGAGATTCGCGAGCACATCGCGTTTTGCTTTTCGTGCATCGCACGGTCGCTGCCGCCGCAGGAGCAGGCGGCTTTGATGTTGAAAGAAGTTCTGGGATTTACGAGCGAGGAAGCTGCTGGTGTCGCGGGCGTTTCGGAGCCGGTGTTCCGGCACCGGCTGTCGGCGGCGCGGACGAAGATGATCGAGGACTATGCCGGGCTTTGCGCGCTGATTAATAAAGAGGGCTTGTGCTATCAGTGCAGCGGTTTGCAGGCAGTGGCGCCAGAGGGACATCACGGGCCGGAGCTGGTGCAAATTCAAGTGGCGCCTGGAGTGGCGATGAACGCGGAGAACTTGTTCGATGCGCGCCTCGAGATCGTGCGCGATGCGGATCTGGAGAGGGGTCGAACGCGGGTGCTACACGACGTGTTTTACGAGAGTCTGACGAGAAGAGAGGAGTCGCGCTAGACGGCGGGACCGCTGCGAATTGTCGTACGCCTATAGGTCGAATGGGCCGAGCGGGATGCGTTGCGAGGCGATGTGCAGCGTGCCGCGGAAGGCGAATTCGCCGGGGCGGCGGCCGAGGGCTTCTTCGGCGCAGATGCGCGCGAGGTCGGGAGTATTGTTCTGCTCGGAAATGTGCGCGAGGACGAGATGGCGCGCGCGCCCGTCGAATACTTCGGAGTCAGCGAGAAATTCGCTGACGATGGTATTCGAAAGGTGGCCGGTGCGGCTCATGACGCGCTGCTTGATGTACCAGGGATACGGGCCGACTTTCAGCATTTCGAGATCGTGATTGGACTCCAGAATCAGAAAATCGGCTTCGCGCAGGTGATGCTTCACCAGCTCCGGCATGTAGCCGAGGTCAGTGACGATGGCGACTTTTTTGCCGCTGGCGCAGAAGGCGTAGCCGACGGGATCGGCGGCATCGTGCGGAATGGTGAACGCGGTGATTTCGATATCACCGATGACGAATTTAATTCCGGGGCGGATGTAATTGACGCGCTCGATTTTAGTTTTGGGACCATCTTCGTACATCTTGCGGATTTCGCGGTGGGTGGGCTCGGTGAGGTACGCGGGACATTTCCAATCGCGCGCGAGCTGAGCAAGAGCGTTAGTGTGGTCGCTATGCTCGTGCGTAACGAGGATGCCGTCTACATTTTCAGGGCGCGCGCGGCCTAGAGTTTCGAACCGTCGCAGCAGTTCTTTCTTGCCGATGCCGGCGTCAATGAGGAGAGTGGTGCACCCCGATTCGAGCAATGTGCAGTTGCCCGTGCTGCCCGACGCCAAAATGGATACACGAAACGAGATGCGCTTCCCCCGCGTGCGGCGTTTACGCCACGAATCATCCGCACGCCACGCCGCAACAGATGATGGCAAAGTGCGGACCTTGCGTCAACATCGGGAATTGCTAGTTGATTAAATTGCCAGCTGATCGCGGGTGAGATCGAAACCGTTGAGGTTGCCTACGACGGAGGCGGCGATGCGGCCGGGCTGGAAGAACTCACGGGCGAGTTGCTGGACGTCTTCCACGGTGACGCTTTCGAGCAGCGCGATCAGGTCTTGCGCGGTGAAATGGCGGTTGAAGTACATATGATAGCGAGCGAGGCTGTTCATGCGCTGGCCGCTGCCTTCGAGAGAAAGCAGCGTGGCGCCCTTCAAGTGATCCTTCGCGCGACGCAACTCTTCCGTGCTGAGCGGTTCATCACGCAGGCTGCGAAATTCATCGAGCACGGAGCGCACCAGCTGCGGTGCGTTTTCGAGCGACGTGCCAGCGTAGACAGAAAGCGCTCCGGCATCGCGGTAGGAGTTCAGCTCGCTGAAAATTGCGTAGGCGAGACCCTGACGCTCACGAATATTCTGGAAGAGGCGCGAGGACATGCCTCCGCCGAGGACGTTGTTCAGCACGGCGACGGCGAAGCGGCGACGGTCGGTCATGGGCAGCGCCGGAACGCCCATGCAGATGTGAACTTGCTCGAGTTCGTGTTTGGTACGGAGGGTGACGTGCGGTGCGGCTTCCGGTTTGGGCTCGGCTTCGGCGGCCGTGGTGGATGCGAGTTCCGCGAAACGGTCGGCGACGAGGTCCACGAGCTGTTCGTGCGTCAAGTGGCCGGCGGCGGTGATGACCATATTGTTCGGCGCGTAGCGATGGCTGAACCAGGCCCGCAACGTGTCACGATTAAAGGCCGAAACGGTTTCGGGAGTTCCGAGAATGGGCTTGCCGAGCGCGTGCGGCGACCAAAAATTCTGCGTGAAGAGTTCGTGGACCAGATCTTCGGGATTATCCTGGGTCATGCGGATTTCTTCGAGGATCACGGATTTTTCGCGGTCAATTTCATCTTCGGCGAATTTCGGTTCCAGAACCATGTCTGCGAGGACGTCGAAGGCTTTGGGAAGGTGCTCGTCCAGAACGCGCGTATTAAAACAGACCATTTCTTTGGAGGTGAAGGCGTCGAGCATCCCGCCGACGCTATCCACTTCGCGGGCGATATCTTCGGCGGTGCGCCGCGCCGTGCCTTTGAAAACCATGTGCTCGATGAAATGCGAAATGCCGTTGACGCCGGCGGGCTCGCAGCGCGAGCCGGAGCGCAGCCAGATTCCGACGGAAACGGAGTGGACGTGTTCCATCGGCTCGGTGATGACGACGAGGCCGTTGGGAAACACGTGTTGCTGCACCTTATGATTCGTGTCTGGCATGTATCTTGGTATTGTGGCACGGTGCAGCAGTAAATGTCATATGCGCGGAATAAAAGTTTCTATTGAGCGCTAGCAAGGTGCGGCGAGAGTTGCGGAGAGCGCTACATCAACTTTTCGTTGGGATCGAGTTTTCCGTACTCGCTGGAATAATGCAGCGTGACGTCGGCGTAGGCGCCCTTATCAAGAGAATATACTTCGCAGGATGAGTAAGGATACGAGTAAATGTGCACGCTGGTGGCGCGTTCGTTGAACTCCGGCAAATTCAGCACTTGGTGCACAGGCTCTGCGGGCTGCACCACTCCGGGATGCATCGCGTCCATGTCGTAAGCGTCCGAGGGCAGCAATTTACAGCTGCCGTGAGCCGCGTCGCGATTTTCAACGTGAAAATTCTGCACGCGCAAGCGTCCGATCGGTGTCGCCATCCAGCAATTTTGTCCGCGATGGTTGTGGATGCGGCTGACCTGGCCGATGTCCCAGCAGATGGCGAGAACTTCGAAAAGCTCGCATTTGTGAATCAGGTTCCGGGTGTAGTGGCTCTTGGCGTAAAAGAGATAGGGCGCGAGCGTTTGGGGATCAATGGCTTTGCGCGCGGTGAAATCGAAGACACGCGGGATTGTGAATTCTTTCTCGGGGATGGCGCAGAGTTGCTTCACCCATTCGCCAATATTCATCACTTCCATCGGAGTTTTGTGGTCCACGGGTGTAGGAGTTGCCATTTTGCGCCTCCTGATATCTTTCCCAAACGCAATTTCGTTACATCCTATTATATCGCCGCGCGGGCAGCCTGGCAGCGGGAAATCGCGCGCGGGGCGCGTGTTATTATGATGGCAAGATGCATCCGGAGATACCAGAGCGCGGACCCGCCAACGGCGGCATCGTGAATCTGCTGGGTCAATCTGCGGCGGAACTGCGCGCGCTACTGCAGCGGCTCGGCGAGCCCGCTTACCGCGGCGCGCAAATTTATCATGCGCTTTATGCCGAGCGGCGGTTTGACATTGGTGGGATGACGAATTTACCGGCGAGTGTGCGCGAACGGCTGGCGCGAGAGAGTTCTATCGTGCTTCCGAGAATCGTGCGGCAATACCGGTCCGCCGACGGGACCGTGCGTTACGTGCTGGCGCTGGAAACGCCAGAAACACCGCGCCTTGAATCCGGGTCACGCCCGGGCAGGCCCGCGACGATCGAAACGGTCTTCATGCCGGAAGAAAATCGCCAGACGATTTGCATTTCAACGCAGGCGGGTTGCGCGGTGGATTGCCATTTTTGCCTCACCGCAACGCTCGGATTGATTCGCAACCTTACAGCGGCGGACATTATCGGGCAGGTGCTGATTGCGCTGGAGGAAAATCGTGAGTCGCTGAAGCCGCAGACGAATGTGGTGCTGATGGGCCAGGGCGAGCCGTTGCTGAATTACGAGGTGGTGATGGCCGCGCTTGGAATTCTGCTCGATCCAAACGGCATGGCGGTCACGCCGAAGCACACAACGCTTTCGACCAGCGGAATTATTCCCGGCATCGAACGGCTGGCGCAGGAGAAAGTGCGCCCGAAGCTGGCAATTTCCTTGAATGCGTCATCGAACGAGCAGCGCGACAAGATCATGCCGATCAATCGGAAGTATCCCATTGAGAAGCTGCTGGAGGCTTGCGCGCGTTATCCGCTGCGGCCTTGGGAACACTTGACGTTTGAATATGTGTTGCTGGGCGGATTCAACGACGCTCCGGAAGACGCGCGGCGGGTGGCGCGATTGCTGGGCAATTTGCGCGCTAAAGTGAATTTAATCCCGTGGAATCCCGGCGAATTGCCTTACGAAAAAACTGACGCGGCGCGGATCGAAGAATTCCGCCAGATTCTCGCGGAGAAGGATATACGGGTCTTCGTGCGCTACTCGCGCGGACAGGATGTGATGGCTGCTTGCGGGCAACTCGCGTTGCTCGAATCAGCCGCACCGCAGGAAGCCGGTCCCCTCGCGCAGATTTCTCCGGCGCTTTAGTTTCCTCCGCGTATGCCGATGACCGCCATCATGCGGCCGGTGGTGCGTTCACGGCGATAACTGAAGAAAAGATCGGTGCGGCACGACGTACAGAGTCCGCTTGACTGGATTTTGTCTGGAGCGATGCCTGCGTCCGCCAGGATGGCGCGGTTCGCGGCAAGCAAATCGAGCTGAACGCGCGGCGCAGGCGGGGCGTGGCCGGGCGGGCGCATGGTGAGCCACGGGAGCCAATTCGAATCGTTGTCGCCATTTTCGAGAGCGTCGAAAGGCCCTGCAAACCATTCGCGCGCATGCGGAAACTTCGCTGAGAATTCCTTCACGACTTCGTGCCCCACTTCGTAGCAGCATCGGCCGATCCCAGGACCGAGGGCGACAATGACGTCTTGCGGGCGAGTGCCGAATTCCATTCGCATCCGACCGAGAGCTTTTTCCGCAATGCGTTGCGCCGTCCCACGCCAGCCAGAATGAATCGCGGCGATGGCTCGGTGCTTGGTGTCCGCGAGCAGGATGGGAATACAATCCGCCGTCTGCACGACGAGCAACACGCCGGGTTCGCGGGTGATGAGCGCGTCGCCTTGCGGGGCTTGCTCGCCCTGCGGGATGCCTTCGGCGCCGATGACGTGAATGATGTCCGAATGAATCTGGCGCACACCTATGACGCGCATTTTGGCCGCGCCGAGCGATGCAAAGAATTTCTTGCGATTTTCCAGGACTCGCTCGCGGTGATCCCATTCGGTGAAGCCGAGGTTGAGGGCTTTTTCGGATGCATTGCGGCGCACTTGTTGCTCTGGAAATTTGCTGATGCCACCGGGACGTGTACTGAAGCCGTGCACCAGCCAATTCAAGCCCGCCATCGCCGGAGATTCGAGAATTTGCAAACCACTGCTTCGGCGCAGGTGCAGGGTTGGTGCGCGTTTTGTTGCTGTCGTTTGCGACGCGCCTCGTGGCCGCGACTTTTTCTTGGTGGTTGTGATAGCCATGCGGATGATGTCCGGGCGACGCGTCGACTGCGGCGCATCTCAATTATAGTGGGTATAATCGCGCGGCGGCACGAATCTTGGATGTTGTGACGTGGTTCTCGTGCGCGCCAGGAGCGCATTTGATCGTCGGATTGGGACTGGACATCGCGGAAATTGACCGGATCGAGGCGGCCCTGACGCGGCACGGCGCACCGATACTGGAACGGCTGTACACGCCGAGCGAGGTCGCTTACTGCGAGAGCTACCGCCATAAATTCGAACGTTACGCCGGGCGCTTCGCGGCGAAAGAAGCGGCGATGAAGGCGCTGGGGACCGGATGGCGGCTGGGAGTGCGCTGGCGTGATATCGAAGTGGTGCGCGAGCCCAGCGGAAAACCGACATTGCACCTGGAAGGCGCGGCGCGCCAATTTGCCGACCGGTTGGGCGTGAAAAATATCTCGTTGACGATCACGCATAGCGGGAACCTGGCGCTGGCCGAAGTTATCTTTGAGAGCTGAGCTCCGCTTCCAACGCAACTTCAAGGATTTCGTCCGCGTCGCTGATCTGAGTTTCGCACCAGAGATTCGCGGGGTGGTGGCCTGCCACGCGCACCTTCAAGTAATTCCCGGTCAGTGCTTCGGTCCAAGTGTCTCCGCCGCGCTTTAGCGTAAGCGCTCGCACAATTTTTCCTGCTTGAAGATTGCGGAATGCCGAGGCCTTTTGCTGGCCGAGGCTGCGCAGCGCTCGCGTGCGTTCGCGCGTGACTGCAAGGGGCACGGGCACACCGAGTTCGGCGGCCTTGGTGCCGGGACGAGCGGAAAACGAAAACACGTGCAGGTACGTGAACGGCAGCCGCTCGATGAATTCGAAGGTCGCGCGAAAATCTTCATCCATTTCGCCGGGAAAGCCGGCGATTACATCCGCGCCGATGGCGGCGTCAGGCATCGTCGTGCGGATCCGCCGGATGCGTTCTGCGTAGTGCTCGGCGCGGTACCAACGATGCATGGCGCGGAGGATGCGGTTCGAGCCTGACTGTAGCGGGACGTGGAAATGGCGCGCGATGCGCGATGATCCGGCAACGAGCGCGACGAAGTCTTCGGTGACGTCTTGCGGCTCGATGGAGCTGAAACGCAGTTGCTGCAAATCGGTTTCGGCGAGAATCCGCCCAACCACGTGCGCAAGATCCGCACGCGGAACGAGGTCCCGTCCGTAGGAGCCGAGATTGATGCCGCTCAAAACGACTTCTTTTGCGCCGGCGGAAACGAGTCCGCGAATTTCCGCGACGACGACGGCCGGCGGCAGGCTGCGGCTGCGTCCGCGAACAAAGGGGATCACGCAATACGAGCAACGATTATTGCAGCCATCCTGGATTTTCAGGATGGGGCGAGTGCGATCTCCGGGAATACCCTCCGCGCCTTCGACGAGGGCAATCTGCACGGAGGTCTGCGCGAAAATGTCGCCCGTGAGAATTTTTGCCGGGCCGCGTGCGAGAGACATTGGATCGCCATCGAGGCGCGCCAGCGGAATGAAATCCTGGCCGAATCTATCGTTCGAACCAGCGGCGGCTGTCGCGCCCTCTGCAGCGCTGTTTTGCGGCAATCCATCTCTAACGATTCGTGGGATTTCAGTCTGATGCGAATTGCCGATTACCCAGGTGACGCCTTCGAGCTCGGCGATTTCTTCAGAAGCGCGTTGGGCGTAACAACCGGTGACAACAATGCGTGCACAAGGATTCGCGCGATGAATTTTGCGGATGGCATCGCGGGCTTGCGAATCGGCGGCGGCCGTTACGGTGCAAGTGTTCAGGACTACGACATCAGCAGCGGTGTGACCGTCGAGCATCTGCAGTCCGCTGGCACGCAGCGAACGCCGCAGCGAAGCAGCGTCTGCTTCAGTAGCGCGACAACCAAAATTTTCGAGATAGAACGTAGCCATAAAAAGGAATTCAAAACCGGGAAAGCAAGCTTTGAGTGAGCAATTATAGCAGTGAAAGCGGAGAGGAATTAAACGCGGAGGCTGCCGGCTAGCGATAGGCAGTCGGTTTGATTAAGCTCCAGCGCCGCGGCGCTGGTAGCACAGCAGGATGAGGTCGGCGCGACGGCGAACGCCAAATTTAGCCAGCAAGTTCGAGACGTGGAATTTCACAGTGCGCTCAGAGATGTGCAGGCGGTCGGCGACTTCCTTATTGGCCAGATTTTCCAGCAGTCCGGCGAGAACTTCCTGCTCGCGGCGGCTGAGTTCCGCGGGAGAATCGCCGCGCAAACGGCGACCCTGTGTAGTGCTGAGAATGGAATCCACAAAGCGGGAGAGCACTTCACGGGGAACCCAGAAGCCGCCCGAAGCAACCAGAGGCAACGCGCGCGGCAGCTGTTCGCGAGCTTCCTTGTAATTCAGAATGCCTTTCACGCCCTGGCGGAGAAGAGTGTAGCTATCGGTTTCTTTCAGGTTGTCGCCCACCACCAAAAGCCGCGCCGCAGCGTTGTGGTCCAAAATATTGCCAAGAAGCGCGCCGGTGGCTTGCCGCGCGGCGTGTGCGTCAATCACGTAGACCGAAGCGCGCGGCACTTCCAGATTGCGCAAGTCCGGAGCCAGCATGGAGTCGAGCTGCTTGGCGACCAGTTGGAAAGACGTATCGGTTAAAAGGCGCCGAAATTCCTCGAGCACCATCGGGTGAGGAGAAAGAAGGCAAACTTTTAGTTTTGAGTTTGTGGCGGCCTTTACCATCGCAGTCAAGGCTAGCGGAATTAATGCACAGGGGCAAGACCGATAGGAGGGGTGATTTCATACCAGACACGGGTACTTGCGGGCTTCAAAACAGGGCTAAAGAGTAATGTCTTGCAGGTAATAAGGTGCGACGCCGTTGGTGGGGCGCTTCGGGACAGCTGCATTCGCGGTTTAGACGCTTTACGAGTTCCCGGCAAGGCCGTTTTCAGTTTGTCCGTTGCGCCGCGGGCGCTTGGCCGGCAGACCAGCTTGGCGAACCTTATAGAGCAGTGCGCGATAGCTGATTTTCAGAATTTCGGCTGTGCGGCGACGATTCCAGTGATTGGCTTGCAGGACTTTCAGGATGACGTCGTGTTCCATGCGGCGAGTCACCTGCTGCGCGATGCGCTTTAGTGGAATATTGCCCTCTTCGTTCATTTCGTAGGAGATGGCGAGGGGCTTTTTTTCGGCGCCGCGATCGCGGTCTGAATGGAACGCTTCTTCCGAGCCCAGGATCACGTAACGCGCCATGCAATTTTCCAGCTCGCGAATATTGCCTGGCCACTCGCGCTGCTGGAGCAGGTGCAGCGATTCGCGCGAGACCGGAGCAGCGTCCCGCTGGAAGCGGCGATTGAATTGTTCGCGGAGATATTCGACGAGATAGGGAATATCGTCACGACGGTCACGCAACGAAGGCAGCGTGATAGTGATCACGTTGATGCGATAGAAGAGGTCAGCACGAAAACTGCCGCTGGCGATTTCCTGATGGAGCAAGCGATTGGTGGCGCAGATTACGCGCGCGTCCAGTTGCTTTTCATCGTGATCGCCAATGCGCGTGAAATGGCCGTCCTGGAGGACGTGCAACAGCTTGGCCTGCAGACTGGAGTCAATCTCGGCGATCTCGTCGAGAAACAGTGTTCCGCCTTGCGCCATTTCGATGCGCCCGGGCTTGGCGGCATGCGCGCCGGTGAAAGCTCCTTTCTGGAATCCGAACAACTCGCTTTCGATAAGGGTTCCGGGGATGGCCGGACAATTTACCTTTACAAAGGGACCCTGACTCCACGGAGAGCGCTCGTGGATGAAGCGAGCGAGAACCTCCTTGCCGGTCCCACTCTCACCGAGAACCAATATGGGAACATTGAGACCGGCGGCGCGCTCGACGCGTTGCCGAACCGCCTGCATCGCCTCCGAAGGTCCAAAATAAACGTGCTGAGGAGGTATTTCAACCGGCTGGGCCAAGGGTGCGATTCTTGCTTCCGCGGCAGATGCCATTGATTTCCAGTCTGCTGAAGTGAGGCGTACTGCATGCCCCTATGAAAAGTATTGCACACTCGACGCCAAACGATTTGGCGCGAGTAGTACGGCGGCGGCAAGCGTCTCAAATCAATATTTCTCACAATGTGTTTTGTTTGAGCAGGTTAGGCAGGTACGTCGGCGAGGAGTTCCTAGTACTGGGCGACGCTAAACGAGACACGAGTAGTACGATCGTCAGAAAAACCTAGGCACTTTCGGGAATTGACCTTCCCAGTGGGAGTTTCCCTTCCCTACCTGCACCCAGCTTTTGCGAGTAGATGTATCGTGCGCGAAAAGCTCGCGCTTGAACAACGTAGCGCCGATGACCGGAGAATACGCAGTTAACGCTGCGGGAAAATCAAGGATTCGAGCATGTCCGCGCGGGCTTTTTGATCGGACGCAAACAACTGCAACAGGTCAGTGACGGAGATCATGCCGCGGAAGCCCTTTTCGTGATCGAGCACCACCAGATGGTAGATGCTGTGCTGTTCCATTAGCCGCAAGCAATCTTCCAGGGAAGTGTCCGGGGTGGCGCTGATGATATGCGTCGTCATGATTTCGGAGACACGCATCCACGCGGGGCATTTATTTTCGGCGGCAACTTTATCGGAGACATCGCTTTGTGACACGACGCCGAGGAGGACTCCCTGGCGGTCGCACACACCGGCGGCGCGAACCTGTTTCTCGCGCAGGTAGCGCGCCGCGTCATATACGGTGACGTCCTCGGTAACGAAATAAACTTCGCGGCGACCACTAATCAGGTCCGCAACTCTCATCGGACCCTCCTCATTTGTAAACTCGCCAAATGGTAGGACGATTTAGGCGAGAAATGCAACGGATTTTGCGCGGGACACAGACACCGGGGAGAACAAGAGCGTCCGCCGCAAGCGATCGCACACGGCCGACGAAGGAAACTGCACGAGGTGAAACAGCGCAATGGGGCGGCTGCGCCAAACGATTCACAACCAGCGAAAGAAAGCTTTAAATCTGCGAGGCTTCGCCGCGAATAATATCGTAGCGTTCGATGACGGCCGCGACCCCAATCGATTCCGGCTGATCTTCTTCCTGCTTATCCACGCGAACCACACGGCCGTGCGCGCGAACAAATACTTCGGTGCCACGGGTAATTTCCGCCGGCAAGGTGAGGGTGAAATCAACTTCTGTGCCGGGAGCCAAGTCCTTCTGCATGGTGAAGTAAACGCCGCGCGTTGAGATGTCCCGGGTCTGGCCGTTGTGCGTACCCGGTTCTCGATTGATCGGCAGGCGGACGTTTACCGGTAGCGACAGATCATACCGGCGTGCCAAGCGACGCTCCGTCATCCCCACTGCTCCTCCATGGAAAGATTGAAGTGCAACACGTCCCCGTCGGCGGGAGTAGCAATCCCTCTTCCAAAGGCTACGGACTCTACAGCGTGCTGCCGATTGCGTCGAACGATACTGCTTTCCCCAAGCCAGTCCGCAGCATTACCTGGCACAGGTAGCAAACCCTTTGATAACAGCGACAAGCATTGAGTCGAGAAATCGGCCGGGAGGCTGGAGCCAGACATTCCCACAGGTGGTTTTGCGGGAGCCCCCATTTCGAAGCGAATACTAGACCATGCCGAGGCAGAAGAGTAGTGCTATTTCGCTGAATGTGCTCTAGATATGCAACCCTTTGCAACAGCGATAGGACTAGTACGATTTAGGTTTTCTTTACGATTTCTTGATATTTCGTGCGGAGCGCTCGCACCGGCGCGAGCATCTTTGCCCGTTTCAGTATTACGGTTTCGTTCGCGAGCCCGAAGACTCCTGGTTACGAGCCGCGAATCGCCGGCGCGGATTCTTTCAAGGCAGCGTCTTTGGCTTCGGCTTCTTTCGCGGTAGCTTCCTTCGCCGCAGCCTCTCTGGCAGCCCGCGCGGCGGCAGAACGCGCACCACGTCCGGAATCCAAATTGAATTGACGCATTTTATACAGCAACGCTTTGTAGCTGATGCCCAACATGCGCGCGGCATCTTTGCGGCACCAATTCGTTTTTTCGAGCGCGTCAGCAATTGCTTCCATTTCCGCTTCATCTTTCAAACCGCGCACCAAGGCTTTGAGGCCCTGCTCCTTGGGAGGCGCTGCTTCTTCGCGCGGAGCGGTGCGGTGTTGTTGTCCGGTCATTTCCAGCAGCTCGCGGAAGCTGCCTTCGTCATCTTCCAAAATCACATAGCGCTTGACGAAATTCTCAAGCTCTCGCAAGTTGCCTGGCCAGGGATAGCGCAACGCTGCTTCGAGAAGATGCTTCGAAGGATCCGGAGCCGGCTTG